>Ga0302314_10001171_pt1 | contig 49077 bp, 44 predicted proteins | sample III_Palsa_N2_3_FD_200533 | JGI IMG/M metagenome (GOLD analysis project Ga0302314, IMG submission 200533) | Peat permafrost microbial communities from Stordalen Mire near Abisko, Sweden - III_Palsa_N2_3 | ecosystem: Environmental > Terrestrial > Soil > Palsa > Peat permafrost | place: Sweden...
CGCCGCCACCCCGGACCACCCACCGTCCGCATGGCCAACAAACCCCGCCCCACCAGCACACCCACAGGCCAGCCACCCGAAAACCTCGAACTCGCAGCATGATCAAACTAGGCTACGTGGCATTGGGTAAAGGCCTGCTTCGAACGGTATCACCTGAATGCAAATGTTCGGACGCTTAGACATCTCCACCAGGTGAATCAACTGCTCCGGCATGACCCCGGGGTTCGGGAGCCGCCGCCAACCTTCAGGTCGTCAGGTCCCGCGCGGCAGGGACGGGAGGGAAAGGAAAGGAGTCCCAACCATGATGCACGACCACTCCGGCCTCCGGAGATACATCGTCGACTGTCCTGCCTGCCTCGGCAAGGGGAAGGTGCCCCGTGAGAACTCCACGATCCTGCACGGCTGCATGCTGTGCTGGGAGCGCGGGGTGGTGTCCACCATCATCGCGGACCGCTGGCGGAGCCGGGAGGCGCCGGCCGACGGGATGCACTGAAGGAGCGAAGCACGGTGTCGAAAGATAAGGCGGTGAGGTAGAGCTTTTCCGGAATCCGGCAGAGCCCTACCTCATTCGCAGTCAGTCGCGGTCCCGGCTCCCGGGCCGCCGCCCGATCGCCCGACTTCGAAGCCCCGACTAGCTCTCCCCGGTCTTCTCCAGCTTCTCCGTGTACCGGTTGGTGATCGGCAGGCGCCGGTCCCGGCCGAAGGCCTTCGGCGAGATCTTCGTGCCCGGCGGGTACTGGCGCCGCTTGTACTCGGCGCGGTCGGTCAGTCGGAGCACCCGCTCGGCCAGCGCCGGGTCGTAGCCGGCCGCGACGATCTCCGCGAGCCCCTTGTCGTCCTTCACGTACAGGTCCAGGATTCCGTCAAGCAGCGCGTAGTCCGGCAGCGAGTCGGAGTCCTTCTGGTCCGGACGCAGCTCGGCGCTCGGTTCCTTGTCGATCGAGTTGACCGGGATCGGCGGCGTCTGGCCACGCTGCTCCGCCGCGGCGTTGCGCCACCGGGCCAGTTCCCAGACCAGGGTCTTGGGCACGTCCTTGATCGGGGAGAAGCCGCCGATCGAGCCGGCGTCGTAGAGGGTCGAGTAGCCGACCGACAGTTCACTCTTGTTCCCCGTCGCGAGCACGAGGTGGCCGCGCTGGTTCGACAGCGCCATCAGGATCGTGCCGCGCACGCGCGCCTGCAGGTTCTCGTCCGCGACGCCGGTGATCGCGGTACCGTGGTCCGCGATCGTCTTGAGGTACGCGTCGACCATCGGCGCCACCGGGACGGTCTCGAAGTGCAGGCCGGTCCGCTGTGCCAGATCCTCCGCATCGCTCTTCGAGTGCTCCGACGAGTACAGGCTCGGCATCGAGACCGCGTAGGTGTTCTCCGCGCCGACGGCGTCCGCCGCGATCGCCGCGACGAGCGCCGAGTCGATACCGCCGGACAGTCCGAGCAGCACCGTCTGGAAGCCGTTCTTGCGCACGTAGTCGCGTAAGCCGAGGACCAGGGCCCGGTAGATCTCCTCCAGTTCGCCCGGCTGCTCCTCGATCACCGGCTCGGCGCGCGGCGCCGGGGGAGCGGGCAGCGGCTCGGCGCTCGCCACCACGCGACGGATCGTCATGCCGTTGGACGCGATCGTCTCCTCGACCGGCAGGTCCGACTCGGGCAGCTCGAGGTCGACCACGAACAGTTCCTCGACGAACTTGCCCGCCCGTGCGATCAGGGCGCCGTCCGCCGCGACCACCAGCGAGTCCCCGTCGAAGACCAGCTCATCCTGGCCGCCGACCTGGTTGACGTACACCACCGTGCAGCCGACCTCGATCGCCCGGTCGCGCAGCAGTTCGTAACGCTCGTCGTCCTTGGCGAGTTCGTAGGGCGAGGCGTTGATCGACAGCAGCAGACCCGCGCCCGACTCCGCCGCCGCCGCCGGGGTGCCCCGGTCCTGCCACAGGTCCTCGCAGATGGCGATCGCCGTGTCCACGCCGCCGACGCGCACCACCGGCAGCACGTCGCCCGGCACGAAGTAGCGGTACTCGTCGAAGACCCCGTAGTTGGGCAGGTGGTGCTTGGCCGAGCGGATCAGTACGCTGCCTTGGTGCAGCACGGCCGCCGCGTTCTGCGGCGATCCGGATGGGCGACCCGAGCGCGGCAGCGACTCCGAGGTCGCGTCCAGATAGCCGACCACGACGACGAGCTCGCCGAGGCCCTCCTCGTCCGCCAGCCGCCGCGCGAGATCCTCCAGCGCCGCCTGCGAGGCCTGGACGAAGGACGCGCGCAACGCCAGATCCTCGATGGGATAGCCCGTCAACGCCTGTTCGGGGGCCGCGAGCAGGTGCGCCCCCGCCGCCGACGCCGCGCGCGCCGACTCCAAGACCAACGCCGTGTTCCCCGCCAGATCGCCCACGGTCGGGTTGATCTGGGCCAGTGCGATTCTCAGCTGCGCCATGGACTCAAGGATAACCCCGCTTTATCGTCAGTGCGACGAGAAGCGCTGCGAGATCCATCACGCGGCGGTCGGCGCCGCGGCCGGAAACGGGGGCTGAATTAAAGCGAGACCTGCCGCACGGGGGGACGGCAGGCCTCGCAGCGGAGAGTTGTCGAGGACTCTCCGCGGCGCCGAAGGTTTCCGTCGGCCGGGTCCGAAGACCGCGCGGTCGGCGGGGGCGGTTCCGGCGCCGACGACGCGGGGTCCGTACGGGGGGACGGACCGGGCGTCGCTGCGGTACGAAGGCCCCCACGGGGGGAAGGGGCGCCGCGTACCTCGGGGGAGACCCCTTCGCACGGGGGGGACGAGGGGGCCTCGAAGAGGATTATTCATGTCTGGCACGCAGTTGGCGACCCCTTCGCGAAAAGTTCTCGCTGGGAATCACCGCCCTTACGGTTCGTGTCCAGTACCTGACCCGCTTGCCCAGGTTGATCACGGTATCCGACCCGCCCGATCGTCACGCAGAGTCGACATCGCGTCGGCATGGGAAGGCGCGTCGCGGGGGCCGGGGGCGGGCCCGTCGGATATATCAGTGGTCACCGATACTAGGGCGCGGAAATTCTGCCGCATTCACGACACGCCGAATTCAGACCTGGCGCGAAGTCGCCGCGACGGCCAGCTCCGCGAGCACCGTGCGCGCCTCGTCCTCAACCGTCGCGAGCTCCAGCGCCGCCAGGGCCAGCGCAGTGCGCTCCTCGATCCGCCGCTCCACCGCGTCCAGCGCCCCCGTCTCGACGATCACCTTCTGCAGCGCGCAGACGCCCGCGGCGTCCAACGCGGCGTCGCCCAGGCCCTCGCGCAGCAGCCTCAGCTGGCCCGTGTCCGCCTCCGCGGCGGCCAGCGCGACCAGCACCGTCTGCTTACCCTCGCGCAGGTCGTCGCCGGCGGGCTTGCCGGTCGTGGCCGGGTCGCCGAACACGCCGAGTACGTCGTCCCGCAGCTGGAAGGCCTCGCCGAGCGGCAGTCCGTACGCCGAGAGCGCCGCGTTGACCGGGCCGGCCTCGTTCCCGTCGCCGGTGGCCAGGGCCGCGCCGAGCTGCAGCGGGCGCTCGATCGTGTACTTCGCCGACTTGTAGCGGATGACCGTTTCGGCGCGCTCCAGAATCTCCCGCGGAGTGGCGACGGACAGGCCCCGGCTCTGCGCGAGCACGTCGAGGTATTGACCCGCCATCACCTCCGAGCGCATCAGATCGAAGACCGGCCGGGCCGCGTGGACCCGCGCCGCGCCGAAGCCGGAACGGGTGAACATCTCGTCGCACCAGGTCAGTGTTATGTCGCCGAGCAGGATCGCGGCCGCCGCGCCGAACCGCGCGGCCGGTCCCTCCCAGCCGTCCGCCTCGTGCAGCGCCTCGAAACGCCTGTGCACCGCGGGCTTCCCGCGCCGCGTGTCCGAACCGTCCATGTAGTCGTCGTGGATCAACGCGGAGGCCTGGAGCAGTTCGAGCGAGGCGGACGCGGTGAACGCCGCGTCGTCCAGCGCCTCGTCGTCGCCGAGGCCGCCGCCCGCCGCACGCCAACCCCAGTAGCAGAAGGCCGGACGCAACCGCTTGCCGCCGTCGAGGAACTCGCGCAGCGCCGCGGCCGGCTCCACGAGGTCGGCGGAGATCTGCCGAAGCACCAGCTCCTGATGGTCCAGGAAGCCGGTCAGCGCGCGGGAGACCCGGGCGCGCAGCTCACGCCGGTCGAGCGGGGAAAGGGCGGTTTCGGTCACACTTCGACCCTAAGCCATGGGCTGCGCACGGATTCGACCGGCAGCTATGCGCCCGGGAATGGGATTCCTCGTCTCGGCACCCGGACATGCGCTCGACACATCCGTGACCGGGACTAGGCTCTTGACCATGGCACTCGGACTTCCCAGCGTTCGCCCCGATCGGGCCGTGACCGTTCGCGAACTGCTCGCCGACGGACGTCCGACCATCTCCTTCGAGTTCTCCCCGGCCAAGGACGAGGCCAAGGAGCGATCTCTGTGGACCGCGCTGCGGCGGATCGAGGGTGTGAGTCCGGACTTCGTGTCGATCACCTACGGCGCAGGCGGCTCGACGCGGGACAACACGGCGAGCGAAACCGAGCGCGTGGCCGCGGAGACGACCCTGACGCCGCTGGGCCACTTCACCGCGGTGAACCACTCGGTCGCCGAGCTGCGCCAGATCATCGGCCGGTACGCGGACGCCGGGGTGCGCAACGTGCTCGCGCTGCGCGGCGACCCGCCGGGCGACGTCTCCGGTCCCTGGATCCCGCGGCCGGACGGGCTGACGTACGCCGCCGAACTGGTGCGGCTGATCAAGGAGTCCGGCGACTTCTGCGTCGGCGTCGCCGCGTTCCCGGAGAAGCACCCGCGCTCGGGCGACTGGGACAGTGAGATCCGGCACTTCGTGGCCAAATGCCGCGCGGGCGCGGACTTCGCGATCACCCAGATGTTCTTCGACGTGGACGACTACCTGCGGTTCCGCGACCGGGTCAGCGCGGCGGGCTGCGACACTCCGGTGATCGCGGGCGTCATGCCGATCACCCGCGCGGCGCAGATCGAGCGCATGGTGACGCTGAGCGGCGGCAAGTTCCCGGCGGCCCTCGGCGAGCGTATCCACGCCGTCGCCGACGACAACGCGGCGGTCCGCGCGATCGGCATCGAGCACTGCACCCGGATGTGCGAGCGGCTGCTGGCCGAGGGCGCGCCCGGTCTGCACTTCATCACCCTCAACACGTCCACCGCGACGCTCGAGGTCTACCGGAACCTGGACCCGCAGCGCTGAGTCACACTCGGGTGGGCCGCAGCACCTCGGCCGCATTCCACGCCGAGAGCGCCTCGAACGCGATCCCCGGCCCGGGTCGTGAACTGCCGCCGATGTGCAGCAGGCCCTTGATCGGCTGCACGGTCGGCGAACGCAGGATGGCGCTGGTCAGGGAGTTGATCGCCGGTCCGTGCGCCGAGCCGCCGGGCGTCCCGGTCAGCCTTTCGCGGTCCGCCGGGGTGAAGATCTCCCGCACTGCCAACGTGTCGGGGCGCACGCCAAGCCGCTCGGCTACGGCCTTCCTGATCGCCTCGGCGTGCTGCCGCGCCACATCCCGAGCGTCCCAGTCGCGCTGATCGGCTCCATGCCCATTCAACGGGGCATCGGTATGCGCGATCCACTCGTTTGGCCGCTCGGGCGCTACCTGCACCCGGATAGTCGGCTCGGCGCCTTCGCCGAAGATCACCGTCTCGTACGGCAGTTCAACCGACTCTCGGCCCTCCAGCTCCAACTCCATCTTCGAGCTGAAGATCGACGGTGAATAACCCGCTGCGCCGGTCGTCGGCTTAGACCCCGTCAGCCGCGCGAGGACGTGCGCGTCCACCGCTGCAACGATCACATCCGCCGCAAGTACCTCCCCGTCGGCCAAGGAGACCGAGCCGGATGCGATGGACGTGACCTCGGTGTCGAACCGGAAGCCGACGCCGCGCTTGAGGCACCGCTCGTACATCGCTGCGGCGAGCTCAGGCAGCCCGCCGACGATGCGCCACGCGCCGAAGGTCTGCTCGATGTAGGGCCGGATCGCGAGCACGGCCGGTGCGGTTTCCGGCGCTGCTCCCGCCGCCCGCGCGTACTCGTCGAGAACGCTCCGCATCCGCTGATCGCGAACCCCCGCGGCCTCGCCGATCTGACGGAGTGTCTGGCGCGGTGCCAGGGCACGGCGTGACGCGGAGGAGCGCAGGAGGCGCCACAGGTCGCCGCGTCCAGCATCGGGCACCTCGACGAGGCCGGGCCGGATCGCGCTCCACCCGCGGTTGCCGTGGTCCACGACGCGCAGCCACGCGTCACCGGCGCCCTGCCCGAACGCCGCGTCGAACGCGTGCTTGGAAGCGCCGCGGGCCGCGTTCGGCAGGCTGAGGCTCGAGCCGTCGGGGAAGCGGTACGTGCGCACGGGATCGACCGGCCGCAGATCGACGACGTCCTCCAACAGCCCGGCAGCGCTCGCCTTGCGTCCGCCGGTCTTGACGAACAGGTCGCGCAGGGCCGCGGGAAGGGTGAGCGTCCCGGGGAACGCACAGGTCAGCGCGCCACCGGGGGAGGAGTTGCGGTCGATCAGGGTGACGTCGTTCGCGCCGCTAGCCATCCTCGCCGCCGCTGCCAGCCCGGCCACGCCCGCGCCGATGACGATGATCCTTGCCATGACCCAACAGCGTACGTGCCGCCTGACGGGTCTCGCGCGGCTGCCCCGCCCGCCCCGCTCAGTCGATCTCCTGCGCGAGCGACTCGAACATGGTGTTGTCCCCGCACATCGTGTTCTCGCCGAACGCCGTGTCCCGCCCGCCCATCGCCGCGAACTGCTCCCGCTCGCGATCCCGTTCCCGCTCACGTCCGGACCGCTCGTCCCACGCCTCAAGGCGATCGCCGCCGTGGTCCCCGTGCACCCCGCCAACTCCGGCCAAGTCCGCTCCGGTAGCCCGAAGCGCCGCGAGCAGTCGGCGCGCGGTCGTGCTGAGCGAGCCGAAAGTCGAAGTGGAGTCGGAGTTCTCGGGGCGACGGAAGTACGGATCACGCGGCTCCGCAGGCAGGTCCTCGGCGTGCGCGCGGGTATCGGCCGGAATGATGCGACGTCCGTCGGCAAGCCCCGTAGACGCGTGCGCCCGGCGCATCGCGCGCAGCAGCGCGAGCGGATGCGGGTCCCGCGCGGCGGCCCGATGACCCCCGATCCGCCAGTACGCCTCGGTATCGGCGGCGACCGCGAAACGCCCGGTGCGGCGCCGTCCGCCCGCGTCCAGCACGAGCAGGTCGAGCCGCTGACGCCGCAACAGATTCGCGCCCGCGGCGGCGGCGTACGGTCCGAGCGGAGCGGCCGGATCGGCGAAGAACAGTATCCGCCCCCGCGCGCCGACGGCGAGCTGCTGAGAGCGGTGAGAAGTGCGTGACCAGCCCGTCGGCAGGCACGCCGTATCGAGCAGCCGCACCCGCGGATCGTCGCCGTACTCGCGAGTCAGCGCGCGGTACGTCGTCTCAGTGCACCCGACATCGAGCACGACGACGTCCAGCCGCGAGACGTTGCGCTGCGCCACCGCCGCGTGCACCGCGGCCAACGCGACGGCGGGTTCGTGCCGCAGCGGAAGCAGAACCGAGACAGGCTCGGTGACCTGCGGCGTACGTGGCCCGGCCGCGTGCAGGTGCAGCGGCGGCGGGGCGACCAGGACAGGGCGGGCGGACAGTCGCGGGATCCGGGAGGCAGCTGTGAGTCCTGGCACGCTTTCGAGTATTGGCGAGGCGAGTTGAGCCTGCCATGTGGCGGCAACCAGATGGAGCAATCCGACTACGCTCCGCTCAACTCCCGCGTGTGTCCCCGCTGCCGTCACAAGGGAGCCGCCTGACTCCCCTGCGGCTACGACCTTACGGGTCGTCATGATGAGTCGCCGGTCACCATGTCGGTCATCGCCGTCATCATTGATGGTGACGGCGGCCGCGTGCCCCCACGGCGCGCGGCCGCCGCATTCCCACCCCCGCGGACCGGTCCGGACGACGCCGAGGCGCCGCCGCGGACCGATACCGCAGGCGGGTCTGCCGGAAACAGACCCGCCTCCCCCCCGCCGCTCTCCCTTCGCGGCTGTGCAGGCCACGGCCGGTTTCTCCCCACCGATCGAACCGGGTTCTAGGAATCGTCGCGTTCCCCGGACCGACCGCGTTGCACCGTGGCTGTGCGATCCACCCAGTACGACCACCCGGGTCCCCCAAGGGTTGCCGTGGCAGTCGGTAACGAATCAATAACCCTGCGAAAGTGCAGGTGGGCCGCTTGATTCCGACCCCAGCCCACTCGATCGGGTGGCAATTCGGCAAAGGCATGGCGGCTGTCCCCGGAGGCCGCTAGAGTGGTGCCGTTCGAACAAAGATTCGAACTGACCGCCGCCGGCGGACGCGGGGACGGCGACGGCGTGGGTGTCCAAGGGCTCGGACGTCCCACGCCGTGGCTGTCGGGGAAGCTCGCGTCCGGCCGGCGGCGCCGGATGAAGGAAGGGCGTGGCACGAGAGATGGCGGTCGAGATGACACAGGAGCTGCCAGAGGCGGGGACGGCTGGTGACGAGGGATATTGCGAGGTGCTGCAGGGAGCGGACGGGCCGGTCTACTTCCTGCACCAGGGACTGCTGTTCATCGTGCACGACCTGCTTGGCCGCTGGACCGAGCCCGGCGAGGTGCATTGGTTGGTCAGCGCCTCCGTGGGCCGCTTCGGCGAGCCCGCGCTCTACCGCCTGCGCTGCGTGGTGCCCGAGAGCGGCCCAGCTGCCTGGACCGTCCGCCGAGGCGCCCCCACCCAGTTCTGACGAGCCGGAGAATCCGCCTCGCCCCTCGCCCCCGCCCCGACCCCGACCCAGCCGCCGCCCGAATCCCTCCTCGAGCCGCCGCCCAAGGCGCTGAGCCGAGCCCGCGCCCGCCCATCCATCGCGCGCCCGCCGGAAGCCATCGATCGCCTGCCCGCTGACCCCGTGCCCGTGGAGAACCAGGACGACGCGCCCGCCAACCGTGTCTCCGCCGTCCGGTCCCCGACTGCTGTCCACCGATTGGGCTTGCGTGCCTGCGGAGGGGGCCCCGCCCGTCCTCAGCCGCTGCCCGTCTATCTGTCGGCTGTGCGCCCGCTGACTGCGCGGCTTCTCCGAGACCTTCGGCCGCTCCGACTTCTCTCCCACCTGCGCCCAGCCCGGCGCCTCATCTCCGATCCACACGCATGGCGCCAAACTGCTTCCTCCACCGTCGTGCTCAGCTGCGCGCTCGCCCGCAGTTCTCCGCCGATCTGACTTCCGCCTTCCTCGCACTGCCCCGGGATGTGGTTGAATCCGAGATCGCGTGCTTGTCCGACTCGGTCCGGGCCGGCCGCCACCGCTTGAACTTCAGCCCGGGGGAGAGTCTTTTCGTGCACGGCGCCTCGTTCGCCCATCTCGGCCTGCCGGGGATCCTCTTCGCCTGCGTGGCGGCGCTGGTCGCGGGGTGTGTGGACGCGATGGTCGGCGGGGGCGGGCTGATACAGGTGCCCGCGCTGCTGTTCCTGATGCCGCGCACGCCGGTGCTCGCCTTGGGCACCAATAAGGTGGCGTCGTTCGTCGGCACGAGTACCGCGGCGGCTCGGTACCTGCGCGTGACGAAGGTTGAGTGGCGCGAGACGGCGCCGATGGCTCTGGTCGCGCTGATCGGCTCGCTCTGCGGGGCGCACGCTGCGAGTCTGATGCCGGCGACGTTGCTCGACTCCATCGTTCTGGCGGCCATGGTCGCGATCGGCATCTACCTGTGGCGGAACAAGACTCTCGGCGTGGTCGAGGACCTGCGCTTCGATGGCTTGGTGCGCATCGGCATCATGGGGACGGGCGGGCTTGTCATCGGGTTCTGGGATGGCATGGCCGGCCCCGGCACCGGTTCGCTGCTGATCTTCTTCCTGGTCGGCGTAGTCGGCTTCGAGTTCGTGCGCGCCTCGGCCGTGTCGAAGGTCGTCAACTGCGCGACCAATCTCGGCGCGCTGATCGTTTTTGCGCCCGGCGGATCGGTCGCCTGGGGACTCGCCGCCGCCATGGCCGTGTGCAACCTTTCCGGCGCACTCATCGGCACGGCGCTCGCGGCGACGCGCGGCTCGGCGTTCATTCGCAAGATCTTTTTCGGTGTGGTCTCCCTCCTGATCATCAGCGTCGCCGGGAAGCTGGCGTTCGGCTGAGCGCTAGCCGCCTTCGTTTTCCCGCCGCTGGACGGCTATCCGCGGAGCCGCAAGCCCTGCGGGGTCAACGAGAATCCGGCCTTGACCAGCGCCGTCGGTCCCGGAGCCGCCTCCCGGCCGCCAGCGCCGAGATTTCCCTCGGCCGACAGCACCGGCACGCCGTCCACCGCTGCCACCGTGAGCGCCCCGACCCGCCCGGAACGCACCGTGTCGGCGAGCGCGCGGGCCGAGAGCTCGAGTATCTCCGGGTCCTGATGGAAGGTCAGGACGGTGCGCCCGCCGCGCTCGATGTACCACGCGAGTTGCCCGTCGTGCAGCACGACCAGCGCTCCTGCCTTCCGCCCCGGTCGGTGGCCGGGTTTGGCCGAGTCTGCGGACATGTTGCCTTCTGCGGACCCGGACGACTGTCGATGCGGCCAGTCGACGGAGGCGCCGTACGCGTTTGCCGGGTCGGTGGCGGCGAGGACGACCGTCGTCGGCTTCTCCTTCGTCCCGCCGAAGCCGCTCGGCTCGGAGCGCAGCAGGTCCACGACGCCGTCCGCCGCGAACTGGGCGGCGCCGAGCCCGTCGACGAAGTAGCCGCGGCGCACCCGCCCCACCTCTTCGAACGCGGACAGTACGCGGTACGCAGCCGAGAAGTTTCCGAGCGCGCCGACACCGCCGCGTTCCGCGCCGACCGAGCCGCGGGTGACCAGGCCGTATCGGTCCAGCAGCACCTCGGCCTGGAGCTGGGCCAGTTGAGCGAGCTGGGCGGGGGAATGCCCGGATGATGAGGCCTGGGCGGCGGCCCGCGCGGAGGCACCGGCGGGCGCAGAAGCGGATGTGGAGGCGGTTTGGGCGGCGGCAGGCATGGTGGCACTAGCGGGCGCACCGGTGGATGCTGAGGTGGCTCGCGCGATGGCACCGGTCGGCGTGGATGCGGGCGCCGGCGTGGGCGGGGTGAGACGGCGGATGCGGGACCAGCGGCCGGCGGCTCGCGCGGCCTGAACCGTCGTTAGCGCCTGCTCGGCTCCGGGCAGTGGCGCGGCGAGGCGGAGTGAGGCATACCTGCCCCTTGGCGTGGGGCGTTTTGCCCGGTGGGCTGTCTTGCCGGCGCCTAGCAGCGCTCTGAGCGGGGCAAGGGTGTCGTTGGTGAGATGCCCGGCCCACAGCAGCTCCCAGAGTGCGTCGAGCACCCGCTCGGGGGCGCCGGTCCCCGTGCCCGGTTCGTCGAGCCGCGCCATCAGTCCTCTGAAGAACAGCGCGTTCTCGCCCGCGAGCTCGTCCAGGATTGCGCGATGCAGTGGACCGAAGCCGTCCACCGGCAGCGGCTCTGGCAGCACCGCGGGCGCGATTGACGTCGGGGCGAGCGATACCCAGCCGTCGTCCACGGCCAGCGCGCCCGCTCCGGTCCAGGAGACCTCGCCGCCGGCGGTCAGCTCGTCGAGCATCGCGGGCTGATAGTCGGCGACCCTCGCGGGCAGGATCAGCCTTTCCAGCGCCGAGGCGGGGACCGGATACCCGGCGAGCTGTTCGACCGCCCGCAGAACGCCGTCGACCCCGCGAAGCCTGGGCTGCGCCGAACCCTCGCCGCCACTCGTCGAGATGACGCCGTGCCAGGCCGGGAGCATGCGTGCGAGTGCCGTCGGCGCCACCGGCTCGGCCTGCTCCCGCAGCGCGGCCACGGTCCGCCGGCGCAACCTGCGCAGCACCCTGGCATCGCACCACTGCTCGCCCGAGCTCTCCGGCCGGAAGCCGCCGCGCACCACCCGCTGCTGCGCCGCCAGCCGCTCCAGCGCCGCCCTGAGCACCGCCACGCCGAGTCCGAAATACCCTGCTGCATCCTCGGCTGTGAACGGCGCATGCGTCCGCGCGTACCTGGCCACGAGGTCGCCGAGCGGATCGGGCATCGGCTCGGTGAACGCCTCGGGCACGCCGACCGGCAGCGGGCAGCCGAGCGCGTCGCGCAGACGTCCGGCGTCCTCGATCGCCGCCCAACGCTCCTCGCCCGCGATGCGCACGCGGATCGCCCGCCGGGTCCGTTCCAGATCCTTGAGCCAGGCCTCCGCGATGCCGCGCGCCTCCGCGGCCTCGGTGGAGAGCGGGCCGAGCAGGCGCAGCAGGTCTGCCGCGTCCTCGGCGTCGCGGGCGTGCCGCTCCGAGGAGAGGTGCTGGAGTTCGGCCTCGAGCTGGTCGATCACCTCGTTGTCGAACAGATCCCGAAGCTCCGGTTGACCCAGCAGCTCCGCCAGCAGCGACGGGTCCACGGCCAGCGCGGCGGCCCTGCGTTCGGCCAGCGGCGAATCGCCCTCGTACATGAACTGCGCGATGTAGCCGAACAGCAGGGACTTCGCGAACGGCGACGGCGCCTGCGTCTCCACCTCGACGATGCGCACGCGCCGCGCCTCGATGTCGCCGAGCAACTCGACGAGGCCGGGCAGGTCGAAGACATCCTGCAGGCACTCGCGGACCGTCTCCAGCACGATCGGGAACGAGGCGAACTTGCTCGCCACCGAGAGCAGGTGGGCCGCGCGCTGTCGTTGCTGCCAGAGCGGAACGCGCGCCCCCGGCCTGCGACGGGGCAGCAGCAGCGCTCGACCGGCGCACTCGCGGAACCGAGAGGCGAACAGGGCGGAGCCGCCCACCTCGTCCGTCACCAACTGCTCGATCTCCTCGGCGGCGAAGCGCGCCAGCTCCGCCTCCGGACGGGCCGTCGCCGCGTCCTCATCCCAGTCCGAGTCCGGCACCCGCAGCACGATGCCGTCGTCCGCGTGCATGACCTGGGCGTCCATGCCGTGTACGGCCCGAAGGCGCGCCCCGATCGCCAACGCCCACGGCGCGTGCACCTGGGCGCCGAAGGGGGAGTGGATGACCAGGCGCCAGTCGCCGAGCTCGTCGTGGAAGCGCTCGACCAGGATCGTCCGGTCATCCGGGACCAGTCCCGTTGCCTCCCGCTGCTCCGTCAGATACGCCAGCAGGTTCCCTGCCGCCCAGTCGTCGAGCCCCGCCGCGCGCAGCCGCTCGTGCGCCTGCCCCGGCTCGAGGCCGCCCAGCTCGCGGCTGAACGCGCCGAGCGCCCGGCCGAGCTCGAGCGGCCGGCCGAGCGCGTCCCCGTGCCAGAACGGCAGCCGGCCCGGCTGGCCCGGCGCCGGAGTGACCAGCACCCGATCATGCGTGATCTCCTCGATCCGCCACGAACTGGTGCCGAGGGTGAACACGTCGCCGACCCGCGACTCGTACACCATCTCCTCGTCCAGCTCGCCGACCCGCTTGGCCTGCTTCTGATCCCCCACCAGGAAGACGCCGTAGAGTCCGCGGTCCGGAATCGTCCCGCCCGAGGTGACCGCCAGCCGCTGCGCGCCGGGCCTGCCCTCGACCCGGCCGGCCTCGCGATCCCAGATCAGCCGCGGTCGCAGCTCGGCGAACTCGTCGCTCGGATAGCGGCCCGCGAGCATGTCGAGCACGGCTTCGAAGACCGACTCGGCCAAGGTCGCGAAGGGTGCGGCGCGGCGGACGGCCTCCAGCAGGTCGGCGGTCTGCCAGGGTTCGACCGCGACCATGGCCACGATCTGCTGGGCCAGCACGTCGAGCGGGTTGCGCACCGTGTGCACCGACTCGATCTTGCCCTCGCGCATCCGTTCGGCGACCACGGCCGCCTGCAGCAGGTCGCCGCGGAACTTGGGGAAGATCACGCCGCGGCTGACGGCGCCGACCTGGTGCCCGGCCCGGCCCACCCGTTGCAGGCCCGAGGCGACCGAGGGCGGCGACTCCACCTGGACGACGAGGTCCACCGCGCCCATGTCGATGCCGAGTTCGAGGCTGGAGGTCGCCACCACGGCGGGCAGCAGCCCGGCCTTCAGCGCCTCCTCGACCTCGGCCCGCTGCTCCTTGGACACCGAGCCGTGGTGCGCCCGCGCGAGCAGCGGTGGCACGCCCTGGACCTGCCCCGCCTCGCCCATCAGCTCGGCGGGAGGACGAGTCTGACGCTCTTTCTCCTGTTGTTGCTCCTCCGGCGGATGCAGCTCGGCCCAGCGGATCTCGTTGAGCCGGTTGCACAGCCGCTCGGCCAGCCGCCGCGAGTTGGCGAAGACCAGCGTCGACGTGTGCTGCTCGATCAGCTCGGCGACCCGCTGCTCCACGTGCGGCCAGATCGAGGAGCGGTGCCTGCCGCGCTCCTCGGCGGGCACGGAGTCCTCGTCCAGTGAGGCGATCTCGGCCATGTCCTCGACCGGCACGACCACCTTCAGATCGAAGATCTTGGTCGAGGGCGGCGCGACGACCACGGCCGGTCGCGGCCCGCCGAGCCAGGCCGCCACCTCCTCCGGCGGCCGGACCGTCGCCGAAAGGCCGATCCGCTGCGCGGGCCGCTGCAGCAGCAGGTCGAGCCGCTCCAGGCTCAGCGTCAGATGGGCGCCGCGTTTGGTCCCGGCGATCGCGTGCACCTCGTCCACGATCACCGTCTCGATGCCGCGCAACGCCTCCCGCGCCTGCGACGTCAGCAGCAGGAACAGCGACTCGGGGGTGGTGATCAGGATGTCCGGCGGTTTCGTGCTGAAGCGTCGGCGCTCGTCCGCGGGTGTGTCCCCGGTGCGCACCGCGACCCGCACCTCCGGCTCGGGCAGGCCGGCGCGCACGGCCTCCTGGCGCAGCCCGATCAGCGGCGCGCGCAGGTTCCGCTCGACGTCCACGCCCAGCGCCTTGAGCGGCGAGATATACAGCACCCGGCAGCGCAGCTTCGGATCCTCCGGCGGCGGTCCGAAGGCCAGCCGGTCGAGCGCGGCCAGGAAGGCGGCGAGCGTCTTGCCGGATCCGGTCGGGGCGACGACCAGGGCGTTGCGGCCCGCGTGAATCTCCCGCCACGCGCCGAGCTGCGCGGCGGTGGGCTGGGCGAAGGCACCGCTCAACCAGCGCTGCGTAGGCTCGGCGAAATAGTCCATGACCCCATGGTGCACGCCGCCACCGACAAAAGCCCTACCAGCGGAAATGGCGGTACCGAAAAAGCATTCCTATCGCTCTTTCGGTACCGCCATGGCCCCGGATCGCCGGGTGTACGACGTATTGCTAGTGGCTCTGGTGCGTCGAGACCCGCTTGCGCAGCATCAGACCGCCGCCGCCCAGCATGCTCGCGCCGAGCGGCGCGACGAGCTTCGAGGCGCCCGAACCGGTCTCCGCGAGAGTGCCCGCGGCCTTCCAGGGCTTGCTCTCCGAAGCCGGGGACTCGTGCTTCCAAGACGGGGTGGTCGTCTTCGGAGTCGTCGTCTTGGGCGGGGTGGTCTTCGGGGGAGTGGTCTTCGGCGGCGTGGTCGGGTGGCAGCCGCACGGCGGGGTCGGGTGTCCCGGCGTGGTTGACGATCCGCCATTGCTGCAGGTGTTGCCCGAGGCGGAGTCGAGAATGCCGACGACGGAGACATCATTGCCGCAGACGTTCACCGGCGCCGTCACCGGCACCTGCACCGTGTTGCCCGAGCCGACGCCCGGAGAGTGCGAAGAACCGCCGTTGGCCGTGCTGCCGGCGCTGCCGGAGCCGCCGTTGGAGCAGTGGTTGTCCGACGCGGAGTCGCCGATGCCCACGCCGCTCACCGAGTTGCCGCAGACGTTCACCGGGATGCTGACCGGAATCTGGATCAGGTTGCCCGAGCCGACGCCGGGCGAGTTGCTCGCGCCGCCGTTCGCCGTGCTCCCGGCCGAGCCCGAGTTGGCGCACGTGTTGCCGGACGCGCTGTCCAGGATGCCGATGACCGAGATGTCGTTGCCGCAGACGTTGACCGGGATGTTCACCGGAATCTGGATCAGATTGCCGGACAGTACGCCCGGAGACGCGGTGGCGGCGCCGGACGCGGCGGTGTCGGCCTGCGCGATGCCCATGCCGAGGCCGCCGACCAGCAGTCCCCCCGTGGTCATTCCAAGGACGACGCGCCGCTTCGTCGAGTGATGCATGAAAACCCCTGACTTTGTCCTTCGGGCAGTCGCCCTCTTTCAATGGACAGCTAACGAGGTCTGACGATCGGGGTTACCGTAAATCGCAGGAATACTGCGGATGAGTGATTTCACCGTTCGTCGTACAACCATCGTGTGCCTCGTCGTGTCCGCGATGCCGACGGCCCGGCCACCGTGCATGGGAGTGCGGTGGCCGGGCCGTCCAAGACGCCGACGTGACCGGGGCCGGCGAGTGGCCGACCCCGTCGCCGAGAGCGGGAACTAGTTGTTGTTCCAGCTCTGGTTGTTGAAGGCGGAGTCGAGCAGACCGATCACCGAGATGCTGTTGCCGGTCACGTTGACCGGAACGCTCACGGGAGCCTGCACGTTGTTGCCGGAGATCACACCCGGGGAGTGCTCGGCGAAGCCGTGGGCGGTGGTGTCGGCCATGGCCGCACCCGCACCGACGACGACGAGGGCACCGGTCGCGCCGGTCAGGGCGGCGATCTTCTTGACGTTCATGACAGTCCTCCTTGTCGCGGCCGTCGCGGCCGCGGCATGCGTTACAGGGCAGTGGCCTAGTCGAGGCTGATCCGGTTTTCGCATCCGATCGGCCTCGAGCCACACCGGAAGAAACGACGACCGGCCGCGAGGGGTACGCAGTTTGTCCGATCGTCCTTCTTTAAGGGGAACGCATAATCATCCTGACGACGTCTGACGGGACGTCCGCTGACCGGTAATCAAAAAATCTTCCCTGCTCAATAGACATCCGCCCGTTTGCATGTGTGCGGCGCGATGCTTCGGGTACCACTACACGCAAGGTCGCGGCCTCCCCTTCGGGGTGCCCCGCGTCCGCCAGGGCCCGCCTCCGCCGTGCGGGGGCCTCGGCGGCGCGTCGGGGTTCGCAGATCGGCGAAAACCGGTAGCGTTGGGCCGTGACACTCGATTGAGTGAATAGTGATACCCGCGTCTTGCGCGGGTCCGCAGTGGAGAGAGGAGGCGTTCGATGGTTTCGAGCCGCAGGGCCACGGCCCCGCATCTGGTTCCGGTCGATGACGGCGAGCGGTGGTACGGGGATGGAGAGGAAGCTGCCGGGATCGGCCAGCGGATCGCCACCGTCCGGCCGCACAGCTTCACCGACGCCAAGGTGATCGGCGAGTACTTCCGCGCCGGCGTTCCGGTCATCATGAACCTCGCCGACCTGGAGGAAGGCGACGCGAAGCGGATCGTCGACTTCGCCTCGGGCCTGATCTTCTCGCTGCGCGGCGGAATAGAGCGTGTCGCGGCCCGGGTCTTCCTGCTGACCCCGGCGGGCCTGGAGATCGTGGACGGCGCGGACAACCCGTCGCAGGATCCCGGGTTCTTCAACCAGGGCTGAGCCCCGGCCGTCCGGCGCGCCGACCTGGTGGGGTTCCGCGCGCCGTGAATAGGCCTGTAAAGACTCGTGAAGATGCTTCCGGCTGTGCTGCTTCGAGTGGAGTTAGCGCTCGAAGAGCACAGCCGCGTGTCTTTCTGATGGGTATTCAGTTTGATCTCGACGCTATGTTTGCGGTGAGATCAGTTGCCTCAGCCGACCCCGCTGCACGCGAGGCCGACCGGGATCGCGATGCCGTGCGGCACGTCCGGAGCGGTGCGCGGCTGTTCCCGCTGCGTCGTCAGCGGAATGGTGCCCGCCCAATACGGGCCGCCGAGGTCGGATTCGTCGTCGGCGACGTGGTCCCCGCGGCTCTTGAGCGAGACGGCCGCGAGCTCGAGCGCGATGATCGCGGTAGCCGCGTCCTCCTTCGGCGTGGGTGGCCGGGACTCCGCGGAACGGCCCGGGTACATCTTGTCGATCAGGGCCCGCATGGCCGCGAGCCGTTCCTCGGGATCGCGCACGATCCGGGCATCGCCGTGCGCGACCACGCTGCGGTAGCCGACAGAGTGGTTGACCCAGGACCGCGCGAGGACGAGCGCGTCGAGCAGCGTGACGGTGATGCAGATCGGTTCGCCGTTGAGCAGCGCGAAGCGGCCGCCGGTTGATCCGTGCACGTAGATCGTCTCGCCATTGCGCGCGTGCATCGTGGGCAGACTGACCGGTCGGCCATCGCGGACGAATGCGACGTCGCAGTGCAGGGCCTGGTCGAGGACGTCGTGGACCGCGGTCTTGTCGTAGGTCGCGCGGTCGCGGTATCGAGTAGGGGTGGACAGGTCGCCGGCGGCGTAGACTTGCGTCATGGTTTCGTCCTAGTACATAATGTTGATTGTGTCAGAACAATCTTTCTGGTGGGAACGCTACAAGTTGGCCGGAGCGGGCGCAAGCGAAATCGCCTCGGGCGTGGAGACGGCGGTCACCGCCGGTCTGCTCGGCCCAGGCGAGGCGCTGCCGCCGGTCCGCGAACTGGCCGAGCGGCTGGGCGTGAACCCGAATACCGTCGCCGCGGCCTACCGCGCGCTGCGTGATCGCGGCACGGTCGAGACGCGCGGCCGTGCGGGCACCCGTGTGCGCGAGCGTCCGGGGACGAGCGCGCGGCAGCGGTCGTATGCGCTGCCGGAGGGGGTGCGGGACCTCACGTCGGGTGAGCCGGACCCGGCGCTGCTGCCGCAGCTGGCGCCGCCGAAGCACATCGATGTCTCGCACTACCGATACGTCGGCGCGGCGGAGTCGGTGCTGGAGGAGCAGTTGCGGCTGCGCTTGGCGCGGCACTTCGATGCTCGCTCGGACGCCGATTTGGACGCTGCGTCGACGGAGGCCGCCGAACTGATCGCGGAGGCCAAGCTGATGCCTGTCTTCGGCGCGCTGGACGGGATCGACCGGCTGCTCGCCACTCATACGCGCCCCGGTGACAAGGTCGCCGTCGAGGATCCGGCCTGGGGCAACCTGCTGGATCTCCTGGCGTCACGCGGGCTGACCACGCAGCCGATGCGCGTGGACGACGAGGGGCCGGACCCGGCCGACCTGCGTTCGGCCCTCGCGGCCGGAGTGCGTGCGGTGATCGTGACCACCCGGGCGCAGAACCCGTATGGCGCAGTCGTATCACCGCGTCGGGCGTCGATCCTGCGCGCGGTGCTCGCGGCGCATCCCGAGGTGCTCACGGTCGATGATGATCACGGCGCGGACCTGACGCCGGGCGTGCCACGCGTGCTCTGCGGCGCGACGAGGCAGTGGGCGTATCTGTACTCGGCCTCGAAGGCGTACGGACCGGACCTGCGGATAGCGGTATTGGCCGGGGACGCCGACTCGACGGATCGCGTCGCGGGCCAGCTCAGGCACACGGCGCGCCGAGTCCCCGGCGTGATGCAGGAAATATGGGCCGCGGCGTTGGCGGACGAGAAGCACGACGAGGTGCTGGCCAAGGCGGCCAGGACGTATGCGGAGAGCCGCGAGGCGCTGATCAGAGAGCTGGCACGGCGCGGTATCGAGGCACACGGCGAGACCGGCCTGAACATCTGGATCCCGGTGCCGGACGAGGCGGGCGCGGCGACGGGACTCCTCGCCCGCGGCTGGGCCGTGGCCCCCGGCTCGTGGTTTCGGGTGCGCAGCGGGCCGGGCGTGCGCGTGACCATCGCCGGACTGCGTCCTGACGAAGCACCGGCCCTGGCCGAGGCGTTCGCCGGAGCTCTCGGCCTGGACGCGGGCGGACGGGCGAGAGGAGGAGCGCGAACGGCCCAGATTTAACGAGTCCCGGTCTGGTGTGCCATGGCCGGATCTCTCCCTGCCCTGCCCTGCTACGCCTCGCCTTCTTTGTGCTCTTTCCCTATTGGAGTTCGCGCTGCCGGGTTCCGGGCGCCGGTCTCCACCCGGATCGAGGCTGGGATCTCCACCCTGTCTCCGCCCCTTCTCCACCAGGACTCGACCCCAAGTTTGATCACATCCACGCAGGTCCAGGCCATAGTCGAGACATGACCACAACGGACTGGATCCTCGACGTCGCGCTCATCCTCGTCGTGCTGCGGCAGATTCGCTGGAGCCGCATCGACGCGCTCTTCCTGGTCGTGCCGATCGGGATCACGAGCTTCGTCGCGTACAAGTACCTCGACCCGATCCCGACCGGCGGCAACGACCTGCTGCTGATCGGCGCGTTCGCGGCGGTCGGCATCGTGCTCGGCGTGACGGGCGGGCTGACCATGCACGTACGCGCGCAGCAGGGCAAGGCCTTCGTCCGCGCCGGATTCACCGCGGCGAGTCTGTGGGTGCTGAGCATGGGAGCTCGGCTCGCGTTCATCATCTGGAGCGAGCACACCGGCGGCCCGACGATCGCCCGGTTCAGCGAGCAGCACCACATCACCTCGACGCAGGCGTGGGTCAGCGGGCTGATCCTCATGGTGCTCTGCGAGGTCGTCACCCGCCTCGGGACGGTACTCATCCGGGTGGCGGCGGCGAAGGGCCAGGCGGCCACGTCGACATCCGGCGGGACGGACACGTCAGCGCGCTCGCTGGCAGACGTCCGCTAAGCCTGGTGCGGCTCATTGCCGGTGCGGCTGGTCGTTCAGAAGCCTTGCACTCACCCGCCTGTCGGCCTCAGAGCCCCAGCCGGGCGAACTCTTACTGTGTTCCGCGTTCTAGGAACTCCCGCGCGGGAGCGAGCTCCGGTAGCCGCTCCCGCTGCGTGGTGGTGACCCGAACGTACGTCGCGATCGTGACTCCGTGCGCCGGACGGGTGAGGACCTCGACCGCGTCCCCAGTGCATACCGCACCCGGATGGACCACTCATAGGTACACGCCGGTGACCCCGACCTCGGTGAATCTCTTGATCCACCGAGGCTCCTCCATCTGAGCTGCGAACGTGGCGCAAGGAATGCGCGGCGCGGTGGTCGCGGCGAACAAGTTTGTCGCCGATCCGCCGGCGTTCCCCGATGACGGCGTCCTCAAGGTTCAGCCCTTCGGCCGTCAGGTACTCCCCGAACATTCCGTCCGGCAGTTCCCGCCCGAGCCGCCGCCCCCAGCAGTCGAGGTCCTCGCGGGCAATAGGCATAGACTGCCTGGCCCGGACCGCCATGGTGCTTGATATCGCAGATCACGTCGCCGAGCAGCCCGGAATGGCCTGGTCCCGAGTTCTTACGCCGGGGCACCTGAACCCGGATCGGACCGTGGACCAGCACCCCGTAGATGCCGGTGCCGTCAGTCGCGGGCTTCGCGGGATTCGGGACTTTCGAGCCGGCGACGTTTACCGAACGCACGCGGCCAAAGTCGGGAAGGCTAGCGGGAACAGCAGCGACATCCCTGCGCTCCACGCTAGGTGGGCAGTCGCCGCCGTGGCCTGCCATTCTCCGGTAGGCAGGTCAATCCGCCGACTTGCCGTCAACAGGTCACTTCGACTGCACGGCCCGCACGACGATCGCGTGTCCGCAGACGTAGAAATTCGGGATGCGGCGGTTCCTCGAGTCGTGCGTGCCGGAGATCAGGGCCTTCGTGGAGCCTGGTGGGTACACGCGCACGGCGACAACCTCGTCGCAGCGTCGGCCGCGTGAGTTCGCAGCGCTGTTCGTGGTGAAGGAGATCTGCGAGTCGGCTGTCGCGCCAGGCGCGAGACGTGCGTTGGTGATGCCGGGGCTCTGCGCGAATGAGTTGGGCGCGCTGAGCGGTCCGTGTGCTCCGGCCCGGAGGAAATCAACGCTCGGATAGCCCTGCATCGTGCACGAAGAGTGCGACACGTTCGTGAAGACGAGCGTGAGCTGCTCGGTGCGCGTCGTCTGGCGCGCGAGGAGGCCCGGGTCGATCGGGATGGTGGTGCCGACGTGGTCGGACAGCGTGGGCAGTGACGTTTCGAGGACCTGAAGGTGCAGGTCAGCTGTCGAACACGCGCTGACCGTAGTGTTGGTCGTGGTCGGAGCTGCAGCCGTTACGGTTGGCGCAGTCGTCGCCGCAGCAGCCACCGTGGTTGTCGCAGTCTCCGCGACAGCTGCTGCGCTCGGCACACCAACCACCGACGTCGATGCGACGACGCTCACGGTCCTGCCGGCGTAACTGGCCGGATTCGCCCCGACCACGGTGATCCCGCCGCTCATCCCGCACCCGCCGACCGCGCCCAGCGTGACCAAGCCCGCCGCCGTGCCGATGCCCCACCTCACGAGCTGCGTCCTGCGCATAACACCGATCCCTCCCCTCACAGTCAGTCTGCACAGGGAGAGACCGCGCACAACCTCCCCCGGTTGAGGCAGGAAGTAAGATTTTGCCTCCCCATTCCACCCCGTCCCAGCTTGCCAACGTACCGCGTCGTCCGCCGCTGAATTCTTCAGCTCGTCGCGCCGGCGCACTGTCCGGATGGCCCCGCTGCCTTCACCGATCTATCGCTGCGGCGGCTGCCCTTGCTGCCCCTGCTGCGGGTTCTGCGGCGGATACGGATACTGCGGCTGCTGCTGCCCGTAGGGATTCTGCTGCTGGTATGGGTTCTGCTGTTGCTGCCCATACGGGTTCTGCTGCGGATACTGCCCGCCGTACGGCTGCCCGCCGCCGGGCCCGCCAGCCCCCGGCCCTCCCGGCCGGTTCCGATTCCTGCGGCTCAACGCCACGATCAGCACGATAATCAGAATTGCGACGATCACCGCGACCACGATGCCGATCACCAGCCCCGCCCCCGACTTAGACGACGAAGCCGTGCCGGTACCCGTAGTCCCCGTCCCGCTCGTCGCCCCTGCTGTCGCCGAAGCCGTGCTGCCGGCCGAGGCGAGCAACGGATTCGACGTCTCGCTCGGCGCCGAGGCTTGCAGCGCTTTAAGCGGGTCCACGATGCCGTACCCGTACTCGTCACTGTGCTGCCCCGCGCTCTGCCCCGATGCCGGATCCGCGGTGGCGATGAGGTCCCGAATCACCTGCCCGGCAGTCCACGACGGGTGAGCGGCCCGAATCAGCGCGACCGTCGCAGAGACGTAGGCAGTGGACGCCGAGGTGCCGTCAGTCGTCGCTGCCTCACCGGAGAGGTCCTCAGTCGGGACCTTGACGCCAGGAGCCGCGAGGGTGACCTGCGCGCCCGTGTTGGACTCTGACCAAATGGTCCCGTTTTGGTCAACGGCACCTACCGCGACTACTCCTGGATACGCCGCCGGATAGTCGACTGAAGATTGGCTCTCATCACCGGAGGCCGCAACTACTACGATGTTGCTACTAATGGCGTCCTGAACGGCCTTGGCGACCGAAGGATCCTGCCCGACCGACTGCGACAAGTTGATCACTGAAACATGTTGGCTAACGGCGTACTCAATTGCCGCAGCCATTTGATCCGGCTGGTTACCCAAGCCCGTGTCATTGATGATGACGGGCAGGATCTTTGCCGCAGGAGCGAGGCCCTCTGTCACCGAAGCGCCCGTTCCTGCGATGATGGCAGCCATCGCTGTGCCATGATCGTCAAGATCGGTCTGCCCATTGCCGGTGCTTGTCGTCCCACTCCCGAAGTTTGCCCCTGCCAACAAGTTCGGTTGGGTGTCGGGGACGGAAGAAACTCCGGTGTCCAGTACGGCGACAATGGTGCCGGATCCCTTGGTGATATTCCAGACCTGTGTCGCCTTGAAGTATTGCAACGGCCACTGGCTTGACGCATCCGCCTGAGCAGGCGCTGCAGACACCAAAGGCAAACCAAACAGCGCGGCCGCGAGGGCCGCGCTGCCCAGACGCTTGGCGCGTCGCGCTACTGGATGACCGGGGGCACGATGCGCTGCGCGTTCTTCCAAAACTCGTCTTCCTTCAAGTACGACGGGCGCTTCTGACGCTCGTCTTCCTCGTCGTCTTCCTGGGCGCCCCGACGTCCAGGGGCCATCATGTTCACTTTATTCCCATCCGCATCGGTCGCGCCTTCGTACGCCGAACGAACGGGGGACAGCCCGCTGCCGTCGTCCTCCTCGTCGAAGAACCGGCCATGCGAGTACCGGGACGAGCCGAAATCCTCGTCGCCCGAGTCCATACCGCCCATGCCACGGCCCATGCCTCCTCCGCCCATACTGGTTTCGGAGGTCTCATCGCCTACCGCACCGCTGGCGGCGCCTTCGCTCTCGCCGACCAGCGAGCTTCCATCGCTGCTCGACGTGCCGCCACGCAGACCACTGCCAGTGCCGCCCGTGAGCTCACCGTCGCCGAGACCGGTCTCATCGAAGACACCACTGCTCGAGCCTGCACCACTACGACCAATGTTCTCGTCGCCCAGGCCGTCGCTAAGGCCTTCGCCAGCGCCCTCATCAGGATCGTCGGTGATCAGGCCGCTTTTGTTATAGGTCTCGTTGCTGGTGTTGTTCCCGATCGGATCGGGGTCGTCGACCAAGATCGAGCCGGGTCCGGGCGTTCCCGTGTTTTTCGAGGAAGGAGTCGTTGTCCAGATCGGGTCAGGGACTGGCGTAGGCGTCGAGGTTTTGGAGTTACCCGCCAGGGTTGTACGCGGATCGGAGACGGAGCTGATCGATCCAGTCGAACCGGATGGGACGTAGCTGGCTTTGGAGGTGGAACCACCGCCGTGCACGCTCTCGTTGTAGCTGCTGGCTGCGCCATTGCCGGAGGCTGATGCGACGGAGCCAAGGTTGAATGCGTTGGTGCTGCCAGGATCGACATGACCCTCGCTTCCGCCAACTGCGGAGAGCTTGCCAGCTGAGCTCTGATAACTGTCCGACAGCGTGTTCAGCGCGTCTGCCGCCTGAGTACGCGCGGTGGTGTTGTGGGCCTCCGCCTTCTGTGCGGGCGTCTCGGAGCCGAACCAGCTCTCGACGTCGTTGACCCAACTATTTGACGGCACGGTCTGCTCGTCCGGCACGCTGGCCATCGTGCTGACGTAGTGCTGCTGGGCGGCCTTTGCGCTTTGCAACGGCGGAATGATCGACTGGGTGATCGTGTCCTGGACCAGTTGCGTGTGGTTGACCGACGCTTGGAACGACGTCTGCGCCTGGTCGGCGGCGTCGCCTGACCAGGATGCGGCCAGGTTGTTCTTGATGTTCTGCAGGGTGGTCTGCACGTTGCCCAGGGTGGTGACAGCCGAGTTATAGCCCCGGATCTGGTCCTCGATCGCCTCTGGAACCATGCCATCCGCGACCTGTTTGGCCCACGCCACGCCCCCATTGTCATTGACCGACTGCTGGTTGAAGCCGCCCATGGGTACCCGTCCCCTCCCTCGATCTCAGTAGTTCTTGCCGACGTTCGACACGCTGACGTGCAGCGCGTCCTCGGTCTGCGAGTAGACCTGGTGCGTCTTGTTGGCGCGGTCGCTGAGCAGGTTGATCTGCGTGTTCAGGTCGTTGATCAGCGAGAGGATGGCCGCGTGGGCGGCGCCGTGCGCGCTGTTGAGCGTGCTGATGGCGGGGATTCCCTGGTCCATCGGGCCGAAATTCGAGGAGGAGCCGCCGCCGTTCATGTTGGAGACCTTGTAGTCCATCGCGCTGTGCTGGCCCTGCTGCAGGCTTGAGGCCGTGTTGTTCTGGAAGGTCACCGGGTGGACCGGGCTCGACGTGTCGGTGAACACGTCTTGGAGCAGGGCCTGGAGAGTGTTCCGCGCCTGCTCCAGTTCCTGCAGTTCGACCTTGAAACTCGCGCCCACGACAGGCACCCCCAGTTCGGCTTCAGCAAAGCACGGGGTGGCCGTGGTAGGTCACGAACCGCCCCGTTCTGCATTCTTGCGAGTCATGTGCGCTTGTGACACCCGTCCGCGACACGACCGCACCTGTTCTCAGACTACCGAGAAAGGAAGCCGTGCGGCTAGCTCGTCGGGGTGTCGCGGAGGGTTGTTAGGAAACCGATAGGAGCGGAGGGTTATGGATGGCGGATTTGTCACGGGGGAGGACGAAGTTGACGACGGAGTGGGCATCGCAACCTCTTGGTTGCTTGTAGGATCACCTTTCGATCTATCGTCGATGCTCGTACTGGGGGACAGGTAAGTGTCGGACCAGTGGGGTGTGCCCCAGCCACCTAAGGCGGGGTACGTGGCGGAACCCTTCGGCGCGGCGTACGCCGGGGCTCCGTGTGGCGGGGGCGGGACGGGACTGTGGCGGACGAACGGGACCGCGTTGGCGGGGGCGGTTCTCAGCGTCCTGCCACCGGTCGGGCTGGTCCTGTCGGTCATCGGGCTCGGCAAGGCCAGGACGCTCGGGGGCGCCGGGCACACGACGGCGATCGTGGGGATCGTGCTCTCGCTCGTCTTCGCGGGTGGGTACGGCTTCGGCATCTACGAGCTCGCTCGTCCCGCAGGCGTCGACCCGGCTTGTAGTTCGATGCTGGCGGCGGAGAGCAGTTTGAGCGCCGACGAGTCCGGGCTGACGGCGACGGCGGGCGATTCGACGGGTGGTGGGAGCAGCGGGCGGGCCGTGTTGGCGACTACGGTCGCGCAGTTGCGGGTGCTCAAGTCTGAGCTGGACCGGGACGTCGTCAGGGCCACGCACGCCGACGTGCGGGGGAGGCTTCAGGCGGTGGACGTCGACCTCGGCCAGATGATCGCTGATGCCAAGGCTGTGCAGAGTGGCGATGACGCGGCGTTGGGCGGTCTTGAGGCGGCGGCGGGTCGGCTGCAGGTGGATGTGGGGGCGGTGGACCGTCTCTGTGGGGAGGCGAACGGCGAGTAGGGGGGAGGGAGCGGGGGCGACGGTAGGTCAGGCGTCGGCGACCAGGCCGTGCTGGTAAGCGAAGCGGACGGCTTGGGCGCGGTCGCGGGCGCCGGTCTTGGCGAAGACGTGGTTGATGTGGGTCTTCACCGTCGCCTCGGAGACGAAAAGCTCCTTCGCGATCTCCGGGTTCGACTTACCGGCGGCGACTAGGCGCAGGACGTCGATCTCGCGGGCGGTGAGGCCTGCCGGCGGGGGAGCGGGGGACGGCGGGGTCGATGGAGAATACGCGCCGGCCTCCGGAGAACTCGGGGGCGACGTGAGCCCTGCGCCTATGGCCGCGATGAGCTTGCGTTGCACGGACTCGTCGAGCACGGACTGGCCGTTTGCCGCAGCTTGCACGGCCCGGGCGATCTGCACGCGGTCCGCGTCCTTGGTGAGGTAGCCGAGGGCGCCGGCGCGCAGTGCGCCTTGGATCGAGGCGTCGTCGGCGTACGTGGTGAGGATCACCACGCGCGTCGAGGGGTGGGTTCGGGTGATCTGCTCGGTCGCCTGGATGCCGTCCATGCCCGGCATGTGCAGGTCCATCAGCACCACGTCGGGGGCGTGTTCGGCGACGAGCTGCACCGCCTGGGCGCCGTCCCTCGCCTGGCCGACCACCTCAAGGCCCGGGGTGAGGTCGAGCAGCGTGGCCAGGCCCTCGCGCACCGCCGCCTGATCGTCCGCCACCAACACCCGAATCGACTCGCCCGCCTCGACCATGAGCCGAGGATATCCGTGATCTCAGCCTCGAAGGCGCAGGGTGACCTGCCAGCCGGGCGACGTCAGGTCGGGCGCGGAGTGCGGACCGGCCTCGAGGCTGCCGCCGATCAGCTCGGCGCGCTCCTTCAGCCCGGCCAGTCCGTATCCGCCCCCTGAGTCGGCCAGCGCGCTCAGCGGCTCGGTCGGCGCGCCGTTGGCGATCGTCAGCACGATCTCCGCCGGCGACTCGGCCGCCCCCTCGCCGAAGACCAGCCGCAGTCTCACCGGCGCGCCGGGCGCGTGCTTGCGCACGTTGGTCAGGGATTCCTGGGCCGCCCGATAGACCGTCAGGCCCGCGTCGGCCTTCAACGGTCGCGGCAGGCCTTCGATCCTGACCTCCGCCTCCGCACCGGTGTCGCCGCGGTAGGCGTCGGCCAGGGCGTAGAGCAGTTCCGGCAGCGGCGGGGCGTCCTCGCGCAACGCGGCGATGGCGCGGCGGGTCTCGACCAGGCCTTCCCGCGCGATGCGCCGCGACTTCTGCACGTAGTCGTGTGCCTTGTGCACGCCCGCGTCGCCGCCCACCTCGAGCAGCGCGTCCGCCGCCTCCAGTTGCACCGTCAGGGCGGCCAGCGAGTGCGCGAGCACGTCGTGGATCTCGCGGGCGATCCGGCTGCGCTCGGCCAGCGCGGCGGCGTGCGCCTCCTCGTGGTTGGCCCGCTCCGTCTCGCGGACCAGTTCCTCCGCGCTCTCCGCGCGCAGGATGTACGAACGTCGGCCTACGCCGAGGCCGTACATGCCGATGAGCATGCTGCCGTAGCCGAGGCCGTTGGTCTCGAGCTGATGCCAACCCTGCGTGGCCGCCGAGACCAGCAGCACGCACTCGAACCAGGCGACGACGAGCGCGGCCCGGCCGAGGGGCCAGCGCCCCGAGATGACCAGGGCGGCGGCTGCCGGGAAGACCGGGCTGACGCCGACGTTCCGGACGAGCAGGCCGGTCAGCAGCGCGCCGCCGGTGCCGAGGACCAGCAGGCCGACGAGCGCCACGTACGGACTGTACGGCCGGTTCACCAGCCAGCTGAGCACCCAGGCGGCCCAGCCGAGGACGCACAGGAGGCTGATGATCGCGGCGGCCAGGCCGAGGCCGTGCCAGCCGAGCTTGTGCACGACGCTCAACTGCGCGAGCGCGAGCAGGAACAGGGCCAGGAAACGTCCGGTCGCCTCGCGCGGCCTCGCGTCCGCGGTGTACGCGGGGACGCGGAGGCCGAGGTCGGGGCCGGTGTACGTCCACGGCAGCCGCGTCTCGAACGGGGAGTTGTCGTTGCGGCGCAGCAGATTACGCAGCAGCCAGAGCACGGGGACCTACCAATCCTGCGGCCGGTCGCCGTTGGTGCCCAGGCGACCGCCGCCGAACCCGTCGGTGCGCAGGGCCACGGAGACGGACTCGCCGAGCAGGGAGAGCCCGAACATCAGCATGATGCTGGTGCCGATGACCGCCGACTGCACGCCCATGTGGCCACCATACAGGTCCATTCCGACGCGCACGGCGATGAGGACGACCCACAGTGCGGCGGTCAGCGGCCGGTAGCGCTTCATCCTCTGGCCCGCGTGGTCGGAGATCTCCAAGGTCTGTCCGCGCAGCATCCCGAGCACGAGGCAGACCAGCCCGCCGGCGACGAGGTACGTGTAGTCCTTGCTCGTCAGCGCGATCGTCGAACCGGACGCGGTCTTGTGCTGCGAGCCGAGCGTCGCGTAGACGCCGATCGCGATGAGGATGATCGGCATCCGCCACTGCCGCGCGTCCCCGCGGACCGGGCGCCACTGGAAGCGCCGGGCGAGGATCCAGCAGAAGAGGGCGAGGATCAGCAGTCCCTGAGCAAGGCTCGATGCGGTGGCCGTCATGGCTCGACCGTACGGCGTTCGCGCTGCTAGCCGGATCAACCCGGGGGTGGAGCCGGGGTGGATTAGGCCGTGCGGGATGCCGTGCGCGATATTCTGGCGAGACACGATGCGTACGGGGCGCATCGGTGATCTTCTCGGGGGCGATCTCGCGTGATGGACCAGTACTCACTTCCGTACTACCCGCCGGGCTCGTCCATCCCCGTCGACGCCTGGCTGCACACTGATATCCAGCAGCGCTTGCAGAGCATGAACAAGCGGGGTCGTACCGAGGCCGAGCTCGACGCGTACGTCGCGCAGCGCTTCCCGGCCTGGCAGGTCTTTCCGGTGAAGTCGGGGCGCTGGCGGCTCAAGCCCTACGGCCTGGTCGATCCGGGCGGCAGCTGGGGCGACGACCCGATCAGCTTGATCTTCTTCGTGCTCTACCTGAGCTACCTGGTCGGCTGGTTCGTGTTCTGGTCGCTGGCCGGCTTCGGGCGCTGGATCAAGGTGCCGAACGTCATCCAGATCCTCGACCCGGCCACCGGCCGTCCGATCGCCGAGCACGTGGTCGACTGGCGTGTCACCGGCCTTCTGGACAAGCCGGACCTCGACCCGAACACGCCGCAGACGATCACCTTCCTCGGCGATCCGCGCGTCTGCGGGCTGGTCGGCCGGGTCACGCCGCAGGGGCCGGTGACGATAGCGGGCACGGCGATGCGTCGCGACCGGAAGTGGCGGGCCAGGCCCAAGCAGTGGACGCCGCAGTCCATCGAGGGCATGGCGCGAAGCCTGATCGCCACGCCCTATAGGGAGTATTCGTCGTACCAGTGCGGGCCGTGGCTGCAGGACAGCCCGGAGCCGCCTAAGGGCGGTCGCACCTGGTGGAAGCGCTACAAGCCGCCGACGGCGTACTGACCCGCCGTCAGCCGACTACTTGCAGCTTTTCTTGCGCTTCCATGGCATCTGCGGCAGTGCGAGGAAGCCCTCGGCCCGTGCGTACGCCATGCCGATGCGCGGCAGGTCGGAGGAGCGCGCGTAGAGCACGAAGCGCGGCTCCCAGATCGGCCGGTACTTCGCGTTAGCCCGATAGAGCGACTCGATCTGCCACCAACGGGAGAAGAACAGCAGCACGCCGCGCCACAGCCGAAGCACCGGGCCGGCGCCAAGCTTCGATCCGCGTTCGAATACCGCGCGGAACATCGCGAAGTTCAGCGAGACCCGCGCCACGCCGAATTCCGAGGCCCGCTGCAGCAACTCGATGACCATGAATTCGACCAGGCCGTTGTCGCTATCCTTGTCCCGGCGCATCAGGTCCAGCGAGACCCCGTCTTTGCCCCACGGCACGTAGGACAGCAGCGCGCGCAGCGCGCCCTCGGCGTCGAAGCACTCGATCATCAGGCAATCGCCGTCCGCCTCGTCGCCGAGCCGGCCCAGCGCCATCGAGAAGCCGCGCTCGGGCTGGCCGTAGCGCCAGTGGTCGGCCGCGCCCATGAGCCGGGCCATCTCGGTCGGCTCGATCTCCCGGTGCCGGCGGATCCTGGTGGTGTACCCGGCGCGCTTGACCTTGTTCGTCGCCTGCCTGACCGTGCGCATCGCCCGGCCCTCCAGGGTGAAGTCCGAGACCTCCACGATCGCCTCGTCGCCGAGTTCGAGCGCGGTGAGCCCGTGCCGCGCGAAGATCTCCCCGGCCTGCTCGCTCGCGCCCGCGACCGCCGGGGCCCAGGCGTGCTCGGCGGCCTCGCGCAGCCACAGTTCGATGGCGCCGGGCCACGCCTCGGGGTCGCCGAGCGGGTCGCCCGCGGCCAGCGACACGCTGCCGACGGTCCGGTACGCGATGGCCGCCTTGCCGCTCGGCGAGAAGATCACCGACTTGTCCCGGCGCAGTGCGAAGTAGCCCAGCGAGTCCGGCTCCGGCTCCTTGGCCAGCAGTTCGCGCAGCCGCTCCTCGTCCTCCGGGGTGTGTCGTACCCGGCCGCGCGGCGAGCGGAAGAAGACGTAGACCACGGCCAGGAACAGCACCAGGCTCATCGCGTTGATCAGGATGTCCAGCCAGTGCGGGCTGAGGATGCCGAGGCTGGAGACGTCCTGCTTGTCCACCGTCAGCAGGCGCAGCAGCGTGTACTCGACGCGCGCGTTGAAGGAGGCGCCGGTGACGGTGCCGAACCCGGTCAGCAGTGCCGCGCCGATGGCTGTCGCCGCCGCCGCGCCGCCGATGAGCACCAGGAGCGCGGTCTTCGGGTTCGACTGCTCGCCCTTGGCGTAGAAGTCCCGGCGGCCGACCATCAGGCACAGGAACAGGCCGATGGTCAGCGCCGCGGCGCTCCAGTTCATCCAGTGCGCGCGGTACGGCTGCTCGGTCAGCCAGTAGATGTCGGCCAGGCTCGTGAAGCCGGCCAGCACCGCCGTGCACATCCAGGCGATGCGCTTGCGCCGGCGCAGCATGATCGCGAGGAACGCGGCGAGCGCGGCCGAGACCAGGCTCGCGGTGAGCAGGAAGGGGGTGAAGAAGTTGCCGTAGCCGGCGCCGTGCGAATGCCGGTGCACCTGCTGGCCGAAGGAGTAGGAGACCACCCCGAGCAGGTCGAGGATGACGACCAGCCGGAGGTACCAGACGCTGATCTTGCCCGGTACGCCGAGCGGCCCGGTTCCCCGGTTCGCCTCCGCGTACGTCGCCGTCGCACCCGCCGTCATGCCCCGTCTTTCCCTCGCCCGATGATCCGCGCCCGACTCTATCGTGCGGCATACCGGGCATGGAGGGCGAATCGGCTGCTCCGACGCGGAGTCGGAGCAGCCGATCGAGGGAACAGCTGGGCCGATCGAATGATCAGCGGAGAGTTACTTGCTGTCCCACTTGATGGAGAAGGACTCGCTCGACAGGGAGCTGGTGGTCGCCTCGAGCTTGCCGGCGGAGGTCGCCATGTCGATCTGGATCGGGGAGCTCGACGAGAGCGCCGAGCCGTTCACCGTCGAGGCGGAGAAGTCGACGGTGCCGAAGTCGGCCAGCGGCAGCACGCCGCCGCTGTACGGGGCCTCCGCGATGACCTCGGCCGAGGACCGGTCGTAGCTGCCGGTCTTGGTCGTGGACTTGGTCCAGCCCTCGGTCTCGTCGTCGAGGTACAGCTTGTACTTGTCCGTGCCCGAGAAGGAGACGGTCTCGACGATCTTGTCGCCGGCCTCGACGGTGTTGCTGTAGGTCACCGGGTCGGCCGGGTACATCTCGTACCAGGCGGAGTACTCGGCGGTCGAGCCGTCGCAGTCGGCCTCGGTGCCGGTCTGCTCGACCGAGTCGGAGGCGTAGCCGTCCAGGCCGACCCAGAACGAGGAGTACTGGTCGCCGGAGGAGCACTTCACCTTGGGCTGGGTGAAGGTGGTCGAGACGCTGGTGTACTCGTCGGTGCTGCCGGACGCGGCGTAGCCGGACCAGTTGGTCGAGTCGGTGGCCTCGGAGTGCACGCCGTGGCTGATGAAGAAGGGCGCGGTGGTGCTGCCCGACACGTGCCGCATCGGCGCGAACACGGAGGGGGCCACGGTGGTGGCCGCCGCCGCGACGGGCGCGAGGGCGGGCAGGATGAGGGCGGCCGCGGCTATGCCGGCGCGCAGGGGGGATCGCTTGAAGGACACGGGTCTCCTCGGGAAACGCGAACCGAGTGGGTATTCGGCAGGTGGGTATCGGGGTGGGTCGCGGCGGTGGCCGCAAGGTCGAGTTAAGGGTCGAACCTGGTGAATCACAAGGGAGTGCGCGGTACATCCTTGGTAAAAACCCTGGTGCATATGGGCTTGCTGGGTCTGGTGGGAGTCCGGGTGGCGGGCGTGCGGGAGCGGTAACCGTTGTCATTATCATATCTCAATGTACTGTCATTCCTCGGGTAGACTGCCGGGTATGGCACAGCAGGGGACGGCGGCGCGCGAGCACGGGCGGGACCACGAACACGGCCACGGTGAGCGCGGCGGGCATGATCACGGTGGCCACGGCGGGTACGGAGGCCACGACCACGGCCCCGCCGTGACGGCCGAGACCGACCGGCGCCACCTGGTCTGGGCGCTCGGCCTGATCCTCGGCTACATGCTCGTCGAGGTGGTCATCGGCCTCGCGGCGCACTCCCTCGCGCTGATCTCGGACGCCGGCCACATGCTCACCGACGCCTTCTCGCTGGTGCTCGCGATCGTCGCGATGCGGCTCGCGGCCAAGCCCGCGCACGGCCGCTGGACCTTCGGCTTCAAGCGCGCCGAGATCCTCTCCGCGCAGGCCAACGGGATCACCTTGCTCGTGCTCGTCGGCATCTTCGGCTACGAGGCGGTGGACCGGCTGGTCGATCCGCCCGTGGTGGACGGCGCGCTGGTCACCTTCACCGCGCTGGCCGGGATCGCGGTCAACGCGGCCGCCGCGCTGCTGATCAGCCGGGCGAACCGGAGCAGCCTGAACGTCGAGGGCGCCTTCCAGCACATCCTGAACGACGCCTGGGCCTTCGTCGCCATGGCCGTCTCCGGCGTCGTGGTGATGACCACCGGCTTCAACCGCGCCGACGCGCTGGCCTCGCTCGTGGTCGCCGCGCTGATGGCCAAGGCGGGCTTCGGCCTGGTGCGCGAGTCCTGGAAGATCTTCCTCGAGGCGGCGCCCGAGGGCGTCGACCCGGCGGCGCTCGGCGGGCGGCTGCGCGAGCTCGACGGCGTGGTCCAGGTGCACGACCTGCACGTGTGGACGATCACCTCGGGCTTCCCGGCGTTGTCCGCGCACGTGCTCGTGGCGCCGGGCCGGGACTGCCACGCGGTGCGGATCGAGCTCGAGGAACTCGTGCGGCACGAATACGACATCGAGCACACCACGCTGCAGGTGGACCACGCGCCCGACGAGATACTGACGATCGGTCACGGAGTGCCGGTGCCCGAGGGGCACCCGACCGAGCACTGCGGCTGAGTCTGCGGCTGAGGCTTCGGCCGACCGCGCGCGGATTCCCAACCGGGGCCGCGAGTCCGGCGTCTCTTCGTCTGCCTGGCTTCCTCGCCCGGATGATCGTTCTTAGGTTTCGGTTCAGCGGAGCGATGTTGTTTCGTGACGCTACGTGCGCCAAACCAGGTCAAATGCTCCATCCTCGGCCCGGGACGATAACAGAACGGTAACTGTCTCGCCCTGGTCTTGCCTGGGTGGGGATCATTGGGGGAAAGTCGCTTCACCGGCCTTGGGGCGAGTTGTCCGTGTTCGCCGGGGTGCGCGTGAGACCCCGTAGGCCCAGGGAGGGCGTGGAAGCAGTGATGGAGTTCCCCGAGGAGCCCCGTACTCCGGACGCACACCGTTCCCCGCGTTCGCGCTCGGAGCACGAGGTCGAGATCTGGCTGCGCCGCGAACTCGCCTTCCTGTACGGCGTGGAGCGGAGGATAAGGCGCCGCACCCGCTTCCGGCGCGAAGCCTGGCGGGCAGCCGCCGTCGCGCTCATCCTGGCCATGTTCGCAGCGTGCTGGTACCTCGCAGCGCTCAGCAGCGACACCGTGTCCTCCTCCAGCAACGCCTGTGCGGCGAATACCGTCACGGCCGTCGCCGGCCCCGGGCACATCAAGTCGGCGCGCGCCACCGAGTCGACCTGCACCTCCTGAGGTGTTCGCGGCGCCGGTCAGCCGAGGTCCGCTCGCGCGCTGATCGGTTCCGCGGCGCCGAATCCTGACTCCGCCACCGGAGATCTGATGACTCCTCAGAATTTCTTTTCGGACAGGTTTCCTGGAGCCGATCGGCGGCGTCTGCTGGGCCGTCCGAGTGCGAGGATGCACCGATCGTCACTCAAATGGGCGCCTGACAGGACTAGTGGCCCTCGCGTAAGGTCATCGATGTCATGAGCGACGAGCCCTGATGATCGCTCAGAGCGGCTAAACTGACCTCAGGTCAGTGCATATGTGGGCTTCGCCCAAGCGCGAAGTGCTTCACAATTGCATAAGGGTGAAGGTGCTGTGGAGCTCGGTCACCGAGCGTGGAGCACACGATGAGACAAGGCCGCTGGGGAAGGCGAACCTCGTCCGTACGCCGTGTGTGAAACGTAGTTAAGTGACCAAAGGAGTCCGCCGTGTCCACCCGTCACACCAGTGGAGTGCTGTACATCCACTCGGCGCCCCGCGCGCTGTGCCCACACGTCGAATGGGCCGTCGCCGGGGTCCTCGGCGTGCGCGTGAGCCTGGACTGGACCCGGCAGCCCGCGGCGCCGAACCATTGGCGCGCCGAGCTGCCCTGGCAGGCAGAGCCGGGTACCGCCACCCGGCTGACCTCGACGCTGCGCGGCTGGGAACAGCTGCGCTTCGAGGTCACCGAGCAGGCCTCCTCGGGCGCCGAGGGGGAACGTTACTCCTCGACACCGGACCTCGGCGTGTTCCACGCCGTGACCGGCGTGCACGGAGACATCATGGTGACCGAGGACCGGCTGCGCACCGCCATGCTGCACGCGGCGCGCGGAGCGGATCTCGCCGAGGAGCTCAACATCCTGCTCGGGCGGCCCTGGGATGACGAGCTTGAGCCCTTCCGCTGCGCCGGCGACGGCGCCCCCGTGCGCTGGCTGCACCAGGTCGGCTGACGGGGCTTCAGACCCACCAGCAGTCGGGCCGTTTCGCTAGAGCCGTCCGGCCGATCTGCGCGGGTCGGTGATGCCGTTGGCCGTCAGGCGCTGGCCTCGCTCGGCCAGGGTCTCCGCGGCGGCGGCGGACAGGCCGATGCGCTCGCCGAGCTCGGCGAAGGTGAGCCGGTCGAAGCGCCGCGGGTCGGTCAGCTCGTGCGCGGCCAGTGCCTGGTACGCGGCGGCCCGCTCGGTGGCGGCACGGAAGGCGTCCGCGAGCTCGGTGGCCCGCTGCAGCAGTTCCGCGGGATCCGCGATTTCGTCCAGCCCGAAGAACCTCGCCTGATCGGGCTCGGCCGCGCCGGGCTCGAAGAGCAGAGGGACGGGGCTCATCTTGGGCTGCTGCTTCACCCGTCCACAGTCTCACGCCCAGGCCGCCGCGTTCAACGACGGCCACGTTAAGTCGGTTCGTCCACGCGCCGCGCCGCGCGCCCCGCGCGCGCCCCTCCGCCCCCGTCCGAGGCTCGGCGCCTCGGCCTAGCGCAGCAGTCGGCGGACCACTCCAGGCACCTCGTCCGGCCGCTCCAGCATCAGGTCGGCCAGGCCGTTCAGGGGGTCGCCCTCCGGGTTCGCCACCGCCACCCGCACTGCCTGGAACGCCGGTTCCCGCCCGGCGCGTTCGGCCAGCGCGGCGAAGGCCGGGCGATCGCCCAGGTCGTCGCCGAAGAACCAGCCGCCCGCCAGCTCGGGACGCTGCTCCAGCACCTCGCGCACGACGTGCCCCTTGTCCCGCTCCACCGGCGGCTTGAGCTCGACCACCATCCGGCCGCGCTGCACCTTCAGGCCGTGCTCCTTCGCGTAGTCCGCGGCCCAGGACTCCACCGCGTCGGCCAATTCGGGCGTGTTGCGGAAGTGCACCGCGCAGGACAGGCCCTTGTGCTCGATCAGCGCCCCGGGCAGCTCGGCCGCGGCAGCCCTGGCCGCCTCGTCGATCGCCGGCCGGTACGGCGCGGCCTGCGGCAGCGTCGCCACCGTGGCGCCGCCGTCTACGGAGTGCTCGAGCCCGTAGAGGCCGTGCAGCACGATCCCGGGCACCGCGTGCAGTTGCCGGGCCAGGAACTCCACCGGCCGCGCCGAGACCACGGCGCAGTAGGCCGCCCGCCCGGCCAACTCCGCGAGCGCCTCGGGCGCGTCGTCCACCGGCCGCACCTTCTCCGGATCCGGTCCGATCGCGCTCAGCGTGCCGTCGAAGTCGAAGAAGAACGCGGTGCGGCGCAGTTGTTCGCTGTCCATGGGCGGCTCGTCTGCCTCCGGTCGTCAGTCTCGCGTCGGTTACCTGCTCGGTCAGCGTAGATGGTGCTTGAGCACCTTCGCCGCGGCCTGCCTCGGCAGGGTCCGCAGCAGCGCCCGGGCCATCGGGCTCCGCAGGAGCTGCGCGGGTGAGGTCTTGCCGCGGCAGAAGTCCGCGAACATCTTCCACGCCATCGGCACCCGCGTCACCATGCGGTGGAAGAACGCCGGGTGACGTTCGAAGAGCTTGAGCATCGCGCCGCCCGCGCGCATCTCCACACCGAGCATCTCCTCGACCGCCGCCGTGTACCCCGCGTCGTCGGCGGCCTCGGACCGCCGCCCCAGCTCCGCCGCGCTCGCGCCCGCCAACGCGCCGGAACGCAGGGCGAAGGAGATCCCCTCGCGCGTCCACGGCTCCAGCAGCCCGGCCGCGTCGCCCGCGACGAACACCCGGCCCCGGCTCAGCGGCGAGCCGGTCGCCCGGCAGCGCGTCAGGTGGCCGGAGTCGGAGACCGTCGGGTACTGCGCGAGGCCGAGCCGCTCGATGAAGTCCCGGTAGTACTTGCGGGTCGCCTCGCCCTCGCCGCGCGCGTTGATCACGCCGACCGTCAGCACGTCGCCCTTGGGGAAGACCCAGCCGTACGAGCCGGGCAGCGGACCCCAGTCCACCAGCACCCGGTTCGCCCACTCGTCCGCGACCTTCGCCGGCACCTGGATCTCGGCCTCGAGCCCGAGGTCCACCTGCTCGCAGCGCACCCCGACGTAGCGGGCGATCCGGCTGGCCGATCCGTCCGCGCCGACCACCGCGCCCGCGACCAGGTGCTCGCCGTCCGCGAGGGTCAGCACGGCCCGGCCCGCCTCGTCGTGGTCCACGGCCGTCACCGTGGAGCCGGTCCGCAGCACGGCCCCGGAGTCGACCGCGGCCTTGGCCAACGCCAGGTCGAACTCGGCCCGGTTGATCAGCACCAGCAGGTCGCCGGCCCGATCCCGGCGGGTGCGCGCCTTCTGGCCGTCCAGCGTGAAGGTGATCGCGTCGATCCGCTGGCGCACCGGTATCTCGAAGCCGGGCGGCAGCGAGCGGCGCGAGTAGCCGATCAGACCGCCGCCGCAGGTCTTGTAGCGCGGCAGCTCGGCCTTCTCCAGCAGCAGCACCCGTGCCCCGGCCTCGGCGGCGGCGCGGGCCGCGCTGGAGCCGGCCGGTCCGGCGCCCACGACGACCACGTCCCACGAGACTTCATTCGGCGGCATGCTGGGGTTCCTCGCTGCTTCGATCACGGGTGGAAGGGTAATGGGCTCCGGCGGGGTGCGCAGCTCAGCGACGACGCGTCCGTTAGGGTAACCCGGTGTGACGATCTCCCGGGCGGCCAGGGGGGTGTGGCGCTACGTACGCCGCGCCCCGGGAACGTTCGTCTGGCTGCTGATCCTCGCCATCACCACATACATCATCAGCCATATCAACCCCGAGTTCCGCGACCGCTTCCTGCGCCAGCGCTCCACCAACCTGCACGAGCTCAGCACCAGTCCGATCCGGGTGCTGATCAGCAGCGCGCTGTACATCGACGGCGGCGGCCTCTGGGTGTACTACCTGCTCTACAACCTGTTCCATGTGCCGGTCGAGCGCAAGCTCGGCACGCTGCGCTGGCTCGCCGTGGCCGTCGTCGCGCACGTCGGGGCCACCTATCTGAGCGAGGGCGCGGTCTACTGGGAGGTGCGGCACGGCTACCTGCCGCGCAGCGCGATCTTCACCCTCGACATCGGCGTGAGTTACGCGCTGGCCGGGGTCGAGGCCGTGCTCACCTACCTGATCGTGGCGCCGTGGAGCTACGCGTACGCGGCCGGGCTCATCCTCTACTACGGCTACCACCTGATCGCCGGGAACACCTTCACCGACCTCGGGCACTTCAGCTCGATCGTGATCGGCTTCGCCTGCTTCCCGCTCACGAAGGGCCGCGCTGAGCAGTGGGATCCGGCGGCGACGTTAAGAGGTGTAAGGAGTCGGCTGCGTCGCCTAGCCTGACGTGGTGACCCACTCTGCAGCATCCCGCCGCACCTCCGGTCTGTTCTTCGGCGTCACCTCGTCCGTGTTCTTCAGCGCCTCAGGCACCTTCGCCAAGGCGTTGACCGACGCCGGGTTCAGCCCGCTTCAGGCGGTGTGGCTGCGGATCCTCGGCGCCTGCCTGATCCTGCTGGTCGCGATGACGCTGCTGCGCGGTCCCGGTGCCTTCTCCGCGTTGCTGCGCGACCGCTCGTCGCTGCGCGGCGTCGTGCTGTTCAGCACGGTGATCTCGTACGTCGTCGGCGGCATGGCGGTGCAGCGGCTCTCGGCGCCGGTCGCGGCCGGCATCGCGTACGTGGAGCCGGTCTCGGCCTGCGTCATCGCCTGGGTGCTGCTCGGACAGCGGCTGAGCGCCGTGCAGATCGCCGGCGGCCTCGTCGTGCTGCTCGGCGCGTACACCGCGCAGCGATCCGCCGAGCCGCCGACTGCCGTTCCCGTTCCCGCGGCCTCAGTTGAGCACGTCAGCCCAGCCGCGGAGTAGGTCGGCCAGTCCGCTGATTCGCCTGAGAGTCTCAGCCACCGTCGCGCAGCCCCGCGATGAGATCCTCCACGGACACGTCGGCTGCCCCCTTGAGCGAAGCCCAGCGCATGAACGTCGTCGCCGCCAGCCCCGCCACGTCCCCCGTGACACCGACCGCCGCACACGCCGCGGCGATCTCCTCCATCTCCGGCGCCCACCGCCAGGCGCGCGGTCCGGCCATCGTGACCTGCGTGGGACGGGCCAGCAGCGTCCCCGGGACCTTGTCGGCGGCGAGTTCGAGCAGCTCGTCCAGCACCCCGTGGCCCGAGGCCAGCGCGAAGGCCTGAGCCGCGAGGAGGTAGGAGATCTTGTTGTACGAGGCGAACGCCAACTTGAGCGCGGACGCCCGGCCGACCGGCCCCGGCAGCACGTGCGGCTCCAACACCGTGGGGGCGAACAGGTCGCGCACCGCGTCCACCGCCGCCGCGTCCGAGCCGGACAGGTACAGCCGGGCGTCCCCCGGCTTGCGCGGCGCCCCGCCCACGATCCCGCCGTCCACCACCCGTGCCCGCTCCTCAAACAACGCGCTCACTTCGACCGCGTGCTCCGGGCTGATGGCGTTGGCGTCCACATAGATCCCGGAGAACGCCGTCGCGGCCACGGACCTCGCGACCTCCAGCGCGGCGGCCGGCGGGCAGATGCTCAGAATGATCCCGCACCGGCTCGCCAGTTCCTTGACGGACCCGACGCTCAAGAGCCCCGCGTCCTCGGCCCGTTCCCGGCTTTCCGCGCTCCGCCCCGTCTCCACCCAGTAGACCCGCGCCCCGGTTCCCGCCGCGTGCTGAGCCACCCGGGCCCCCATCGCCCCCGGGTGCAGCACCCCGACGCCCCGGCCGTTCTCAGTGCTCTCATTCACCAGCTGTGCCATGCGGCCATGCTACGCCGGGCCGCCTGCCGCCACCGGTTCGAATCAGGCCCCGCTGAACTTCGGCGCGCGCTTCTCGAAGACCGCCGTGATGGCCTCGGTGAGGTCCTCGGAGGGCATGAAGGCCGCGTTCCAGGCGGCGACGTAGCGCAGGCTGTCCTCGACCGACGCGCTGCGGGTGTGCTCGAGGACCGACTTGACGCCGTGCACGACCAGCGGAGGGTTGGCGGCGATCTCGGCGGCGGTGGCGCGTGCGGCGGCCAGCACGGCTTCCTGGTCGGCGAACACGTCGTTGACCAGGCCGATCTTGGCCGCGCGCTCGGCGTCGATGTCCTTGCCGGTCAACGCGAGCTCGCGCAGGTGACCGTCGCCGATGATCGCGGGGAGCCGGGCCAGGCTGCCGACATCGGCGACCATGCCGACCTTCACCTCACGCACGCTGAACTTGCCGTCGGTGCTGGCATACCGGATGTCGGCGGCGCTGATCAGGTCCACGCCGCCGCCGATGCACCAGCCGGAGATCGCCGCGACGACCGGCTTGCGGCAGTCGGCGACCGCGGTGATGGCGGCCTGCATCCGGCGGATCGTCGCGTGGAAGCCGGTGCGCTGGCGAGCCTTCGCGCCCTCGGCGAGAACCGGGCTGAACTCGTCGGCCATGGCGATGAGGTCGAGCCCGAACGAGAAGTTCTTCCCCGCCCCGGTGACGACGACGGCGCGGACGGAGTCGTCGGCGTCCAGTTGCGCGAAGATCTCGGGTAGCTCGCGCCAGAAGTCGGGTCCCATCGTGTTGCCCTTGCCCGGGCCGATGAGAGTGACCTCGGCAACGTGCTCGGCGGTGACTACCTCAAAAGCCTTCCACGCCGTTTCGCTCATTCGTCTGCGCTCCATCTGAAGAGTCCGGGATGGGCACAGTATCAGGGCCGGTCAGCCGCGCTGCCGCCGTGGTCAGCCGCGTGACGCGACGAAAAGCGGCTGAGCGATTCGAGCGACCAGTCCGTGGTCGTCGGAGGCGGTTCCCTGGGCGATGCCGGTGCCCTGCGGGCCGATGGTGCTCGCGACGTCGAGGTAGAGCCACTCCGACTGCGGAGCGCGTTGGATGGTGACGCTGAGAGCCGGCGGGATGAACAGCCAGTCGGCCAGTGACAGCTCACTCGACAGCCCGTTGGTGGAGTCCGCGACGACCAGCAGCCGCTGCACGGGCGAGATCTCCTCGTCGGCGACCAGCGGCAGTTTCACGCGGGTCCAGACAGCGGCGGGACCGGGTTCGTTGAAAGCGCCCTTCACGAACCGCCAGTCGATGGCGTTCCCGTACCCCCAGCCCTCACTGATCTCGTCGAAGAACCGGGGCGGCGTCGGCTCCGGGATCGGAGGCGAGACCGGTGCCGGTGTCGCCACGTCACTCGTGACGTCGTCTTCCCGGCGAATACACCAAGCATTCGCGCGCACCGTGAGCTTGTCGTTGGCCCACATCGTGGCCTCCACCAGTTCGACGCGCTTCCCGGGCTTGACCACGTGGGCCGAGGTGCGGATGCGTCCCTGCGGGATGCCGCCGAGGAAGTCGACGGTCATCTGGGCAATCGGCAACGAACCGGTCGTCTCACACCGCTCCACTGCGCGAGCCAGCAGAGCCGAAGGCGGACCGCCGTGCTGCATGGCGAGGTCCCAGGGGCTCGCCGTCGCCGCGGTGGATTCGAACTCGTTCTCGCCCAGCGGTAGGTAGAACGCTTCTTGGTCGGACATGGAACTCCGATCGTGGTATCGCTACGTGCCTCTCACGCCCCTGTTCGAAGCTAGCCCTTCGCACATCTGGCTGTCAATGGCGAAGTCAGCCTAGAATGAGCCCTATGACCTGGCTCGATACGAGTACCGAGAACTGCACGATCCAGCGTACGCTCGACGTGGTGGGCGAGAAGTGGTCGCTACTGGTACTGCGCGACGCCATGAACGGGGTACGTCGCTTCGACGACTTCCGGCGGCACGTCGGCATGTCGGAAAGTGTGCTCGCGGACCGACTGCGCAAGCTCGTCGTAGCCGAGATTTTGGAGACCGTCCCGTACTCCGAACCCGGCAGCCGCACCCGGCACGAATACCGGCTCACCCGCAAAGGCTGGGACCTGTGGCCCGCGATGATCGCGCTCAAGCAGTGGGGCGACCGCTACGAGGCCGACCCCGAGGGCCCGCCGCTCATCGTCTCGCACGCCGAATGCGGCCAGCCGGTCCGCGCGACGGTCGTCTGCGAGGCCGGCCACGGCGAACTCATCCCGCCGCAGGCACGCGTCGAACCCGGCCCCGCAGCGCGCCCGATTGCGCAGAACACGCTCTGAACTGCAGCTTCCTCGCGTGGAGCGCCCCTGTTTTGTCTATTGATCCGAAGCATGCCGATCGTGGCTGTCCTCACCTTGGTGCGGCAACGCTGGAGAGGCTTCAGTCGGTTGGCCAGTCGTAGGGCAGGAACTTGCCGTCGAAGGTGATGACGACGTGGTCGGCTCCGTCGTGGTTCGTGCGTCCGATGTCGAGCTTGAAGTTGATCGCGCTCATGATCCCGTCGCCGAACTGCTCGTGGATCAGTTCTTTCAGGGCCGGGCCGTAGACCTGTAGTGCCTCGTAGAGGCGGTAGATCGTCGGGTCGGTGGGTACCGCGGTGGGAAGCCCGCCGCGGTACGGGACGGCGGCGAGCACCGGCACGGCTTCTGCGGGCAGGTCGAGTAGATCGGCGATCTGACGTGCGTCGTCCGACGTGAGCGGATGTTGTCCGAGCAGGGCCGCGGTGGTCCACACCACGGGTCGGCCGATCGCGTCGGCCAGTTGCTGCCAGGTGAGGCCCTTGGCCAGTCTGCTGGAAATGATCGCGGCCGTTATCTCGTCGCGGTTCATGCGTGTTGAGACCTTCCTGCTTAACGGACGGCTTGTTCAGAGGAGTGCCGGTGCGGGGGCGGACAGGTAGGGGGTGACGTTGCGCCAGGCGCGCTCGGTGTACTCCTCCTTCTCGCCGACCGGGGCGGCGATGGTGACGCGCCAGCCGTCGGTCTTGACGCGGTTGAGCACACCGAGCGCGATCAGGGAGTCGAGCTCGTTGTAGCCCTCGAAGGTGAGGATGGCGATGTGCACGGCGGGGTGTCCTCCCAGGTGGGCGGGTCTGGACCGACGGTAGAAGCCCGCGTGCAGGACAGTCAAAAAATTGTCATGGATACAATCCAGGGCATGTTGCGTCCTGCAAGCTGGTCCAGGCTGACGGGTGGAAGTCGCGGTTTGCCTCACAGCACATAGGTCGCGGACACGGGCGGGCGTCAGGCAGCGTTCTATGTCGTCATTGCCCCGTTGATCGAGGGACGATCGGCAGTTGGATGAAGGAGACGTGATCTGGGCCGGTATAGAGGCGGTTGTCGGCTCGGGTGTGGGTGTCGGCCTCGTAAGCGTGACGCATCCCGTGTGCGGCGCCGTCAAAGGGTTGGATGTCGACGCGCAGTCGGTGGCCTCGGCGAATGTAGCCGGTATTAGCGACGATCTCGACCTCGACCTGGACGATTTCGTCGGGGGTCAGGGGTGCGTGGTCTGCCTTGCTGTGTGTGTGCTTGGGCGCGTAGTCGGTCGCTCGGCCAGAGTCGATCTTACGATGCGACACTTTGAGCCATCCCTTGGTGAGCGGCGCGATGCGGTCGGGGTAGTTCATGGTGGTGATGCCGGTGAAGTCGACTTCGCGGTCGCGTTCGTCGATCACGCGGATCGAGATAAACAGATCCATGTCGAAGCTCGTTGATGACACCCAGAGCTGTGCTTTGCCGTATCCGGCGATGACGACGTCTTCGGTCAGGGGGTCGCTGATGAATGTCACGCCAGTCGTCCGCGGATCGGTCGTCGCGACATCCGCGGAGTACGCGACGACGTCTCCGGCGCTCGGGCTGGTTGTCGTGAGGCGCCGGATGATTCCGCGCTCGGTGTCGTTCTGCCAGTCCGAGGCGGCCGCGTCGAGGAACCACTTGGTGTACTCGGTGCGGGCGATCGGCCATTCGTGTTCGTCTTGGATGTAGGAGGCGCCGTTGCCGGTGCGGATCTCGAGGCGGACGGGAGGGGTGTCCATGATGCCGTTGTCGATGCCTTTGAGCCAGTGGTCGAAGAAGGCTCTGTGGCGGGCGACGGTGTCTTGGGCGTAGGACTTTTGGAACCAGTCCTCCCAGAGGTCGAGCTTCTTGTTCGGGGTGGGCGTGTTCAGGTATGCCTCGCTGCTGCCGAGCTGGTGGAAGTGGGCCACGTGCGTGGTGGCGGCGACGGACCACAGGGGCACGGTGACCCCGGTCAGGTCGGGGCTCATGAACACTTCGGCCCGGGGTCCGAAGATCGCGTCGGGGTCTGAGTCCTTGAAGGGGCTGTCCTTCATGGTGCTGATGAAGTCGGCGATGTCGGGCTCGCCGATGATCGCCGGGATGAATCCGGCCTGCTTCCAGATGGGGAAGAACTGCTCGTTGAGGATCCCGCCGTTGTAGGCGACTTCCTCGTAGAGGTCCACGTCAGTCCCGATTGCGATCATGGCCTTGAGGTGCTTCGGCTGCAGGCTCGCGGCGGCGTGCTGGCTGACGGCGAGGTACGACATGCCCCAGAGGCCGACGGAGCCGTTCGACCAGGGCTGCTCGCCGGCCCATTCGATGGCGTCCCGGAAGGCCTCGGCGCCGGCGATCCCCCAGGGGGCGAGCCGGCCGGGGCTCTTCCCGGTGCCGGGCATGTCGACACGGACGACGGCGTAGCCCTCGGGGACCCAGGCGGCGGTGTTGACCGTTTCGTGATTCTCGAACTGGAGGCCGGCGGGGTTGCCGAAGAAGTAGTCCTCTTCTTCCTGCTCGTGGTGCTCGAGGTCGGCGTCCGTTGCGATGGAGTGGTGGTTGAACGCCTTGCCGTAGGGGCCGCAGCTGACGATGACCGGGTAGTGGCCGGGCTCGGCGGGGCGGAACACGTCGGCGAACACGTGCGATCCGTTCTGGAGAGGGATGACGACGTCGCGGAAACGGAGGATGCCCATCGCGTTCCGGCGAAGCTCATTGCGGGCGTTCGCCGTGCTGCAGAGCTCCCGAGGCGTGTCGCCGGCGAAGACACCGACGAGGTTGAGTTCCGCGAAGAGTTCAACGATGACGGGATCGTCGGTGAAGCCCTGAATCTTGTCGATCACATGGGTACCGGCATAGTCGGCGTCATGTCGGAAGTCGATTCGTCGGTCGCCGATGATGTCGTGGACCTCGCGGGCGATGTCGACTCCGTTGTCCCGGATCCCATCGCGGCCAAGCGAGAAGACGAGTCGGGCGATGTTGGTCAGGCCGGGATCCTTCAACTTGCCCAGGTCCCCGTCGACGCGGGCGACGATCTGCGCGAGGTGCATCCGTGACTGTGCCGGCGCATGACCGATGGACGTGTTGCCGACCAGGAACGCGATGCGCTCGCCCGGTTCGTACTGGAACAGCCCGTGCTCATTCGTCAGACCATGAACGGTCGGGGTCTCGTACCGCAAGCCGGCAATCGGACCGGCCAGCACACCAGTGAGCGTCATCAGGTTTCCTCCCGATCAAGCAGAATGATTATTCTCTAAGAGGGGAGGATACGTGCGTCTCGCGGCCTGAGGCGAATCACAGCCGGAGGAATACCGCGACTGCGCGATCGGCCAGGACCTCGGGGTCGGCGTCGCGATCGATCGTCAGCCGCACGAGGAACCCCTGCAGTGCGGTGAGAACCGCATCGGCAAGTGCGCCGGCCTCCCACTTCGGTGGAGCGGAAATCGAAGCATGCTCCCGACACCACGGCATGAGCAGGGCCTCTACCAGGGCACGCAACTCGAGCGTGGTCTGCTGTGCGATGTCCGCGAGCTCCGGGTCCCGGGGGGCCTCGGCCCAGATCTGCAGCAAAGTCTGCGCGTGCGTCCGATCGGCGCTCGCTCGCAGAAGGTGCAGGAGCACGCTCGGCGGGGTGCGTTCCGACGGAAGCTCCGCGGTGACTGCCGCGATGAGGTCTTGGAGCGCGCTGGAGGCCGCGTAGCGGACAAGTTCGGACTTGTTCTCGAAGTTGGAGTACACGGAACCGGCGGAGGACCCCGCCTCACGGATGATGTCCGCCATGGAGGTACCCGAGAACCCGGCGCGCGCGAAGCACCGCATCGCGGCCGCTGCGATGTCATCGCGTCGTCGCAGGCGCGACGCCTCACTCAGTTGGGGCATGGAAGTAGCCTAACCGCCGCCGAAACCCCCTCTAGTCAAACAGATCATTCATTCTGTATGGTAGCCATGCGGTTCGCGGAAGACGCCGACCGGCTCCTCGCCGTCAACGATCGCGGCCCCCGAGCCCTCGTGGCGACCTGCGCGGGTTCGTCGAGCCGTAGTCCTGGTGCGTCGACCTGGCCAACGTTCACATCGCAACATCGTGAAGGGCAGACCAATGACAGAAGTACCGTCCACCACTCCGGACAAGGGCGTTGGCGTTCCCATCAGCAAGATCCCCGGTGTTCCCGTCAGCTACGACCTCACCCCGGCGCGCACCGCGCTTGTCAGCGTCGACTTCCAGCTTGCGTTCGGCAACGGCAGTTGGGAGCACGTGCCGCACGCGGATGCCGCAGCCGAGAGGTTCCGCGAACTCGCCACCCACTGGCGCGCGGCGGGAGGCGTCGTCATTCACGTCCACACCACTTTCTACAAGGGAGAGAAGGTTCCGGAGGGACGGGAGGTACTGATGGAGGGAGGCGTCGGTGCGTCCTTCTACCCGGACCTCGTCGAGGACGGCGACATCCTCATCCGCAAGCTCGGTTTCAGCGCCGTGGCTGGCAGCGAACTGCTCGATGTGCTCAAACGCCGAGGCTTCGACACCGCCGTCGTCGGAGGCCTTACGACCCCGATCTGTGTCGAGACAACCGCCGACGGGCTGAGCATGGCCGGCATCCGTGTCGCAGTGCTATCCGATGCGACAGCTTCGCAGCCGATCGGCGCGTACTCGGCCGAACTCGCACATGAGTTCTCGATCGCACGGATGGGCTATCTCGTTGGGCAGGTAATCACAACCGAAGAATTGATCACGAGCGTGTCGGATACAGTCGCCAACTGACCGTGTTCGACCTTGCACAACACGTCCGAAGGTCGAACTGAGGAAATGACATGAAGATCATCGCGCTCGAAGAGCATCTAGTCATCCCATCCCTTCTCGACGCGTGGCGAGCGGGACCGAATGAGGTCGATGACCAGGCCGCGGCCGGAAACGGCAGTGGTCCGTTCGGGGCGCGACTCCTCGACCTCGGAGCCGGTCGCCTGGCCGAAATGGACGACCAAGGGGTGGACACGCAGGTTCTCTCGATCACTCAGCCTGGCGTGCAAAATCTTGGCGCCTCGCAAGCGGTTCCCCTTGCACGCGAAGCGAACGACCTGATTGCCGCGACCGTTGCTGCCCATCCCGACCGCTTCGAAGGATTCGCAACTCTGCCCACCCCCGATCCCGCGGCCGCCGCGGCCGAGCTGTACCGCGCCGTCGGAGAGCTGGGACTCGTGGGAGCGATGGTGTTCGGGCGCACGGGCGACAAAAACGCCGATCATCCGCACCACGAGCCGTTGTGGGAGGCAGCGTCGGCGCTGCGCGCACCGATCTATATCCATCCTCAGCGACCTCGACGGGCGGTCAAAGACGTTTACTACAGCGGGTTCGGCGACCAGCGCGATTCCATGCTCAGCTCGGGCCTAATCGGTTGGCACTACGAAACCGGAATGCAGTTGCTCCGAATGATTCTCGGCGGCGTCTTCGACCGCAATCCGGGCCTGCAAGTGATCGTGGGTCACTGGGGCGAGTTGGTGCTCTTCTGGGAATCCCGCTTCACCATGCTTCAGGAAAGGGGACACATCCCCGGCAAACTGATCATTGACTACTTCCGCGAACACGTGTCCTTCACAGGCAGCGGCGATACCAGCGACCGGTCCCTCGCCTGGACGAAGGATCTCGTCGGCGCCGACCGCATCCTTTATGCCACCGACTACCCCTTCATCGACAACAGCGGCGGGGCAGCTCGATCCTTCCTGACAAATGCCGACCTCACCGCACAGGAAAAAGAGGCCATCGGACACGGGAACTGGGAACGCCTGACTGCGCACCTCCACTGAACGGGTCGGGAGTGGTCGCCGCGAGCGGGAACGGCTTTGCGCTAGACGGCGTCCAGCGCGGCGATCGATTCGGCGTCGAGGCGCACATTTCCGGCCGCCACGTTGGCCTTGAGGTGCTTGATGCTTGTCGCGCCCCAGATGAGCAGGATGTCCTGCGCGTGCTGCAGGAGTAAGGCGAGCCCGACCTGCGATGGGCTGACATTGAGCCGTCGACCGCGTCCTGCACAGCCGGTTCATCGGTCACCTTGTTGCGACGAACTGGATAGAACCCGTGACGTCGCCGCAAGCTGCCATCGCGACCGGGTTGAGCTGGAACTGGGGCGGGCGGGTGGGTAACGCACCGGCAGACGACCCACGGACACCGGACGCAGACCGCAGAGCACCGAGCGTGCGAGAAGCGCAGTTCGAAAACCGATACGACTAAGCCCCTACCGTAGTAGATGGCTTACGTGCGAGTGGGCGCTACTGGGTTCGAACCAGTGACATCCGCCTTGTAAGGGCGGCGCTCTACCGCTGAGCTAAGCGCCCGGAGCAGCCACCAGTGTAGCGGCATCGGCGGACGTGCCGGTCATGGCC
>Ga0302314_10001172_pt1 | contig 49049 bp, 40 predicted proteins | sample III_Palsa_N2_3_FD_200533 | JGI IMG/M metagenome (GOLD analysis project Ga0302314, IMG submission 200533) | Peat permafrost microbial communities from Stordalen Mire near Abisko, Sweden - III_Palsa_N2_3 | ecosystem: Environmental > Terrestrial > Soil > Palsa > Peat permafrost | place: Sweden...
CACACCATGGCGTACCGCGAGGTGGACGCTGACGGCAAGGACAGCATCCGCCTGGACTACAAGCCGGTCGTGGTGACCCGCTACCAGCCGATGGAGCGTAAGTACTGATGAGCACCCCCACGATCGAAGACACCTCGCCGCAGCACCACTCGGCCGGCCTCGACGCCGCCGAGTCGGGCAAGGTCGAGCTGATCACCATCACCCTCCGCATCCGCCGGTTCAACCCGGAGGAGCACCCGGACCCGGTGTGGGTGGACTACCAGCTGACCGTCGACCCCAAGATCCGCGTCCTGGACGCGATCAACACGGTCAAGTGGGAGCAGGACGGCACGCTGACGTACCGTCGCTCCTGCGCGCACGGCGTCTGCGGCTCGGACGCCATGCGGATCAACAGCAAGAACCGGCTGGCCTGCAAGACGTTGATCAAGGACGTCAACCCGGAGAAGCCCATCACGATCGAGCCCATCAAGGGCCTCACGGTCCTCAAGGACCTGATCGTGGACATGGACCCCTTCTTCCAGGCGTACCGCGACGTCATGCCGTTCCTCATCACCACGGGCAACGCTCCCACCAAGGAGCGGATCCAGTCCGAGGAGGACGTGCAGCGCTTCGAGGACACCACCAAGTGCATCCTCTGCGCCGCGTGCACCACCTCGTGCCCGGTGTTCTGGAACGACGGGCAGTACTTCGGCCCGGCGGCCATCGTCAACGCCCACCGCTTCATCTTCGACTCCCGTGACGAGGGCGCCGAGCAGCGGCTGGAGATCCTCAACGACCGCGAGGGCGTGTGGCGCTGCCGCACCACCTTCAACTGCACCGACGCCTGCCCGCGCGGTATCGAGGTCACCAAGGCGATCCAGGAAGTCAAGCGCGCGCTGGTCACCCGCAGGTTCTAGTCCTGAGGGACAGCACGGAGGGCCCGGTCCGATCGGACCGGGCCCTCTGCTGTGTCATGCCTCCTGGGCCTCCTGCGCGGGCTGCTCCGCCCGCGCCCCGCGCAGCGCGCGCAGGCCGATCCAGCCGACGATCACACCTAGGATCAGGGACGTCAGCGCGAGGGTCGCATGGATCCAGAAGTAGGCGGTCGGGCGGGAGTGGTCCCCGTGGACGAAGGCCAGGCCCTCGCCGTCCGCCCACAGGTTCTTGAAGAAGGTCACCCAGATCCAGACCGACCAGACACCGAAGGCGGTCAGGAACCAGGAAGCGCGACGACTGAGTCTCATCCCCCAAGTATGGGAGGGCCACCTGGGCGGTCTTGCCGGAGGGTCGGTCATCCCGGCGGAAAGATTGGGTACGGTCGAACGGTGCACCTTGATCATCATTTTGTACGTGCGGCAGCCGCGCTCAGCGCCGTCGTGACCGCCACCGGACTGGCGGGCGCGCTGCCCGCCGCCGCGCAGACGCCCGCCGCGGCATTGCGTCCGCCCGCGCGGATGTCCGCGGTCGGCGGCGACCGGCTGGGCGCCGGCGGAGTGCAGGTCGACCCGCTGCCCGACGCCCCCTCCCTGCCCGGCGACCTGTCGGCGCTGTCCTGGATCGTCTCCGACTCCGGCAGCGGGGAGGTGCTCGCGGCGAAGAACGCCCACTGGCAGCTGCCCCCGGCGAGCACCCTGAAGACCCTGTTCGCCGACACCGTCCTGCCCAGGTTCCGGGCCGGGGCCACCCACCGGGTCAGTGACTCCGACCTGGCCGGGATGGGGGAGGGCAGCAGTCAGGTCGGGGTCGTCGCCGGGCAGACCTACACCGTCTCCCAGCTGTGGCTCGGAGTCTTCCTGCGCTCCGGCAACGACGCCGTGCACGTCCTGGCCGCGATGAACGGCGGCGTGCCGGCGACCGTCGCCGACATGCAGGCGCAGGCGCGGGCCCTGGGCGCGGACGACACCCATGTGGTGACGCCGGACGGCTACGACGAGCCGGGGCAGGTGTCCTCGGCCTACGACCTGAGCCTGTTCGCCCGGGACGGGCTGAAGAACCCCGAGTTCGCCGCGTACTGCTCGACCGCGGTGGCGGAGTTCCCCGGCGGCCCGTCCACCAAGGGCAGGCCCTTCGAGATCCAGAACACCGACCGGCTGCTCTCCGGCATCGACGGCGTCAGCCACTACGACGGACTGATCGGGGTGAAGAACGGCTACACGACCAACGCCGGGAACACGCTGGTCGTGGCCGCGAAGCGGGACGGACGCACCATCCTGGTCACCGTGATGAACCCCAGGAGCGAGCACTACGACGCCGTCTACACCGAGGCCAGGCAGCTGCTGGACTGGGGCTTCGCCGCGGACGGCAGGGTGCGCCCGGTCGGCAGCCTGGACGCGGTCGTCCCGGCCGCGCACCTGGCGGCGCATGTCGGCGCCGGGAAGAAGTCCGGCGTGGGTCCGTTGGCCGCGGCCTCCGGCGCGTCGGGCGGTCCCGGGGCGCTGCGCTGGACGGAGGCAGGGGCCGCGGTACTGCTGGCCGCCGTGGGCGGCGTGGTCCTGACGGCCCGCCGACGGCGACGGGGCTGATGCCCGGGGTGTCGCCGCCGGCGGTGGGGAGGTCGGGGGACTACTGCGGGTCGGTGGCCGCGTCGGAGTCGGCGGCGTCGGCGGCGCTCTGGGCCGCGTCGACCTTCTGCTCCATCTGCTGGACGACGGCGGCCGAGGTGCCGGTCGGGACCGGCTGAGCGGCCGAGGTGCTGCCGCCGGTGGCGGCGGGCGCGGCCGGGGCGGGGGCTGCGCCGCTCCCGGAGCAGCCGGTGAGCGAGAAGGCCGCCGCCGCCGCGAGGGCGACGAGGGCCAGCACGGGGCGGCTGAGCATCAGGAGGTACCCGTTCCGTTGCTCGTGCCGTTGTCGGTGCTGCTGCACCAGGACTCCACCGCGGCCAGGTCGCTCTGACGCTGCTTCAGCGTCGGGATCAGGGCCTCGCGGGCGGTCAGCCGGTCCTGGAGATAGGTCTCGACGGCGGTCTGACCGGCGGCCTTGGCGTCCTCGACGCGCTTCTCCAGGCGCGCCACGGAGCCGACCCGGGTGACCGGGCCGTTGAGGCGGGTCAGGTCACGGGAGATCCGGGCGTCGATCCTGGGGGCGCGCAGGCAGAGGCCGTGGGCGCCGTCCGTCTTCGGGCCCGCGGCGGGGCTCGCCGAGCCGGAGGGGGACGCGGCGAAGGCGGGGGCGCTCGCACCGAGCAGCGACCCGGCCAGGGCGAGGGCGGCGAAGCCGGAAACAAGTGTGCGGCGGGTGGGCATGGCAGTACTCCTCTGTCGTCGGAGCGTGGGTTGACGCTCCGTCTGTCCCCGACAGTAGGAAGTCACCTTGTGGAAACTTTGTGGGTCAGGCCTCCCCGCCCGCGAGCCAGTCGCGGCGCAGCGGCAGGGTGATCGCGGTCGTCGACGAGGACCCCAGCGGCAGCCGTACCTCCACCCGGGTGCCGTAGCCGTGCGGCGGGTCGGTGATCCGCACACTGCCGTGGTGCAGCGCGATCTGCTGGGCGACCAGGGTCAGCCCGAGGCCCGATCCCGGGCTGTCCGGGCCGCGGCGGAACCGTGCGAACACCGCCTCGCGCTGGTCGGCGGGGACCCCGGCGCCGAGGTCGTCCACGGTGAGCAGCGCCTCGTCCCCGGCCCCGGTCCTGGACAGGGTGACCTGGATCCAGGGCGCGGTCCCCGGCCTGGTCCCGTGGACGACGGCGTTGGTCAGCAGGTTGTCGACGACCATGCGCAGCCCCGGCTCCCAGGCGGAGAGCCGCAGCGACGCGGTGGAGGAGACGCCGACCACCGCCTGGGGCTGCTGGCGGCGCAGTCCCGACACCGATGCCTCGACCAGTTCGGCGAGGTCCACCCGGGTGAAGGCGTCCGCCCCGACCAGGTCGCCCTGGGCGAGCGAGCGCAGGGCGGTGAGCAGGCCGAGCAGGCGGGCGTGCTCGGCCTGGAGGTCGTACACGATCTCTGCCCGGTCCTGCGGATCGAGGTCGGTGTGGTCGGTGAGGATGTCGAGGTTGGTACGCATGCTCATCAGCGGGGTGCGCAGCTCGTGGGAGGCGGACGCGGCGAAGGCCCGCGCCGTCTCCAGCGCCTCGCCGGTACGGGCCGCCTGCTCGTCGTAGCGGCTGAGCACCGACTCCAGGGTGTGGGCGAGCTCGTCGACCTCGGTCACCCTGGTCGGCCGGTGCTGCGGCCTGGTCGCGGGGTCGTCCGGGTCCAGGCCGCTGGTGCGGCGCTGCAGCAGCCGCAGCGGGCGGGCGGCGCGCTCCGCGATCCCGAACGCGAGCAGCCCGCCGATGGGCGCGGCGATCAGCGCGACCAGGATGATCCGGCCGCGGACCGAGCCGACCTCGCTCTTCACGGCGGAGACCGGCGAGAACAGCCACAGGGTGCCGGCGGGCTGGCTGGCGGTCGCCACGATCGGCAGGGCCACGGCCCGCCAGGACGTTCCGCCCGACCGCACGGTCACCGGGCTGCCGTCGTCGGCGGGCAGGACCGTCGACGGCTGCGGCTGGCTGCCCTCGGAGACCACCGTGGTCCCGTCGGCGCTGACGATGCGGATGCCGACGTCCAGGGCGGACTCGGCGAGGCGGCGCTCCTGGTTGGTCTCCTGGCGGACCCGTCCGTTCTGGGCTGCCCGCAGCTCCACCCGGGCGGAGGGCAGGACGGCGGCGGCACGCTCGCCGAGCAGGGTGTCCTGCCGGGCGTTGAGGTCCTTGCTGACCAGGCCGATCAGCAGCAGCCCCGACAGCAGCACCAGCACCGGCACGGTGGCGGCGGTGGCCAGGGCGATCCTCGTCGACAGCCTCATCGGACCGGCCCCCGCAGCACAAAGCCCACGCCCCGCACGGTCTGCACCAGGCGCGGCCGTCCCCCGGCCTCCAGCTTGCGGCGGAGGTAGCTGACGAAGGTGTCGACGACGTCGGTCCTCACATCGAAGTCGTACCCCCACACGCGTTCGAGCAACTGGTCCCGGGTGAGAACGATTCCGGCATTCCGGGCCAGGACCTCCAGCAGCTCGAACTCGCGCCGGGTGAGCTCGACGGCCTCGCCCTGGTGGCGGACCTCGCGGGTCTCCGGATCTATGGTGAGCTCGCCGACGGTGATCGTCTCGCCGGCGCGCGGAGGCCGGCGGCGCAGCAGCGCGTGCAGCCGCAGCACCAGTTCCTGCAGGGCGAAGGGCTTGACCAGGTAGTCGTCGGCTCCGGCCTGCAGTCCGGCCAGCCGGTCCTCCAGCTGGTCCAGGGCGGAGAGCATCAGCACCGGCGTCTCCTGGCCCGCGGCGCGGAGCCTGCGGCAGACCTCGGTGCCGGTCAGGTCCGGCATGGAGACATCGAGAACCAGCACGTCGGGCGGCGACTGCTCGTGCGCGGCCAGGGCCGCGACCCCGCCCTCGGCGAGCGTCACCGTGAAGCCGCTGAGCCGCAGCCCGCGCTCCAGTGACCGCCTGATCGCCGCGTCGTCGTCGACCACCAGCACCCTGCCGTGCCGCTCCGCCATAACCGTCCACCTGCTCAGGGCCCTGGTGCCAGGGACCGCCCGCCGAGGGGGCCACCTTACTCAGACGCAGGCAAGAACCCGTGCTGCCGGGCAGCCCGGGTGCCGGCCGGCCGCGCGGGCTCACCGAATCGGTCGCGGACCCCGGCCGGGCAGGCCCTACGGCCGTCGCGCGCGGCGCAGCAGCCGCAGCCGGTACAGCGCGGTGCCGGTGACGGCCCCGGAGGCGAAGGCGACGGCGAGCGAGGCCGACCGGCTGCGGGCGACCGCGGGCGGGGCCGCCGGGCGGACCAGGACCGGGACCGGGACCGCCCCGCCGGGCACGCCCTCCGCTCCGGCCGCGCGCCAGGCCTCCTCCGCCCGGTCGCGGGCCCGGGCCCTGGCCGCCTCGGGATCGGCGGTCGCGGTCCAGGAGACGCAGAAGAACAGCCAGCGGCAGACGAAGTTGATCAGGAGCAGCAGGGCCACGGGCGTTCCGAACGCCCCGTACATGCTCTTCGCCGCGACATGGCTGAGGTAGGCCGTCAGCAGCTGCTTCAGCAGTTCGAAGCCGACGGCGCCCATCACCGCGCCCTGGAGCACCACGATCCGGCGCTGCTCGACGATCCGGGGCAGTCCCACCAGCAGATAGGCGAACAGCAGGGTGTCCGCGCCGACGGCGATCAGGAACCCGGCACCGGAGAGCAGCCACCTTCCCGCCGTCGAGTGGTCCAGGCCGACCCACTGCGCCATCCGCCCGGTCAGCGCGCTGGTCACGGCCGAGGCGCCGACGGACACCGCCGCGACCGCGCCGAGGCCGATCAGCACCACCACGTCCAGGGACTTCCGCAGCAGTATGTTGCCGGGCTCCTCCGGCAGCCGCCAGACCTCTCTGATGGACGCCCGGGTGGTGTCGACCCACCCCAGCCCGGAGACCAGCAGCAGCAGCCCGCTCACCAGTCCGACCGCCCCGGCGTTGCGCACCAGCGAGCCGAGGTCCAGCGACTGTGCCAGTGAGGGCAGTTGCCGTTCGATCTGGTGCTGCAGCCGGGCCACCTGACCGGCGCTCAGGGTCCCGGCGGCGATCGCCATGCCGACCGTGAGCAGCGGGAACATCGCGAGGAAGCCGAAGAAGGTGACCGCGCCGGCCAGCCGGTTCGACCCGACCTCGTCGAAGTGCTCGTACGACCGGTACACCCGGCTCCGCAGCACCCACGCCACGGCCGGCCCGATGCCGGGCAACCGCGTCAGCCAGTCCATCTCCGGCACCTCTCGTATCCGCCGCCGCGGGCCACGGCGATCCCCACAAGGTATCGCCCCACCGATCGCCCCGCCGTGTCGCCGACCGGCCCGGGCCGCAGGCGCGTCCCCCTTTCGGCGGATCACACTGACGGGTGGTCATGGGAAACGTCCAGCAACCATTCCCGCCATATCGAGGTTCCCAGTGGGCGTCCCGTTCGAGGCGTGCGCCGATGAAAGGCCTGCAAGTCCCCATGGAATCCCGACTCTCCGTTGTCGTGCCGGTGTACAACGTCGAGCACTACCTCCAGGAATGCCTCGAATCGATTGCCGCGCAGACATTTCCGGATTTCGATGTCGTCATGATCGACGACGGGTCCACGGATTCGAGTGCGGACGTCGCCGAGTCCTTCGCCGCCCTCGATCGCCGGTTCCGGCTGGTCCGGCAGGACAATCAGGGCCTCGGCGCGGCGCGCAACGCAGGGTTGCTGCACATCTCGGCGACCTCCGAGTACCTGGCCTTCGTCGACAGCGACGACACCCTGCCCCCCTATGCCTACCGGCTGCTGGTCGACACCCTGGACGGAACCGGATCCGATTTCGCCACCGGGAATGTCATGCGTTTCCGGTCGGTGGGGGCGGTCCCGTCGCCCGTTCACCGGAAGCCGTTCCAGCAGACCGTCCTCCGTACGCACATCACCCGCAACCAGGCCCTGATCACCGACCGCACCGCCTGGAACAAGGTGTACCGCCGGGCCTTCTGGGCGGAGAACAACTTCCGGTATCCCGAAGGGCTTCTCTACGAGGACGCCCCGGTGAGCATCCCCGCGCATTTCGCGGCCGAATGCGTGGACGTCCTCAGCGCCCCGGTCTACAACTGGCGGGAGCGGGAGGCCGGCGGGCCCTCCATCACGCAGCAGCGCACGGATCCCCGCGGGCTGCGGGACCGGGTCACCTCGATCTCCCTGGTCCGCAGGTTCCTCGCCGCCCAGTCGGGCGCCGGGGCCGAGAAGCACCTGCGCATGTACGACGAGAACGTCGTCAACGAGGAACTCGGCCTTTTCGCCAAGGTGCTGGGAGAGGCCGGCGACGACTATCGCGCCGACTACATCGAGTACGTCGGCGCCCTGCTCCGGCAGATCCACCCGGACGTCCTGCGCGACTGCTGTGTGAGCACCCGGCTGAGGCTGTACCTGACCGCCGCCGGACGCCTCGACGACCTGCTCGAACTCATCGCCTTCCAGAGCGAGTTCAGCGGATCCGTGCCGGTTCGCGGGGTGCTGCGGAACCGGGCGGCGTTCCCCTTCCTCAAGGACCGGCCGCCGGTGCCGAAGGAGGTGCTGCGGCTGAGCGGGGAGATCCGCCTGGAGGCCCGGCTGGAGCGGACGGGCTGGCACGGCGACAGCTTCCGGTTCAGCGGCAGCGCCAGTGCCCGGCACCTGGGTGCGGCGCACCGGTTCACCTCCCCGAAGCTCGTCACGCTGCGCGAGGCGGGCAGCCGCCGCACCCTGGTCCTGGCCGCCCGGACCGTCCTCAACCCCTGCCCGGCGACCGACCCCGAGCAGACCCTGCGCTGCTGCGACTGGTCCGGCTTCGAGGTCGAGCTCGCGACGGACCGGCTGCGCCACAACGGCCGCTGGCGGGAGGGGATGTGGCGGGTCACCATCGCTGCGCCGGCCGGACTGCACGCCCGGCGCAGCCGGATCAAGGCCGAGGGCTACGGCAGCGCCCGGTACCCCACCCCCCGCTGGGTCGACCAGGACATCCGCGTCGTCCCGCAGATCAGGGACTCCCACCTCTACCTGGAGGTCGAACGCGTGCGCGCACGCGTCCACCAGGTGCGCCCCGACAACGGCGGCATCAGGCTCTTCGGCTCCCTCGGAAACATGCACAGCCCGCTCGGCGCCTCGCTCCGCCTGCGCGTCCCCGGATCGCCGCAACCGCCCCGGGACTTCCCGCTCCACGCCACCGGCCCGGACCTCGACCGCACCACCTTCGAAGTTCCACTGAAGATGGTTGACTTGCGGCCCGCTCCGGACGACAGTGGTGCCGCCGGAGGACACAGCGCAGGCACAGTCTGGGATTCCCAGCTGGTCCTCCAGGACGGCAGCGTCCTCCCGCTCGTCCTCGACGAACGGGGGTCCCCCGCCGGTGCGGGAGTCCGGCCGACCGCCGACGACCCGTTCGCCGGGGGCCCCGCCCTGCATGTCAAGCCGTCACCACGGGGGTACGTTCAGATCTGCGACGAACCGGTCCAACCAGTCGTCGAGCGGGTGACCCCGCTGCCCGACGGCAAGGGCTTCACCATCGAGGGCGGCTTCCCCCAGGGGGGGAACTGCCAGGGCCAGTTGCGCCTGCGCCACGACTGGACCGAGGAGCAGGTCCACCAGCCCGTCCGGATCGTCGGGGGCCGCTTCACCGCCCGGCTGCCGTGCGTCCCCGCCGCCCCCTTCTCCGGCCGGATCCCGCTGTCGTCCGGCAGCTGGGAGCTCTCGCTCACCGACCGGACCGAGAACCCCGCGGGCCTGCCGCTGCGGATGTCCATGCAGGCCCACCGGCACACCCCCGCCGAGACCGTGGTGCGGGGCGCCCGGCTGACACTGGACCGCAGCAGCTTCGACCGGTTGACGCTCCAGGTCCACCCGGACCTGAGCCCGCAGGAGGCCAGCGCCCACCGCCAGCACCGGCTGCGCACCTCCGGCTACCCGGCCGCCCGCCGCAGGCCGCTGCGTGAGGCCGTGCTCTACGACGTCTTCGGCGGCAAGATGTTCGGTGACTCCCCGCGCGCCATCCATGAGGAGCTGGTGCGCCGGGGCTGCGCCCTCGACCACCTCTGGGTCGTCCGCGACGGCCAGGTGGACCTGCCGCCGACCGCGCAGGCGCTGCGGATCCGGAGCCAGGAGTGGTACGAGGCGCTGGGCCGCTGCCGCTACCTCGTGGGGAACACCCACCTCCCCGCCTGGATCGAGCGCCGCGAGGGCCAGGTCATCGTGCAGACCTGGCACGGCACCCCGCTGAAGAAGATCGGCCACGACTTCGACAACTCGCACTTCTCCGGATCCGGCTACCTGGAGGACCTGGACCGGGAGTCCCGGCAGTGGAGCCTGCTGCTCTCACCCAACCGCTTCAGCACGCCCATCATGCGGCGCGCCCTCCACTACGAGGGCGAACTGCTGGAGTCCGGCTACCCCCGCAACGACCTGCTGTGCGACGCCGAAGCCGGACACAAGCGCGCAGAGGAGGTGCGCCGCAGGCTCGACCTGCCGGAGGGCAGGAGAGTCGTCCTCTACGCGCCCACCTGGCGCGAGAACCTGCAGCGCCACCGCGGCGGCTTCGCCCTCGACCTGCACCTTGACCTGGACCACGCGCGCCGGGCCCTCGGCCGCGACCATGTGCTGCTGGTGCGCCCGCACTCGCACATCGTCGAGGCGGTGCCCGGTGCCGGCAACGGGTTCGTCCGGGACGTCGGCAGCTACCCCGACGTCACCGACCTGCTCCTGGTCGCCGACGTACTGGTCACCGACTACTCCTCGCTGATGTTCGACTTCGCGGTCACCGGCAAGCCGATGCTCTTCTTCACCTACGACCTGGAGCACTACCGCGACACCCTGCGCGGCTTCTACTTCGACTTCGAGCAGCGGGCCCCGGGACCGCTGCTGCACACCTCCCCGGAACTGGTCTCCGCGCTGCGCGACCTGGGCGCCGCGACCGCTCCCCACCAGGACGCCTACCGCGCCTTCCGGAGCGAGTTCTGCGACCTGGACGACGGGAACGCGGCCGGCCGGGTCATCGACCGGATGCTCGCCCTGGGGGCCCGGCCGGGCCGGCCGGACCTGGGCTTCCCCCGACCGCCGTCGGGCCTGCGCACCTACGCGGACGCCACCATCTTCTGACCCCGCACCCGCCCACGCATCCACCCAGCCACCCGGAGCGCAGCATGACGGTCACCGCCCAACCCCTCCAGCCCTCCAGGCCCGGGCAACTGGACGACATCCCCGGGTGGTTCTTCCCCAAGGACCGGCTGGTGTTCGACTGGGTCCTGCACCGCCAGCAGCGCGAGGACATCCGCGGCGACCTGCTGGAGCTGGGCGCCTACCTGGGCAAGAGCACCGTGGTGCTCGGCCACTTCCTGCGCCCCGACGAGAAACTGACGGTCTGTGACCTGTTCGACTCGGACGCCCCGGACGACGCCAACGGCGCGGAGATGGCCCTCTCCTACCGCTCCACGCTGACCAGGGAGTCGTTCGAGAGCAACTACCTGGCCTTCCACCAGGAACTGCCGGAGATCATCCAGGCGCCCACCTCGGTCCTGGCCGACGACCGCCTCGCCGCCGGGAGCTGCCGCTTCGTCCACGTGGATGCCTCGCACCTCTACGACCATGTCGCGGGTGACATCCAGGTCGCCCGGCGCGCCCTGTCCGCCGACGGCGTGCTCGCCCTCGACGACTTCCGCGCGGAGCACACGCCCGGTGTGGCGGCCGCCGTCTGGGAGGCCGTGCTGAACCACGGCATGCGCCCGGTCTGCCTCACCACCAACAAGTTCTACGGCACCTGGGGAGACCCCGGGCCGCTGCAGGACGGCCTGATGGAGGCCGTCGGGGGCTGGGCCGGGCACCGGACGGAGATCCAGAGCATCGCCGGCCACCGCATCGTCCGGGTGGTGGGGAAGAACGGCACGCTCCCGGACTTCCCCCCGTCGCGCTACCACCGCGAGGTGGAGGCGGAGCGGGCCGCCCGGGCCGAGGCAGAACGCGCCGAGCAGGCAGCGCAGGGCCGCCGCCCCGCGGCCCTGCTCAAGCGCACCGCCAAACAGCTGCTGCCCCCGGTCGTCACCCGGGCCGTCGGCAGGAACCGGCGGACCACCGGCTGACACCGCTCAGGGACCGGCCCTAGGGCCGCGGCGCCGGGGTGCGCTCGGCGAGCGGGGTGAACGGGAGCGGCTCGCGCTCGCCGAGGAAGACGGTGCGGACGACGCGCTCCGCCGCCCGGCCGTCGTCGAAGGCGCAGAACCGCTCCCTGAACGCGCCGCGCAGCGCGGCCGACTCGGCCGAGTCCCACTCGCCCGAGCGGAACAGCGAGGCCAGTTCGTCCTCGCTGCGGACCGCCGCGCCCGGGGTCTCGCCCGGACGGCCCGAGAACAGGTCCAGGTAGACGCCGCGGGTCTGCTGGTAGACCTCCCAGTCGTCGGCCAGGACGACGATCGGGCGGTCCAGGTTGGCGTAGTCGAACATCAGCGAGGAGTAGTCGGTGACCAGCGCGTCCGCCGCCAGCGCCAGCCGCTCGACCGAGGGGTGCCGGGAGACGTCGATGACGCCCTGCGGCGCGCCCGTGCCGAACGCGGTGTCCTCGTCGTAGAGGTAGTGACCCCGGTTGAGCAGCACATACGCGGGGCCGAGCTTCCGCGCCAGCCGTGCCAGGTCCACCTGCGGCCGGTAGGTCGCCCGGTAGTCGCGCAGCGTCGGCGCGTACAGCAGCGCGGTCTGGCCCGGCAGGATGCCGAGCTCCGCCCGCGCCGCGGCGACCTCCGCCGCCCCGGCCCGGTAGAAGACGTCGTTGCGCGGGTAGCCGTACTCCAGTGTCCGGAACGAGGACGGGTAGACCCGCTCCCAGATCAGCGTGGAGAAGCGGTTGGAGCTGAGGCTGTAGTCCCAGCGGTCGACCCGCTCCAGGAGCTTGGCGAAGTCCAGGTCCCCGGCCGCCGCCGGGTACTCCTGCAGGTCCAGGCCCATCTTCTTGACGGGGGTGCCGTGATGGGTCTGCAGGTGCACGGTGCCGGGGCGCTTGGGCGCACCGTCGGGGAAGTTGACGTTGTTGACGAAGTAGGTGGCGCGCGAGATCGCCTCGCGGTAGCCGCGAGATCCGGGGCCGACCACGGTCAGCCCCTCGGGGACCTCGGCGCGCCGCTTGTTCTCGACCACCCACACCGTCTTCATCCCCGGTGCCAGCCTGCGCAGCTCGGCATGGATCGCGGCCGGGTTGCAGGCCGGGACCCGGCCCCAGTAGGCGCCGAAGACCGCGAGCTGCGGGTCCAGCGGCAGCTGCCGCTGGACCCGCTGGTAGGCGCCCAGCACCGAACCCGCGACCGCGTGCTTCACCCTGGGCTGCGCCTGCCGCACCGTCCGCTTCGCCCGGCGGGCGAGCAGGCCGACCGCGCCGGACCTCCAGTCCGCGCCCAGCCCGACCGCCACCGCACCGGCCGGGCGGTGCCGCTGCTCCTCGGCGGCGGCCCTGGCGAAGAACTCGGCGCGGTCGGCGGCGGGCACCCGGTCCGGGTGGTTGCCGATGGTCCGCAGGTGCTCGGCCATCCGCCGGTGCAGCAGCGGGCGCCAGCGCTCCAGCTCGGGGTGCTCGTCGAGGAAGGCGAAGACCAGGTCGTACTGGCCGAAGATGTCGAAGTGCTTGCGGCTGCGGGTGGCCAGGATGTTGCCGCCCTGCCGGCGCTGCCGGTAGTGGACGACCACCCGGTCCAGCACCGCGATGCGGTCGGCGGCGAACATCGACGGGTAGGTCCACGGGGTGTCCTCGTAGTACCCGGCGGGGAAGCGCAGGCCGATCTTGTCGATGTAGCCGCGCCGGTACGCCTTGTTCCACACCACCATCAGCAGCCCCAGCAGCTCCTCGCGCTCGGCGACGGTGAACACCTCGGGCCGCTCCGTGCCGTCGGGCGCGGTCGGGGCGAACAGCCCGGCGTCGCGGCTGCGGACAACCCGGCCGTCCCAGTAGGTGCGGGCGTAGTCGTAGACCAGGACGTCCGGCTCGTGCGTGGCGTCCAGCCGGTCGGCGATCGCCTGCAGCGAACCCGGGGTGAGGGTGTCGTCGCTGTCGAGGAACACCACATAGTCGCCGGTGGCCACCTCGAGTCCGGCATTGCGGGCCCGCCCCAGGCCCACGTTCTCCGGCAGGTGCAGCACCTGGACGCGGGCGTCCGCCTCCGCGTACTCGTCGAAGATCTCACCGCAGCCGTCGGGTGAGCGGTCGTCCACACCGATCAGCTCGAAGTCCCCGTAGGACTGGCTGAGCACGGAATCCAGGCACTCGCCGAGGTACGCCTGGACCTGGTACGCGGGAACGATCACGCTGATGCGGGGCATGGGAGGCAAGAATACCGTCAACCGCGTTTCTCTTGTCAGCACGGATTAAACCCTCGCGAGGCTTTGAGTTTGACCTGCGGCTAGGCTGGCCCTGCGCGTCCCCCCTGCGTTCCCGGTCCCACAGCGCCCGGAACGCCATGCCAGCCCCAGAAAGGCCCGCCGCAGCCCATGGCTCCCCGTCTCTCCGTGGTCGTTCCGATCTACAACGTCCAGCGCTATCTCGACGAGTGCCTGAGTTCCATCGCCGCACAGACCCTCACCGACCTCGAAGTTGTGATGGTCGACGACGGGTCCACCGACGACAGTGCCGCCATCGCCGAACGCTTCGCCGCGGGGGACGCGCGATTCCGGCTGGTGCGGCAGGAGAACCAGGGCCTCGGTCCGGCCCGCAACACCGGCATCCGCAATGTGCATCCCGACGCCGAGTTCCTGGCGTTCTTCGACAGCGACGACACCGCGCCGCCGGCCGCCTACCAGTTGATGGTGGAGACCCTCGACCGGACCGGGTCCGACTTCGTCAGCGGCAATGTGCTGCGCTTCCGCTCGGTCGGCTACACGCAGTCGCCGGTGCACAAGAAGCCCTTCGCCGAGACCTCGCTGCGCACGCACATCTCCAAGCAGCCGAACCTGGTGACCGACCGCACCGCCTGGAACAAGGTCTACCGGCGCACCTTCTGGGACCGGCACGGCATGGAGTACCCCGGCATCCTCTACGAGGACGCCCCGGTCAGCGTGCCGCTGCACTTCCTCGCCGAGAGCGTGGACATCCTCAGCGAGCCGATCTACCACTGGCGTGAGCGCGAGGTGGGGGCCCGCTCGATCACCCAGAACCGGACCGACCCCAAGGGCCTGATCGACCGGATAGCGTCGATGAGCCAGGTGCGGACCTTCCTGAAGGAGCAGGCCGCGGCCGACTCCGTCTTCGCCAAGCACCTGCGCTTCTACGACGAGAACTCCCTGGTCGAGGAGATCCCGCTGTTCTTCCGGGCGCTTCCGGACGGCGACGCCGCCTTCCACGACGCCTTCCTCGACCATGTCGGCGCCTTCATCACCCGCATCGGCTCCGACGTCCTGGACACCCTGCCCGAGCCGCTGCGCCTGAAGTACTGGCTCACCGCCAAGCGCCGGCTGACCGACCTGCTCGACCTGCTGGTCTTCGAGCGCGAGTACCCCTGGACCATCCCGGTCAAGGGCACCGTGCGCCACTACGCGGACTACCCGTCGCTGAAGGACAGCCCCCCTGTCCCCGAGGCCATCCTGCGCCTGGACAGCGAGCTGACCGTGCGCACCGGGCTGTACACGGCCGACTGGCGCGAGGGGCGGCTGCACCTCAGCGGCTTCGCCTACCCCAAGCACTTCGGCGCCGAGCACCGCAGCGACGCCGTCAAGGCGCTGATCCTGCGCGAGAAGGGCAGCCGCCGGCTGCTGGCGCTCCCGGCGAAGACGGTCTTCGCCCCCGAGGTCACCGCCTCGACCCACGACCAGCCGCTGCGCCACTGCGACTGGTCCGGGTTCAGGGCCGCCTTCGACCCCGCGCGGCTCAAGCGCCGGGGGCAGTGGGTGGACGGCACCTGGCAGGTCACCGTCGGCGTCTTCGGCCGCGGCCGCCCGCGCCAGAGCCGGCTCAAGGTCGGCCAGAACGGCAGCGGCCAGTTCCCCTCGCCGCTCTGGGTGGCGGAGAACGTCCGCGTGGTCCCGACCATGCAGGACTCGCACCTCTACATCAAGGTCGAGACGGTCAGGGCCCGGGCGAACCGGGTCACCGCCGCCGACGACGGCAGCGGAAAGATCACCCTGTACGGACGGGTCTCCGCCGAGCACGCCGCCGAGGGCATCCAGCTGCGGCTGCGGCACGAGGAGGGCGGCTCGGAGGCGGTCCTGGACTTCCCCGTCGTCCTGGACCGGACCGCCGTCGACGCCGACGGCAATGTGCCGTTCACCGCGCTGGTCGACCCGGCCGGGATGAGCGCCGTCCGCGAGGCCGAGGGGGCGCTGCGCCCCAGCTACCTGGAGCAGGAGATCGACCGCTGGGGCACCGCCCTGGTGCTGCCCGGCGGCAGGACCCTGAAGCTGGCCATCGACGACCGCCGCAACCTGGCCTGGCCGCAGGTCCCGATGGCCACGGCCCCCGGCACGCTGCCGCGGATGCTCTGCTTCAAGCACTCCCCCGAGGGCCTGCTGCAGCTCACCGAGCAGGTGCTGCAGCCGCTGGTGGAGAAGGTCACGGTCAGCACGGCCGACTCCGGATTCGTGCTGGAGGGCAGTTTCCCGCTGCCCGGCCGCCACTCCTTCGAGTGGATTCTTCGGCACTACTACCACGCCAAGGAGCACATCCACCCGGCCGAGGCCGTGGACGGGCGCTTCCGCTGCGTGCTGCCGGCCCTGCCCAACCCCAGCTACGCCGGGGAGCTGCCGCTGTACGGCGGCAACTGGGAGGTCGGCGTCCGCACCCATGTGCCGGACGCGCCCGGCGGGGTCGTCGAGACCATCGCCCATGTCGCCCCCAGCGCGTTCGAGGCGCTGCCGGCCGCGGTGGTGGCCAGGGACAAGGAGGTCGTCCTCCTCCGCCGCCGCTACGACCGGCTGCACCTGGAAGCCGCCTGGGACCTCTCGGACGACGCCCGCGGCCGGTACCACCAGCGCCGCCTGCTGAAGGACGAGTACCCCGCGGCCCTGCGCAAGCCGCTGCGGGAGGCCGTGCTCTACGACGTGTTCGAGGGCAAGTCCTACTCGGACTCGCCGCGGGCCATCCATGAGGAACTGCTGCGGCGCGGCATCGAGCTCGAACACCTGTGGGTGGTCCGCGACGACCGGATGGTCGTCCCGCCGACCGCGACCAAGGTCGTCCACTCCAGCCCGGAGTGGTACGACGCGCTGGCCCGCTGCCGCTACATCGTCGGCAACACCCACCTGGCGCCCTGGATCCAGCGCCGCGAGGGCCAGGTGATCGTGCAGACCTGGCACGGCACCCCGCTGAAGAAGATCGGCTTCGACTTCGACAACCCCTGGTTCAGCGACACCGGCTACCTGGACGACCTGGAGCGCGAGTCCAAGCAGTGGAACCTGCTGATCTCGCCCAACACCTTCAGCACCCCCATCATCAAGCGGGCCTTCCGCTACGACGGGGAGATCCTGGAGACCGGCTACCCCCGCAACGACGTCCTGCTCGCGGACGACAGCGGCAAGCGCGCCGAGCAGGTCCGCCGCACCCTCGGACTGCCCGAGGGTAAGAAAGTGGTGTTGTATGCGCCCACCTGGCGTGAGGACCGGGTCCGGCACCAGGGCGGCCACCAGCTGAACCTCCAGCTCGACCTGGAGCAGGCCAGGAAGGCCCTCGGCGAGGACCACGTGCTGCTGGTGCGCCCGCACGCCCACGTGGTGGAGCCGGTGGAGGGCACCGGCGACGGATTCGTCTGGGACGTCGGCAGCTACCCCGACATCCAGGATCTCTATCTGATCTCCGACGTCCTGATTACCGACTACTCCTCGGTGATGTTCGACTACGCGATCACCGGCCGTCCTATCATCTTCTTCACTTACGATCTGGAGCACTACCGGGACCAGCTCCGCGGCTTCTACTTCGACTTCGAAGGCACGGCCCCGGGACCTCTGGTCGGTACGTCCGAAGAACTCATCGCAGCACTCCGCGACCTCGACCCGATCACGGCGGAGTACGCCCCCGCGTACGCCGCCTTCCGAGAGACCTTCTGCGACCTGGATGACGGCACCGCGTCGGTCAGGGTCGTGGACCGAATGCTAGGAATGTGATGACGCAGACAGAGGCGCCGCCGAACCGGCGCCCCGGGGTCACGAGCGGCGTGTCCGCGCGGGTCCGGCCGCTGGTCCAGCGGCTGGACCCGCTCATCCGGCGGATCCCGCCGCGGCTGCGCTTCCCGCTGGCGATCGCGGGGCTCTCGCTGCTCCTCTCGCTGGTCTGGTGGGCGGCGTTCTACCCGGGGCTGATGAGCTTCGACAGCTTCACCTACACCTGGGAGTCGACCACCGGTCACTGGATCAACGACCACTCGATCCCCTACATCAGCTGCGTCTGGCTGACCCTCGAGCTCACCGGCAGCTACGGCCTGCTGACGTTCTGCCAGATCGTGGTGCTGGCCCTGACCGTCGGCTACCTGGCGGCCGGACTGCGCAAGTTCGACATCCGGCGCCGCTGGATCGTCGCCGCGGTGGTCCTGTGCGGCGTGCTGCCGCCGACCGGGGACTTCTTCGTCTTCGTCTGGAAGGATGTCCCCTTCGTCCTCGGCGGCATGCTGTGCCTGGCCGCCGTGGTCCACCTGGTCGGCGACGCCCTGCGCGAACCCCGGGGGACGCGCCGCCTGCGGAGCAGCCTGGCCCGCGCCCGGCGCCGCGAATGGCTGCTGTTCGGCCTGGGCGCGCTGGTCATCTGCCTGGCCCGCAACAACGGCTTCCTCACCGTGCTGCTGCTCGGCATCGTGCTGCTGGCCTGCCTGCCCTGGCACTGGCGCAGGATCGTGCCGCTCACCGTGGTGCCGGTGCTCTTCTACTTCTTCCTGACCAACGCCGTCTACCCGGTGGTGGGCGTGCAGAAGCAGGTCAGCAACTCGGCCTACACCTTCTTCTACGCCGACGTCGCCTACGGCTACAGCAACAACCCCTCGCTGTACTCGCCCAAGCAGCTGGAGGCGATGGCGGCGGTCGCCCCGCTGGAGCACTGGAAGACCGCCGGCGCGCAGTGCTTCGACACCGACAACCTGACCGCCACCGACTTCAGCATGCAGGCCGCGGCCGACAACAGCCCCGAGCTGATGAACGCCTTCACCACCCTGCTGCGGAAGGCGCCGCAGTATGTCGCGGACGCCCAGTTCTGCCGCTCGCACCAGGCCTGGGCGATCTTCCCTGACCACGGCATCTATGTAGCGCCGACCAACTACACCGGCCCGCTGAAGTCCGCGCTCATCTCCCACCCGGTGCTGGCGACCAGCCCGTACCGCCACGCGTTCCATGCGGACCCGCTGTCGAGGAGCCTCAACAAGCTCGCCGCCTGGTGGGCCGCGCTCGCCAACACCCCGCAGCTGACCTGGCTGCTCTGGGGCGGCGCGGTGTGGTGCTACATCGCCTACGCGATCGTGATCCGGCTCACCCGCCGGATCTGGCGGCGTGAGGTCCTGGCCGTCGCGGCGGTGACCGCCGCCTACCAGCTGACGGTGCTGGCCGCCACGCCCGCACCGCTCTACCGCTACATGGCGGGGCCCACGGTCATAGGGGTGCTGCTGCTGCCGCTGGCCTTCTCCCGGCTGCGCCGGAGCTCCACCGACACCGATCGGGATGACTGACGTGACAGAGACTGACATGACAGCGAAGCGCACCGCCAGGGTGCTGCCCCTGCCGCGTCGGGTCCGCGAGCTGATCGAGCGGATCCCCCCGCGGATGCGGATGCCGCTGGGCATCGCCGCCATCGCCTTCTTCGGATACCTGGTGTGGTGGGCGGCGTTCTACCCGGGGCTGATGACCTACGACAGCTTCGACTACACCTGGGAGTCCACCACCGGGCACTGGGTCGACGACCACTCGATCTTCTACATCAGCTCGGTCTGGCTGTCGCTGAAGCTCACCGGGGACTACGCCCTGCTGACCTTCTGCCAGATCGTGGGCATGGCCGGCTCCATCGGGTACCTGGCGGCCGGCCTGCGCAAGTTCAAGGTGCGCACCCGCTGGATCGCCGCCTCGGTGGTGCTGCTGGTGGTGCTGCCCTCCAGCGGCGACTTCGTGGTCTACATCTGGAAGGACGTCCCCTACGTCATCGGCGGGGTCCTGGCCTTCGCCGCGCTGACCAACCTGGTGGGCGACTCGATCCGGATCCCGCGCGAGCTGCGGCGGGTGCGCGGCGGAGCGGCCTGGGGACAGCGCCGCGACTGGCTGCTGATGGGCGCCGGTCTGACCCTGACCTGCCTGTCCCGCAACAACGGCTTCCTCGCGGTGTTCCTGGCCGGGGTGGCGCTGCTGGTCTGCATGCCGTGGCTGTGGAAGCGGATCGCGGTCGCCGTGCTGGTCCCGATCCTGATCTTCTTCGCCCTGGACGACGGGCTCTACCCGGCGCTGGGCGTCACCAAGCCGGCCGACTACGCGGGCTACACCTTCGTGTACGCGGACATCGCCTACAGCTACAGCAAGGCCCCGTGGACCTTCACCCCCTCCGACCTGGCGGTGATGAGCCAGGTCGCCCCGCTGGAGCACTGGAGGACCACCGGCGCCGACTGCTACGGCACCGACGCGCTGATGAACGGCGGGTTCAAGCAGAGCGAGGCGGTGGCGCACCAGAGCCAGCTGACGAAGATCTTCACGGAGACGCTGCGCCGGACCCCGTCGCAGATCGCCGACGCGACGCTGTGCCGGGGCACGCCCGCCTGGGCGATCATGCCCAGTGCCGACAAGACCTTCCTGATGGGCATCCAGTCCTCGCCCAACGGCTACTACTTCATGACCTGGCACCCGAGCTTCTACTCCAGCCCGTACTACCCGTCCATGCACGTCCGCCCGTTGTCCGAGCTCGCGCACAAGGGGCTCAACTGGTGGTACAACCTGGGCAAGACGCCGCAGACCATCTGGATCGTCTGGAACGGCGCGACCTGGTGCTGGATCGGCTACCTGATCCTGGTGCGGCTCACCCGCAAGGTGTGGCGGCGCGAGGTGCTGGCAGTCGGCGCGATCACCGTCGGGATGCAGCTGAACGTGCTGATCGCCACGCCGGGACCGCTGTTCCGGTACATGGCCACGCCGTTCTTCATCGGCATCCTGACCCTGCCGCTGGCCTTCAGCCGGCTCGGCCGTGAGAGCACCCGGCGCCCGGTCGAGGTCGAGGCCCGGCCGGAACCGGCCTCGTCCGAGCCCCCGCTGGTCAGCGAGTCGGTCTGACCCCTCGCCCGGCGGCGGGGTCGTGGCGCCCGAAGCGGAAACTCCGCATCGGGCGCCACACCTCGTCCTCGCCGAAGCGGTAGAGGCTGAAGCCCGGCACCGTGAACTCCGCGCGGTAGGAACGGAACTCGGCATGGGCCCGGTCCAGCGCGGCCTCCTCCACCGCATGGGCGACCGTGACATGCGGGTGGTAGGGGAAGGCCAACTCCCGTGCCAGCAGCCCCGATCGAACCGATGCCTCGACCTCGAGGCAGTCCTGGACGCCCGCGTCGACCCGGACGAACACCACCGGTGACACCGGGCGGAAGGTGCCGCTGCCGCGCAGCCGCACCTCGAACGGGCGGTGCAGCGCGGCTGCGGCGTCCAGCTGCCGTTCGACCGCGTCCAGCGCCTGCGCCGGCACCTCCGTCGGCGGAAGCAGCGTCACATGGGTGGGTATCGACCGCGCCAGCGGATCGCCGTACCCGGCGCGCGCGTCCTGGATCTGCGCGGCATAGGGATCGGGCACGGCGATCGACACCCCGATGGTGACGGTGAGGGCCCGGCTCATGGAGCGCTCATCGCTTCGCCGCGAGGAAGCCGATCCGGTCGTACGCGGTGGCCAGGGTCTCCCCGGCGACCGCACGGGCCTTCTCGGCACCGCGGGCGAGCACCCGGTCCAGCTCGGCCGGGTCGTCCAGATAGGTGCGGGTGCGCGCCTGGAAGGGAGCGACCCACTCGCTGAAGACCTCGGCCAGCTCGGTCTTCAGTGCGCCGTACATCTTTCCCTCGAAGTGCTCCACCAGCTCGGGCACCGGGCGGCCGCTGATCGCCGAGTGGATCGACAGCAGATTGGAGACGCCCGGCTTCTCCTTCTCGTCGTAGTCGACGACGCTGCCGAGGTCGGTGACGGCGCTCTTGAACTTCTTGGCGCTGGTCTTCACATCGTCCAGGAGGCTGACGATGCCCTTGGGCGAGGAGGCCGACTTGCTCATCTTCGCCGTGGGGTCCTGGAGGTCGAAGATCTTCGCGGTCTCCTTGAGGATGTACGGGTTGGGCACCGTGAAGGTCTGCCCGAAGCGGTGGTTGAAGCGGGCCGCGAGGTCGCGGGTCAGCTCGATGTGCTGCCGCTGGTCCTCGCCCACCGGCACCTGCTCGGCCTGGTACAGCAGGATGTCCGCGACCTGCAGCACCGGATAGGTGAACAGGCCCACCGAGGTGTGGTCGCTGCCCAGCTTCGAGGACTTGTCCTTGAACTGGGTCATCCGCGCCGCCTCGCCGAAGCCGGTGAGGCAGTTCATCACCCAGGCGAGCTGGGCGTGCTCGGCGACGTGCGACTGGACGAAGAGCGTGCTCCGCTCCGGGTCGATACCGGCGCCGAGCAGCTGCGCCACCGAGACCCGGGTGTTCTCCCGGAGCGTCGCCGGATCCTGCTCCACGGTGATCGCGTGCAGGTCGACGACCATGTAGAAGGCGTCGTGGCTGTCCTGCAGGGACACCCACTGGCGCACCGCGCCCAGGTAGTTGCCGAGATGGAAGGACCCGGACGTCGGCTGGATCCCGGAGAGCACGCGAGGGCGATCAGTGACCATGCCCCCCATTCTCGCAGGAGCACGCAAGTTCCCGTCACGTCCTCCCGGTACCGGTCGCCCGGTCCCGCCGTCGTTGCAGCTCCGTTCGCTCCTGGAGCAGTCCTCGGGCCGGACCGGATCGAGGTCGTCGCGGTGGACGACGGTTCCACCGACGGCAGCGGCGAGGCACCGGAACGGCTCGCCGCCGGCCATCCATCGCGCCGATCAGGCTCCGACGGGTCCTCGCTCTGCGCCTGCGGCGGGTCCTTCCGTGGCCGGCTCGGTGGTCGAGGTGACCCGCACCCGGTCCACCCGGCGCGCGTCCATCGCGGCGATGGACAGCGTGTAGCCGCCGCGCACCTCCACCTGCTCGCCCAGGGAGGGGAGGTGCCCGAGCTCGGCGACCACATAGCCGGCCACGGTCTCGTAGGGGCCCTCCGGGAGTTCCACGCCGGTCTCCTCGGCGAAGTCGGCCAGGTTCAGCAGGCCGTCCACCTCGATGCTGCCGCCCGCGAGCCGCCGGGTGGTGCTGACCTCCTGCGAGTCGTACTCGTCGCGGATCTCGCCGATGACCTCCTCGACCAGGTCCTCCAGGGTGACGATGCCGGCGGTGCCGCCGTACTCGTCCACCACGATCGCCAGGTGGTGGCCCTCGTGGCGCATCTCCGACATGGACGGCAGCACGCGCTTGGTGGCGGGCAGCAGCTTCACCGGCCTGGCCAGGTCGCGGACCGTACGGGCGGCCGGGGTTCCCGGCTCCGGGGCCCGGTAGAGGTCGCGCACATGGACGAAGCCCACCACGATGTCGTAGGAGCCGTCGACCACCGGGTAGCGCGAGTGCGGGTAGCGGCTGACCTCCTGGCGGACGTCCTCCAGCCGCCGTCCCGCGTCCAGGAAGGTGACCTCGGTGCGCGGCACCAGCACCTCGCGCAGCTGCCGCTCACCGGCCGCGAAGACATCACCGATCATCCGCCGCTCGTCGCTGCCCAGCTCGGTGTTGGACGCGACCAGGCCGCGCAGCTCCTCCGAACTCATGGCATTGCGACCGGCCTTGGGGTCCCCGCCGAGCAGCCGGACCATCAGGTTGGTGGAGCGCGACAGCAGCCAGATCACCGGCCGCAGCACCACCGAGATCATGTCCACCAGCGGCGCGGCCAGCAGCGCGATCGACTCGGCGCGCTGCAGGCCGATCCGCTTCGGCGTCAGCTCCCCCAGCACCAGCGAGACATAGGAGATCAGCAGCGTCAGCAGCACCAGTGCCGTGGTCGAGGCCAGCCCCGACCCCATGCCCATGCCCCGGAACAGCGGTGCGACCTTCACCGCCAGGGTGTCCGCGCCGAAGGCCGCCGACAGGAAGCCCATGCAGGTCACACCGACCTGGACGGCCGCCAGAAAGCGGTTGGGGTCCCCGGCGAGGTGCGCCGCCCTGGCCGCGCGCTTGGTACCGCGCTCGGCCAGGGCCTGGATCTGGCCCTCACGCAGCGAGATCAGCGAGATCTCTGCCACGTTGAAGATGCCGCCGACGATGATGAACAGCAGGACAAGCCCGGCGTCCTGGAGGGTCTCACTCACAGGCCACAGTCTAGGAACCTTTTACGGAAGGCTCTTACCGCGCACCTCAGGCGACCGGCAGCCCGGGCGCCGGGTAGGCGTCCATCAGCTCCTTGACCTCGGCCCGCACCGTGCCCACGGTCTCCTCGTCGCCGCTGCGCGCCGCCAGCACCGTGCGGTCGATCCACTCGGCGACGGTGGACATCTCCCGCTCGGGGATGCCCCGCGAGGTCAGCGAGGGCGTGCCGATCCTGATCCCGGACGGGTCGAAGGGCTTGCGGGTGTCATAGGGGACGGTGTTGTAGTTCACCACGATCCCGGCCCGGTCCAGCGCCTTAGCGGCCACCTTGCCCGGAATGTCCTTGCTGGTCAGGTCGATCAGCAGCAGGTGGTTGTCGGTCCCGCCGGAGACCAGGTCGAAGCCGCGGGCCGCCAGCTGCTCGCCCAGCGCCCTGGCGTTGCCGACCACCTGCCGCGCATAGGTGCGGAACTCCTCGCCCGAGGCCTCCTTGAGCGCGACGGCGATGGCCGCCGTGGTCTGGTTGTGCGGACCCCCCTGAAGCCCGGGGAAGACCGCGCGGTCGACCGCCCGCGCATGCCCCTCGGTGCACATCAGCATCGCGCCGCGCGGGCCGCGCAGGGTCTTGTGCGTGGTCGTGGAGACCACATCGGCGTGGCCGACCGGGCTGGGGTGGACTCCGCCCGCGACCAGCCCGGCGATGTGCGCGATGTCGGCGACCAGGACCGCGCCGACCTCCCGGGCGATCTCGGCGAAGCCGGCGAAGTCGATCGTCCGGGGGACGGCCGTTCCGCCGCAGAAGATCAGCTTGGGGCGCTCCTGGAGCGCCAGCTCGCGCACCTGGTCCAGGTCGGTCAGACCGGTGTCGGCACGGACGCCGTACTGCACGCCCCGGAACCACGACCCGGTCGCGGACACACCCCAACCGTGCGTCAGATGCCCGCCCATCGGCAGGGCCATGCCCATGACGGTGTCACCGGGCTTGAGGAAGGCGAGGTAGACGGCGAGGTTCGCGGGCGAGCCCGAGTAGGGCTGGACATTGGCGTGCTCGACACCGAACAGGGCCTTCGCCCGGTCGATCGCCAGGGCCTCGACCCGGTCGATGTTCTGCTGGCCCTCGTAGTAGCGCTTCCCCGGGTAGCCCTCGGAGTACTTGTTCTGCAGCACCGTGCCACTGGCCTCCAGCACGGCGGCGGAGACGTAGTTCTCACTGGGGATCAGCCGCAGTGTGTCCGCCTGCAGTTGCTCCTCGGCGGCGACCAGGGCGGCGAGTTCGGGGTCTGTCTGGTGAAGCGCGCTCATGGCGGTCCTCCGGGTCGTCCATCGCATGGTGACCCGGGTGCCCAGGCGTACGGCACTCCGGTGGCGTTGCTCCGCCGCTCCCTCGTGGTCGCTTCCACGTGCGCCAGTCGCGGCTGGCCCCAGCATAGGTGTCGGCCCCGGAGAGGAACCCCGCCGTCCCAACGACCGAGACGCGCCCTCGCCCGCGGGAAGAGGATACGGTCGCCCGCCCGTACGGGGTGTACGGGCGGGCGGCCGCGGCAGACTGCGTCGGCGACTAGATCAGGCCGAGACCGGCGACCGCGTCGCGCTCCTCGACCAGCTCGCCGACGGAGGCGTCGATGCGGGCGCGGGAGAAGTCGTTGATCTCCAGGCCCTGGACGATCTCGAACCTGCCGTCCTTCGCGGTGACCGGGAAGGAGGAGATGATGCCCTCGGGCACGCCGTAGGAGCCGTCGGAGATGACGCCCGCGGAGGTCCAGTCACCCTCGGCGGTGCCGTTGGTCCAGGTGAAGACGTGGTCGATGGCGGCGTTCGCGGCCGAGGCGGCCGAGGAGGCGCCACGGGCGTCGATGATCGCCGCACCGCGCTTGGCCACGGTCGGGATGAAGAAGTCCGACAGCCAGGCGTCGTCCGAGAGGGCCTTGGCGGCGTTCTCGCCGTTGACCTCGGCGTGGAAGACGTCCGGGTACTGGGTCGCCGAGTGGTTGCCCCAGATCGTGAGCTTCTTGACCTCGGAGACCGAGACGCCGAGCTTCTTGGCGAGCTGGGCGACGGCCCGGTTGTGGTCCAGGCGGGTCATCGCGGTGAAGCGGTCCGCCGGGACGTCCGGGGCGTTGCGCTGGGCGATCAGGGCGTTGGTGTTGGCCGGGTTGCCGACGACCAGCACGCGGATGTCGTCCGCCGCGTTGTCGTTGATGGCCTTGCCCTGCGGGCCGAAGATACCGCCGTTGGCGGAGAGCAGGTCGCCGCGCTCCATGCCGGCGGTGCGCGGGCGGGCGCCCACGAGCAGGCCGACGTTGGCGCCCTCGAAGCCCTTGTTCGGGTCGTCGAAGATGTCGATGCCGGCGAGCAGCGGGAACGCGCAGTCGTCGAGCTCCATCGCGGTGCCCTCGGCGGCCTTGACGCCCTGCGGAATCTCCAGCAGGCGCAGCTTCACCGGGACGTCGGCGCCCAGGAGGTGACCGGACGCGATGCGGAAGAGCAGCGCGTAGCCGATCTGGCCGGCAGCACCGGTGACGGTGACATTGACGGGAGTGCGGGTCATGATGACGTCTCCTGCTGGATACCTGTGGGGAGTCAGGGTGCGTCGGACCGTTCGGGCACGCCCGCATCGCCGGACCCTGATCGTTCTCTTGATCTCAAGAGATCCCTGCCAGGTTATCCCAGAGCCGGGGATACGCGCGCACGGCGGGAGGGTCCGTCCGAGCGCTGTTCGTCACGTTTGCCGGGGCCTCAGTTCTGGGCGGCGGGCAGATAGGTGAGCACCCGCGGCGGACCGCCGGGGTCCTGGGTGCCGGCGCAGGCCTGGACGTCGTCCACCACCGCGCAGGCCTCGACCCGGCCCGGGTCCCCGGTCGCCAGTATCGGGCTGTGGTCGGCGGGGGTCGCCGCCCCGCTGACCGGCAGTGAGGCGAGGACATTGCCGTCGTCCCCGCTGATGGAGAGGGAGCGCAGCCCTGCGGCGGGCCCCCCGCCCCGGGTGCTGGTCCAGGCGGTGCCGCAGCGTCGGCTGTAGCGCAGTTGCACGATGAGCGAGTCGAGGTCCACCGACCCGGCCGTGACGGCGTCCCGGTCGCAGCCCGAGGCGTAGGGGTCGCGCCCCTGGCAGGAGGTGCCGGAGCAGCCGGCGCCGGGGAGAGCGGCGAGTGCCTCGTCCTGGGCGGGCCGGTGCCCGGTGGTGGGGGCGGAGGTCAGCGAGGACCAGAGCCCCGGGCCCGCGAGGAAGCCCCCGGTGGCCGTGAGCGCGGCGACCCCGACCAGGGCGAACATACGAACGAGGGGTCTACCGGGTGTGTTCCCGTGCTCCCGGGGAACGGAAGAGGGCAGCGGAACGGCTTCCTCTCCGGCTACGGCCTCCGGCAGCCAGGCGGGCTCGGCGATGTCCCAGAGCGCCAGCAGCCTGGGCGCGTCCGCGCCGGTCAGACGGCCGAGCGAGGCGACGACGGCACGCGGCGGGAACTTGGTCCCGTTGAGATAGCGCTGCCAGGCCGACTTGCTGCAGGCAGTCGCCTCGGCGAGCGACAGAAGACTGAGTCCGCTGCGGTCCTTGAGCAGCCGAAGCTGCTCGACCAGGCGGCGTACATCCGGGTCCAGCGTGTCCGGCAGCGGCTGCCACTGCGGCACATCCCACCTCCCGTCCCAGTTTGCTCGGCCCGCCACGACGTCCCAGCAGGTGAGGGGCTGGGACGTCCCAGCCTGTCCCAGATACGGAGTACTGGTTACCCCCTTTTGTAGTCGTTTGGCAACTCTTGGTGATGAGAGAGGCCGCTGCGACGGACGACGGCCTCCTCCCGCTGGGAAGGATGTTCCACCGTGTTCGCACGTTCTGCAGGCAAGCGCCTGGCACTGGGCGCCGTGACGCTCGCCACTGGTTTGGGTCTGATGCTGTCGGCCGCCCCTTCGGCCTCGGCGTGTACGGATCACGCCGTCTGGGGCCCCTGGGGCACCTGGGTCTCCGCACCGGGCGCGGACGAGGTCGGCCTTCCGTTCACGCACTTCCACCAGCTGGCGGCCCCGGTGCCCGGGCCCCTCGGAGCGCCGGTCCTCAGCCCCGCGCCGCAGCCTGCGGCCCGGCACCGGGCGGTCAGGCACACCCCGGCCCGCCACCACGCCCGGCGCCACCACGCCCGCCACCACGCGCTGCGCCACCACACCGTGCGGTACGAGGCGGCCAGGTACCAGGCCGTGCGCCACCACGGGGCCCGGTACCACTCCCTGCACCGCCACCTGGTGCGCCACCACCCCGCGATCCACCACGCGGCGCTGCGCCACACCGCCGTCCTGCACCACGCCGCCGCGGCCGCCGCCCATCTGGTCCCGGCCCACGCCGTGCTCGTGCACGCCCTCGCCGCCACGCAGCTGACGGACCGCCACCAGCCCTGCCGCCACCACCACGGCGCCCGGCACCACCACCTGCACCACCACCGCTTCCACCACGACCTGCGCCGCGCCTGACCCGACGGCCGCACACGGCTGCGCCCCCGCCCCCCGCAATGTCGCGGGGGGGCGGGGGCGCAGTCGCCGCAGGGTGCCCCTCAGCCGCCGTTGCGGCCGAAGAGTCCCGCGATCCTGCTCAGGAAGGGCAGCGTGATCAGCGGGTTCGGTTCGGAGGCGAGGGCCAGCAGGATGATCGCGATGCCGAGGATGCCCGTCACCAGCACGTCGGTGAACCGGCTGCGCACCGCCAGCATGCCCACCTCGGGCAGCACGATCCGCAGCAGGCAGCCGACGACCAGCGCGGCTCCGATCGTTATCACCCCGGGCCGGAACTCGTTCAGCGCGGTCACCGCGAGCCCGACACCGACCATGGTGAGGACGACGACTATCGGCCACTGGCGCACCGGAACGGCATGACGCCGCCCCGCCGCCGCGGCCGACCCTTCGGGGGGGAAGGTACCTGTCGTCTCGACCGGACGGCGACGCGACTGCGCCTTGTGCGCCTGACCCGGCGCGTCGACGGAGTCGGTCGAGTCGGCCGAGTCAGCGCGCGGCACGCTCGGCCGCCTCGACCACGTTCGACAGCAGCATCGCCCGGGTCATCGGTCCGACTCCGCCCGGGTTCGGCGACAGCCAGCCCGCGATCTCGGCGACGCCCGGGTGCACGTCGCCGACCAGACCGGCATCGGTGCGGCTGACGCCGACATCCAGCACGACCGCCCCGGGGCGCACGTCCTCGGGCTTGACCAGGTGCGGCACACCGGCCGCGGCGACGATGATGTCGGCCCCGCGCAGGTGCTCGGACAGGTTGCGGGTGCCGGTGTGGGTGAGGGTGACGGTGGCGTTCTCGCTGCGACGGGTCAGCAGCAGGCCGATGGACCGGCCCACGGTGATCCCGCGCCCGACGACCACGACATTGGCGCCGTTGATCTCGACCTTGTGCCGGCGCAGCAGCTCCACGATGCCGTTGGGGGTGCAGGGCAGCGGGCCCTCGATGTTCAGCACCAGGCGGCCGAGGCTCATCGGGTGCAGGCCGTCGGCGTCCTTGGCCGGGTCCATCAGCTCCAGGACCCGCTTCTCGTCCAGGCCCTTGGGGAGCGGCAGCTGCACGATGTAGCCGGTGCAGGCCGGGTTCTCGTTGAGTTCGTGGACGACGTCCTCGACGTCCTGCTGGGTGGCGTCGGCCGGCAGCTCGCGCTGGATGCTGGCCATGCCGATCTGGGCGCAGTCGCGGTGCTTGCCCCGGACGTAGGAGTGGCTGCCGGGGTCGTCGCCGACCAGGACGGTGCCGAGGCCGGGCACGATGCCCCGCGCCTTCAGCGCCTCGACCCGTACGGCGAGCTCGGACTTGATCGAGGCTGCGGTGGCCTTGCCATCGAGAATCTGGGCGGTCATAGGGGACATTCTCGCGGATGTGAAGCAGTGGCGTGTACCCAGGGAGGGGATCGGCCGAACAGTGCGGACTGTCGGAGTCCGGTTGCAGTATCGCCACGGTTCCGCACAGCGCCGGTTGTTCGCTGGACAGCACGGTCCGGGGACGCAACGATGGGCCCGACGAAATCACTGCCAGCAAGCGACGCCTCGGGGAAGGCCGGACGGCAGTGGGAAGTATTCGGGGGAGAACGCTCGTGACCAACCCGTACCAACACAGCTCGCAGGACCCGTCCGGACATCCGCAGCAGCAGCCTTGCGCCGGCGACACCCCGGCCGATGCCGCGGTCGCGCCGGGCCTCGCCCATTCGCACGCGAACCCGCTGTGACGGCGGCCGTGGACACCATGACCTCCCCCGCCGTGCACCCCGTCCCTCCCACGACGCCGGGCCTCGCCCCGCGCCGGGCCTTCGAGCGGCGCTGGGACCGGTTTGTCGCCTCGCGCTACGGCGGACCGACCCGGGTGCTGATGCGCGGCACCGGCGCGGGCCTGCTGGCCCTGGTCGCAGCCGGGGTCCAGGCGCACGACAACCCCGGGGTGCTCTGCCCGCTGCGGCGGTTCACCGGCATCCCCTGCCCCGGCTGCGGCAGCACCTCCGTGTTCATGGACCTCGGCGCCGGGCATGTCGGCGCCGCGATCGCCGCCAACCCGGTGACCGTCCTGGTCGGCCTGGGGCTGCTGTTCGCGCCCCTGGGCGGCGGAGCGTGGTGGTGGCGGCAGCCTGCACGCCGTCAGAACACCATCATCGCCGTCGCGGCGAGCATCTCCTGGGTCTGGCAATTGCATCGGTTCGGGTTCATTCCCTCCTGACCGTCAGACCACTCCGATAATCTCACCGCACATCAGCAGGCCCTGTTGATGTGCGGTTGTCCCGAATGTTCCGCAGATGAACCCACTCCCCTGTCCGGAGGAAACACCATGAGTTACCCGCCCGACCCCAACAACCCGTACGGCCAGCAGCCTCCGCAGCAGCCCAACCCATACGGCCAGCAGCCCCCGCAGCAGCCGAACCCGTATGGTCAGCAGCCCCCGCAGCAGCCCGGCTACGGCTACCCCCAGCAGCCTCCGCAGCAGCCGGGTTACGGCTACCCGCAGCAGCCCCCGGCCGACCCGTACGGCCAGCAGCAGGGCGGCCCGTACGGCCAGCCCGGCCCGCAGGACCCCTACGGCCAGCAGCCCCCCGCCTACGGCTACGACCCGTACGCCAACGGGGCGATGACGCCCAACGCCTACGCGGGTTGGGGCTCCCGGGTCGTGGCCTTCATCATCGACTTCGTCATCGTCGGCATAGTGCCCATCATCATGGACATCGTCAGCGCCGCCTCCGCCTCCCCGGCGACCTGCACCACCAACCCGACCACCTACGCCACCAGCTGCACGGGCGGCGGCGGTTTCGGCATCCTCAACATCCTGGGCTTCCTGGTCGGCATCGCGGCCTCGCTCTACCTCTGCTACATGGAGGGCACCACCGGACAGAGCTTCGGCAAGAAGGCGGTCAACATCCGTCTGGTCCGCGAGCAGGACGGCCAGCCGATCGGCTTCGGCCTGGCCGTGGTCCGCAGGATCGCCCACGTCCTGGACGAAATCGTGTGCTGCGTCGGCTTCCTGTGGCCGCTGTGGGACGCCAAGAAGCAGACCTTCGCGGACAAGATCATGACCACTGTGGTCGTCAAGTCCCAGTAATTCCGCGCACCCGCGCAGCGCACGCACCGCGGCCCGCCGCTCCGTCCAACGGAGCGGCGGGCCGCCGCACGTCACCCGCTCAGTGGAAGAAGTGCCGGGTCCCGGTGAAGTACATGGTCACCCCGGCGGCCTGCGCCGCGGCGACGACCTCCTCGTCCCTGACCGAACCGCCGGGCTGGACGACCGCCTTGACGCCGGCGCCGAGCAGCACCTCCAGGCCGTCCGCGAAGGGGAAGAACGCGTCCGAGGCGGCGTAGGAGCCGACCGCGCGCTCCCCTGCCCGCTCGACGGCGAGCTTCGCCGAGTCCACCCGGTTGACCTGGCCCATGCCCACGCCTACCGAGGCCCCGCCCGAAGCCAGCAGGATCGCGTTCGACTTGACGGCCCGACAGGCGCGCCAGGCGAAGGAGAGCTCCGCGAGCCCGGCCGCGTCCAGTGCCTCGCCGGCCGCGAGCGTCCAGGTGGACGGGTCGTCACCGGAGGCGTCGATACGGTCGGCCTGCTGCAGCAGCACGCCGCCGGTGACCGGGCGGGACTCCACCGCGGGCGCGGCGGGCGTGCCGCGCAGCACCCGGATGTTCTTCTTGCGGGCCAGCACCTCGACCGCGCCGTCCTCGTAGTCCGGGGCGAACACCACCTCGGTGAAGATCGGGGCGATCTGCTCGGCCAGCTCCACCGTCACCGTGCGGTTGACCGCGATGACCCCGCCGAACGCCGAGACCGGGTCGCAGGCGTGCGCCTTGCGGTGCGCCTCGGCGACGTCCGCGCCGACCGCGATCCCGCAGGGGTTGGCGTGCTTGATGATGGCGACGCAGGGCTCGGCCTGGTCGTACGCGGCGCGGACGGCGGCGTCGGTGTCCGTGTAGTTGTTGTAGGACATCTCCTTGCCGTGCAGCTGCTCGGCCGCCGCGAGGCCGGTGCCGCTGCCGTCGGTGTAGAGGGCGGCGGCCTGGTGCGGGTTCTCGCCGTAGCGCAGGACGTTCTCGCGCTCCCAGGTCGCGCCGAGGAACTGCGGGAAGGCCTCGGCGTCGGCCGGTGCATAGTCGGCGGCGAACCAGGAGGCCACGGCCACGTCGTAGGCGGCGGTGTGCGCGAACGCCTCACCGGCCAGCCGCTTGCGGGTCGCCAGGTCGAAGCCGCCGGCGGTGACCGCCGCCAGCACGTCGGCGTAGCGCGCGGGCGAGGTGACCACGGCGACCGAGGGGTGGTTCTTCGCGGCGGCGCGGACCATGCTGGGCCCGCCGATGTCGATCTGCTCGACGCACTCGTCGGGCGAGGCGCCGGAGGCGACGGTGGCCTTGAAGGGGTAGAGGTTGACCACGACCAGGTCGAACGGCGCGACGCCGAGCTCGGTCAGCTGCTCGCGGTGCGACGCGAGGCGCAGGTCGGCGAGGATGCCGGCGTGGACGCGCGGGTGCAGGGTCTTCACCCGGCCGTCCAGGCACTCGGGGAACCCGGTCAGCTCCTCGACCGGCGTGACCGGGACGCCGGCCGCAGCGATCCGCGCGGCCGTGGACCCGGTGGAGACCAGCTCGACACCGGCGGCGTGCAGGCCCTGCGCCAGCTCCTCCAGTCCGGTCTTGTCGTAGACGCTGATCAGGGCGCGACGGATCGGGCGAACATTGTCGCTGGCGGGCGCGGGCTGGTTGCTGCCGGAGCTCATTGCCACAGTCCTTTGTCGTGGTGATGGGTTGATCAATGGGTGGAGTGCAGGAAGGAGACCCTGCGCCCGCGGATGCGGTGGCCCTCACGGGCCATGCGTCCCACGGCTTCGACGAGCAGTCCGCGCTCGACCGTCTTGATGCGCTCGTGCAGCGCCTCGCCGCCGTCCTCGTGGTCGGCGTCGGTGACCTCGACCACGCCCTGGGCGATGATCGGACCGGTGTCCACGCCCTCGTCCACCAGGTGCACCGTGCAGCCGGTGACCTTCACGCCATGGGCCAGCGCGTCCCGCACCCCGTGCGCGCCGGGGAAGGAGGGGAGGAGGGCGGGGTGGGTGTTGACGATGCGCCCCTCGAAGCGGCGCATGAAGCCGCCGCCGAGGATCTTCATGAAGCCGGCGGTGACGACCAGGTCCGGCTCGTACGCGGCGGTGGCCTCGGTCAGTGCGGCGTCCCAGTCGGTGCGCTCGGGGTAGTCCTTGACCCGGAGCACGAAGGTGGGCAGTCCCGCGCGCTCGGCGCGCTCCAGGCCGGCGATGGAGTCGCGGTCCGCGCCGACCGCGACGATCCGCGCCCCGTAGGCCGGATCCGCACATGCGTCGAGCAGCGCCTGCAGGTTGGTGCCGGATCCCGAGACCAGGACGACCAGCCTCGCGGTGTCCGTGGGCGCGGCGAAGTCGAGTTGCGGAACGGTCGGCGGGTTCGCCACTGCTCGGTCCTCCGTAACGGCACGGCCGCACCCGGGCGTCGCGGACGCGCATCGCACACGGGTACCGACCGGGCACCTCAGGCTCTTCAGCCTCTCTGGGGCGGACACGGGGTGTCATCTTGTGACCGGCATCCGCATCCGCCGAACGCCTCGCGGCGGCGCCGCAGGCTGACCGGGAACCCTCAGCGAGGGCCGCCCGTCCATCAGTAACGATACCGGCACCCGCCTCCGCCCTCGTACGCCTGGTCGACGATCATGGGGTGGGGACGCACCACGCGGGGCAGTGGGGTGAGAGGCTGTCCCTACGTGGAGCCCAGAATCAGGAGTACGGCGAAGACGATGGTCCAGAAATCGGACAGCGGCACACCTCCCGGCGGTCCCCGGGACCCATTTGCGCCGCCGCCCAAGGATGCGCCCGACCGCCCGTGGCAGCCGCGGGGCCGGGCGACGGAGACGCCGCCGCAGGACCAGCCGCCCGGAGAGGGGCAGGAACAGCCGGAGGACCGGCACGACGGCCGTCCGGTGGTACCGCCGCCGCACCCGTGGAGCCCCGGCTACCAGGGCCAGCAGCCGCCCCGCCCGTACGCGCCGCCACCGCCGCAGGGTCCGCGCTTCGACCCCAGCGACCCGGTGCAGCGCAAGGCCCGCTATGCCCTGCTCAGCGGCATGTGGGGGATCTTCTTCATGATCCTCGGCGTGCCCGACCTGACCCTGCTGCTGTCGTCGCTCGCGCTGTACTGGGCCGTCAGCTCGCTGCGCGGCAAGGCGAAGACACCGCCGCAGGCGACGGCCGCCATGGGCAGCTTCGGGCTCCCGCCGACCCGGCCGCAGGTTCCGGCCGCGATGGGCGGCCTGATCGCGAGCATCGTCGGGCTGTCGCTGTTCGCGGCCGCCTTCGGGGTGCAGATGTACTACAAGAACTACTACGACTGCCAGAACGACGCGCTCACTCAGGCCGTCTACAAAACCTGTGCCACCAGCGTGACACCGCAGCCGCCGAACTGGCTCGTGAAACTGAGCGGCTGAGCCGGGGGTTCCAGCGGACCAGCAGTGCGCCGGGGATGCCGACCGCTGACATCCAGGCGAGTGCGGCCAGGCCGGTCCACCAGGGGGAGGGGCCGACCTGCGCCAGCGCCGAGGTGCCCAGCGCACCGCCGGAGACCGCCGCGCAGAGCGTGGCGAGCGCGGCGGTGCACAGGGCGGCCGCCGCGCCGACACGCACCGTCGCCAGCACGCCCCAGTCCCGGGCCGCGCGCCCGACCAGCACCGCCGACACGGCACCGGCCACCGGCGGCAGCGCGAGCGCGGACAGCCCCAGCAGTGACCGGCCGGGGCCCGGCAGCGCCGCCAGCAGCGGAAAGGCCGGGGCCTGCACGGCCGCGGCGGAGAGCGGGCCCATCCTGCCGACCAGCGCGAAGCCGGGGCCGAGCGCATAGGCCGCCGCCCAGACCGCCGCATTGGGCAGCAGTACGGCGCAGAGCAGCAGCAGCGCGAGCCTCCCGACGAAGTCCGGCGCGAGCTGCGCGAACAGGTCGCCTGCCGCGCCGAAGTGCGCCAGCAGGGACACCGCGAGCACCAGCGCGCCGCTTCCCAGCAGGGCCGCCGCCGCGGCCGCGCCCGCCCGCAGCGCGGTCTCCCCGCCGCCGGGGACATACAGCAGGCCGGGCAGCCGCAGCCAGGACGGCAGCGCGGTCCACCGCCGTCCCTCCTCGCCCCCCGCCCTGCGTCCGCCGATCACGGCCACCGGCAGCGCGGTCAGGGCCAGGCAGCCGAGACCGCTCGCCGGGCCGACGCTCACCTCCCCGGTCGCGGCGGCGGCCACCGTGCACGCGCCGACCAGCAGATAGCCCGCGCAGAGGCCGAGCAGCACCGACCCCGCCTGCGACGGCTCCGCGCCGCCGCAGGCCCGCGCGGCCGCACGGTGGAGCCCGGCCAGCAGCAGCACGGTCAGCAGCAGCGGGGGCACGTCCAGCGGAGTGCCGCCGTGCATCAGCGTCCCACCGTGGGCGGCCAGCCACAGGCAGGCAGCGAGATGCACCACACCGCCGGTGCCGGACTGCACATAGGGCGAGACGATCCAGAGGAAGAACACCGGCAGCGCCACCTCGGCCAGCCCGGTCCCCGCCGCTGCGGCTCCCGCCAGCAGTCCGGTTCTCACCGCCGGGACGCAGACCCCCCACGCCGCCGCCGGGCGCCACCGCTCCATCAAGAAGGCCATGCCCCACTGTGCGGCAGCCCGCCACCCGTTACGCCCATTGACATGGCGATAAACGCCATTCACCCCAAGTATTCAGATATGCCACTTATCGGCTCTTCGGAGGATGCGGACGGCTTCGACGTCCTCTACGACGCCTGCGCCAACCGGCTGATCCGCCAGACCTATCTCCTCACCGGAGACCTCCGCCGCGCCGTCCACTGCGTCCACCGCGCGTTCGAGCAGGCCTGGGCGGACTGGGACGAGGCCTCCGCCGACCCCTCGCCGGAGGGGTGGGTCCGCGTCCACGCCTTCGAGCTCGCCGCCCCGCACTGGCTCCGGCCCGGCAGCCGCGGCCGGCTCGCCGAGGGCGGCGGGCTGTCCGTCGAGGACCGCGCGCTGCTGACGTGCCTGCTGCGCCTTCCCCGTACCCAGCGCCGCGCCCTGGTGCTGCACGACGTCCTCGGCCTGGACTGGAAGCAGACCAGCACCGAGACGGAGTCGACGACCCCCGCCGCCTTCGCCCGGGTGGCCCGCGCCCGGCAGGCACTGGCCGAGGGCGTGCCCGGGATCGTCGGCGCGGACCCGCTGGCGCCGGGCTTCGGACGCCGCCTGGGCGCCCGGCTGCGGGACGCCGCCGAGCGGGCCTGCGCGCAGCCGCACCGAGCGCCGTCGGAGCAGGTGGTGCCGGCCCACCAGGTGCAGCGGCGGTCGCGGATGCGCGAACGGTGCACCACGGCGGGTGCCGCGCTGCTCACGCTGGGCGCGGTCGGCGGGCTGGCCGCCGGGCTGGTCCTCGGGCCCCCGGTGCATCCGTCGACGCCGGCCCTGGTGACCTACCGCAGCACCCATCCGCTCGGTACGCACCGGGTGGGCGACGCCCCCGCGCCCGCGGCGGACCGGGCGCGCTTCCCCGCGCTGTTCGCCGGCCCCCGGCCCTCCACCGGTCGCGCCGCCGCCGGCCCGTCCTCCCGGCTCGACCTCCGGGCGGTCGCCGGGCTGCCGGGCAGCTTCTGCTCGATCTTCGGGCTCCCCTGCGCGCACCACCACCCCCGCCCCCACCGCGAAACCAGGACTGCCCCGCACCGGAACGTTCCGGTGCGGGGCAGTCGGGTCGAGCGGGTACAGCCGGGGGAAAACCTCAGCCGATGAGCTCGCGCGCCAGGCGCGCGGTCTCGGACGGGGTCTTGCCGACCTTGACGCCCGCGGCCTCGAGGGCCTCCTTCTTCGCCTGCGCGGTGCCGGAGGAGCCCGACACGATGGCGCCGGCGTGGCCCATGGTCTTGCCCTCGGGCGCGGTGAAGCCCGCCACGTAGCCGACGACCGGCTTGGTGATGTGCTCGGCGATGTAGGCCGCCGCGCGCTCCTCGGCGTCGCCGCCGATCTCACCGATCATCACGATGATGTCGGTGTCGGCGTCGTCCTGGAACGCCTGCAGGGCGTCGATGTGGGTGGTGCCGATGATCGGGTCACCACCGATGCCGACGGCCGAGGAGAAGCCGATGTCGCGCAGCTCGTACATCATCTGGTAGGTCAGCGTGCCGGACTTGGACACGAGACCGATGCGGCCGGGCTTGGTGATGTCGCCCGGGATGATGCCGGCGTTGGACTGGCCGGGGGTGATCAGGCCGGGGCAGTTCGGGCCGATGATCCGGGTCTTGTTGCCCTTCTCGCCCGCGTAGGCCCAGAAGGACGCCGAGTCGTGCACGGCGATGCCCTCGGTGATGACGACCGCGAGGCCGATCTCGGCGTCGATCGCCTCGACGACGGCCGCCTTGGCGAACGCCGGCGGCACGAAGATGACCGAGACGTCGGCGCCGGTCTTCTCGATCGCCTCGGCGACCGAGCCGAACACGGGGACCTCGGTGCCGTCGAAGTCGACGGTGGTGCCGGCCTTGCGCGGGTTGACGCCGCCGACGATGTCGGTGCCGTCGGCCAGCATGAGCTTGGTGTGCTTCATGCCGGTGGCGCCGGTCATCCCCTGGACGATGACCTTGCTGTCCTTGGTGAGGAAGATAGCCATGGTTTGTGGAGTCCTCGTCCCTTACTTCGCAGCCAGCTCGGCGGCCTTGGCGGCCGCGTCGTCCATGGTGTCCACGCGCTGCACCAGCGGGTGGTTGGCGTCAGACAGGATCTTGCGACCCAGCTCCGCGTTGTTGCCGTCCAGGCGGACGACCAGCGGCTTGGTGACGGCCTCGCCACTGGCCTCGAGCAGGGCCAGGGCCTGGACGATGCCGTTGGCGACCTCGTCACAGGCGGTGATGCCACCGAAGACGTTGACGAACACGGACTTGACGTCCGGGTCGCCCAGGATGATGCCCAGGCCGTTCGCCATGACCTCGGCGGACGCGCCGCCGCCGATGTCGAGGAAGTTGGCCGGCTTGACGCCACCGTGGTTCTCACCGGCGTAGGCGACGACGTCCAGGGTGCTCATGACGAGACCCGCGCCGTTGCCGATGATGCCGACCTCGCCGTCGAGCTTGACGTAGTTGAGGTTCTTGGCCTTCGCGGCCGCCTCGAGCGGGTTGGCGGCGGCGTGGTCCACCAGCGCCTCGTGCTCGGGCTGGCGGAAGTCGGCGTTCTCGTCCAGGGAGACCTTGCCGTCAAGCGCGACGATCTTGCCGTCACCGGTCTTGACCAGCGGGTTCACCTCGACGAGGAGGGCGTCCTCCTCGATGAAGACCTTCCACAGGCCCTTGAGGACCTCGACGATCTGGTCCGCGACGTCGGCCGGGAACTTGGCCGCCTCGACGATCTCGCGGGCCTTGGCGTCGGTGCAGCCCTCGTTGGCGTCAACGGGGATCTTGGCGAGCGCCTCGGGGTTCTCGACCGCCACGACCTCGATCTCCACGCCGCCCTCGACCGAGGCCATGGCGAGGAAGGTCCGGTTGGTCCGGTCGAGCAGGAAGGAGACGTAGTACTCCTCCTTGATGTCGGCGGTCTGGGCGAGCATCACCTTGTGGACCGTGTGGCCCTTGATGTCCATGCCCAGGATCGCCTCGGCCTTGGCCACGGCGTCAGCCGGGTCCGAGGCGAGCTTCACGCCGCCGGCCTTGCCGCGGCCACCGACCTTGACCTGGGCCTTGACGACCGCCCGGCCGCCCCATCCCTCAGCGATCGCACGCGCCTCTTCAGCGCTCTCGATGACTGCACCGCCCAGCACCGGTACACCGTGCTTGGCGAAGATGTCCCTCGCCTGGTATTCGAACAGGTCCACGCGCGTCCGTCCTTGTGATCGCGACTTCGGAAGTGGTCGGTCACGGGAGGGCCGGCCACCCCTATCTTCCCAGCTGACCGCCCGCAAGGTCGCCGCTGTGGTTCGCCGTCGCTACGGGGAACACAGAACCTGGCTTTGCACGGGCAGGCATGTCCGCCTTGCAGGCTATCCCCGTACGACCTGCGGTTCCCACCGGAGACCGGGGCGCGCCCGGTGATAACCGTCACAACCGGCGTGTTGCAGGTCAGGGCCCGACTGCGCCCCGCACCCAGTCCAGGCAGGCGCCCGCCGACAGGGCGCCGAGCAGCGCGCCCGCCGCGACATCCGTGGGGTAGTGCACGCCGACCACCAGCCGGGACGCGCACATCGCGCCCGCGCCCGCCCCGAGGGCGGTCGCCGCGGGCCACGGCAGCACCCGGCCGTAGGCCACGGCCGCCGCGACCGCCGAGGACGCGTGCGAACTGGGGAAGCTGTGCCGTCCGGCCGTTCGCACCAGCGGCTCCAGCCCCTCCAGCTCCGGGCGCGGACGGCGGACCACCCGCTTCACCGCCATGCTGGCCAGATGGGCGCCCGCCACCACCGTCGTGGCGCGCAGCCACTGCCGACGGCGGGTGCCGCTCATGTGCGCCGCCACCAGGCCACCCGCGATCCACACCGCACCGTGCTCGCCCGCGAGGGACAGCGTGCGGGCGGCGGCGGTGAGGACCGGCCCGGCGAGCCGGACGCGGACCGCCCTGAGCAGCGCCTCGTCCCGCGTGCGGCTGACGACCGCCCCGGAGTGTGTCAACCTGTCACCAATCACCTACACAGTGTGACAGGCCCGTACGACCGGGACCCGCTAGGAGCCATATGGAAACCCTCACCGGCTGGGGACGCACCGCCCCCACCCGTGCCCGGGTCGAACGCCCCTCCACCGTGGAGGAGGCCAGGCAGGCGGTGCTCTCCGCCGGACCACGCGGAGCGGTCGCGCGGGGGCTGGCACGCTCTTACGGCGACGCCGCCCAGAACGCCGGCGGGTCGGTCCTCGACATGACCGGGCTGTCCAGGATCCTGGCGATCGACCTGGCCTCGGGCACGGTCACCGCCGAGTCCGGGGTGAGCCTGCACCAGCTGATGGCGGTGATGCTCCCGCTCGGCTGGTTCGTCCCGGTGACCCCGGGGACCCGCCATGTCACCGTCGGCGGCGCCATCGGATCGGACATCCACGGCAAGAACCACCATGTCAGCGGCGGCTTCTGCCGCCATGTCAGCTCCTTCGACCTGCTGACGGCGGACGGCGCGGTGCGCACCGTGACCCGCGAGGGCGAACCCGACCTGTTCCACGCCACCACCGGCGGCATGGGCCTGACCGGCGTGGTGACCGCGGCCACCCTGCGGATGCTCCCGGTGCGGACCTCGCTGATGTCGGTGGACACAGAACGCACCGCCGACCTCGACGACCTGCTGGCCAGGCTCACCGCCACCGACCACAGGTACCGCTACTCGGTGGCCTGGATCGACCTGCTGGCCGGCGGGAGGGCACTGGGGCGCTCCGTGCTCACCCGCGGCGACCACGCCGAGCCCGACGAGCTGACGCCCCGCCAGCGGCGCGACCCGCTCGCCTTCCGCCCGGCGACGCTCCCGGCCGCGCCGCGCTTCGTGCCCGGCGGCCTGCTGCGCCCGGCGACCGTCGGCCTCTTCAACGAGTTCTGGTACCGCAGGGCGCCCCGCGAGCGGCGCGGCGAGATCCAGAAGCTCGGTGCCTTCTTCCATCCGCTGGACGGGCTGCCCGAGTGGAACCGCATCTACGGCCCCGGCGGCTTCCTGCAGTACCAGTTCGTCATCGGCCTGGACCAGGACCGGGCGCTGCGCCGGATCGTCGAACGGATCAGCCGCAGCAACTGCCCGTCGTTCCTGGCCGTGCTCAAGCGCTTCGGCGAGGGCGACCCCGGCTGGCTGTCCTTCCCGACCGAGGGCTGGACGCTCGCGCTGGACATTCCCACCGGGATGCCCGGGCTGGGCCCGCTGCTCGACGGGCTCGACCAGGAGGTCGCGGCAGCCGGCGGCCGGATCTACCTGGCGAAGGACTCCCGGCTCCCCCCGGAGCTGCTCGACGCCATGTACCCCCGTCTGGGCGACTTCCGCCGCCTGCGGGCCGCCCTCGACCCCGCCGGGCTGTTCACCTCCGACCTCGCCCGGCGCCTGCGCCTCTGACTCCCGGCACCCCACCCCCCGCCGCCCACCCGCCACCCGCTAAGGAATCCTGCTGATGAAGAACGCCCTGGGCGACCCCCAGTCCCTGCTCGTGCTCGGGGGCTCCTCGGACATCGCGATGTCCACCGCCCGGCAGCTGGTCGCCCGGCGGACCCGCACGGTGTTCCTCGCCGGACGGCCCTCGCCCGCCCTCGACGCGTCCGCGGACGAGCTGCGGGCGCTCGGCGCCGAGGTGACCGTGCTCGACTTCGACGCCGCGGACACCGCCGACCACGCCGAGGTGCTCGGCAGGGCCTTCGCCGACGGCGACATCGATGTCGTGCTGCTCGCCTTCGGCATCCTGGGCGACCAGGCCAGGGACGAGCGCGACCCGGCGGCCGCGGCGAAGGTCGCGCAGGTCAACTACGTCGGCGCGGTGTCCTCCTCGCTGGTGTGCGCCCAGCATCTGCGCGCCCAGGGCCATGGCGCGCTGGTGGTGCTGTCCTCGGTCGCCGGGGAGCGCGCCCGCCGCGCCAACTTCATCTACGGCTCCACCAAGGCCGGGCTCGACGCGTTCGCGCAGGGCCTCGGGGACTCGCTCCGGGGCTCGGGCGTGCATGTGATGGTGGTCAGGCCCGGTTTTGTGCACACCCGGATGACGGCGGGCATGAGGCCGGCGCCGCTGGCCACCAGCCCCGAGGCGGTCGCCGGGGTCGTCCTGGAGGGGCTGCGGCGCGGCGCCCACACCGTCTGGGCCCCGGGCTCGCTGCGCTTCGTGATGGCGGGCGTGCGGCACCTGCCCCGCCCGCTGTTCCGTCTGCTGCCGGCCTGAGGGAGGGGGAGCGCGCCGCCCGCCGCACACCAGAAACCCTGCGGGCCAGGACGGTGAATCCTCCGGATCAACTTGCATTCCAGGTACCACTCCGGGAGCGTTCCCTACGTAACGGACTACGTACCGATGGTGACCGATGCACAGCACACGCCATCGCGTCCAGAGCCCTCCGCCGGAGGTCGCCGGGGACGCGGCAGAGGACGGGGAACCCGCGTCCGCGGCTCTCCTCACCCAGCTCGGCACGGCCAGGGGCGACTGGCCCATGGACCGGCAGGCGGCGACCACCCTCCCCGGGCTGCCCGAATCGGTCGCCGTGGCCCGGCGCTTCGTCCGGATCACCGCCGCGATGTGGCGGCTCCCCCGGGACACCGTCGCGGACGTGGAGCTCTGCATGTCCGAACTGGTCTCCAACGCCGTCACCCACACCGGCAGCCTGCGGGTGCACTGCCGGCTGTGGAGTGCCAGGGGCGTGCTGTTCCTCGAAGTGGACGACGAGGACCGGTGCGAGCTCCCGCAGCTGGAGGCCGCGGCGGAGGAGGACGAGCACGGGCGCGGGATGCTGCTGATCGAGACCTTCACCGCCGCCTGGGGCATCCTCCCCCGGTTGGACTCGGGCGGAAAGACGGTCTGGGCCGCGCTGCTGCTGCCTCCGCTCAGAGCTCCGGTATCGGCAGCGGAAGCTTCTGCACGGCGGCGGCCATGATGTCGGGGAACAGGTCGGGGGTGCAGGCGAAGGCCGGGGCCCCCAGGGCCGCGAGCGCGGCCGCGTGCTCCCGGTCGTAGGCGGGCGCGCCTTCGTCGGACAGCGCGAGCAGCGCGATGAACTGGACCCCGGCGGACTTCATCGCGGCGACCCGCTTCAGCATCTCGTTGCGGATCCCGCCCTCGTAGAGGTCGCTGATCAGCACGACGATCGTGTCGGCCGGCCGGGTGATCCTGGACTGGCAGTAGGCGAGCGCGCGGTTGATGTCCGTACCGCCGCCCAACTGGACGCCGAAGAGCACGTCCACCGGGTCGGAGAGCTGATCGGTGAGGTCGACCACGGCGGTGTCGAACACCACCAGCCTGGTGTGCAGCGACTTCATCGAGGCCAGCACCGCGCCGAACACCGAGGAGTGGACGACGGACGCCGCCATGGATCCCGACTGGTCGATGCAGAGGATCACCTCCTTCTTCACCGCGCTCGCGGCCCTGGCGTAGCCGATGAGCCGCTCCGGGACGATCGTGCCTGCCGTTCCGCCCTCCGGTTCGATGTAGTTCTTGAGGTTGGCCCGGATGGTGCGGTCCCAGTCGATGTCGCGGTGGCGCGGGCGGTTGACCCGGGCGCTGCGGTCCAGCGCCCCGCCCACCACCGAGCGGGTCCTGGTCGCGATCCGGCGTTCGAGCCGCGCGACCACCTTGCGGACGACCTCCCTGGCGGTCTCCCTGGTCGTCTCCGGCAGTGCCCTGCCCAGCGACATCAGTGTGCCGACGAGGTGGACGTCGGGTTCGACCGCCTCCAGCATCTCCGGCTCCATCAGCAGCTGGGCCAGTCCGAGCCGCTGGATGGCGTCCTGCTGCATCAGCTGGACGACGCTGGTGGGGAAGTACTCGCGGATGTCGCCGAGCCAGCGCGCGACCTGGGGCGCGGAGCTGCCCAGGTCGCCGCCGCGCGGGCGGTTCCGGTCGGCGCCGGACCCGCCGCCGTTCTCGCCCCGGTAGAGCGCGGCCAGGGCGCGGTCCATCGCGGCCTCCCGGCCGCCGAGACGGCACCCCGTGCCGTCCGCGTCGCCGCCGAGCACCAGCCGCCAGCGGCGCAGCCGCTGGTCGGCCCTTGGGTCGCGGGGATCCGTTCGGGTGTGTGCGATCACTGTCATGGCTGCTGAACCTCCGTCAGGCCGAGGAGAAGGGCGGCGGTGGTGCGGGCCGTGGCGACCCGCCCGGGGTCGGGGTCGGCCGCGAACCCGGGCCGGTCGGGGGCCTCCGCCGCGCCGTTGGCCCCGACGGCGGGCCCTTCGGCACCGGCGCCTGCCCGGATCCGTTCGCCCACGGTGCGGCGGACCGCCGGTTCGAAGGCCGAGAACGTCCGCCGCAGCAGCGGGAGCACGTCCGGGAAGACCGCGTCGGGGACCGTGGTGATCCAGTCGTCGACCAGGCCGAGCAGTCGGGTGTCATGGATGAGCAGCATTCCGCCGCCCGCGAGGAAGCCCTCGATCCAGCCGGCGGCGTCCATGGGCTCGGTCGCCGCCGAGAGCGCCAGCCCCATCTGCCGGGCGGCCTCGGCGGCGTCCCAGCGGTTGTCGTCCAGGAGCAGCCGGGCCGCGCGCCCGCGCAGCAGCCCGGGGACGGTGTCCCGGCGGGCGAGCGCCAGCAGCGTGCGGGACCAGCGGTCGGCCAGGTCGTCCGGCTGCCGGTCCGCCAGCAGGGCGACGGCGGTGTGGGTGGCGGCCAGGTGGACGGACATCGCCGCCGCGCCGTCGGCGTCCAGGTTGGCGCAGGCGGGCGGCAGTCCGATGCAGATGCGCACGGCGAGGCCCTCGGCGAGATGACGCAGCGCCGTGCCGTCGGTGCCGCGCACGTCCCCGTAGCGCAGCGAGCGGACCAGCGCGGGCAGGGCCTCGGCCAGATGGGCGACGTCGGTGTCCAGGGCCGCGCGGTCGGCGAGTGCCGTGAGCACGGCGCCGAGCGCCTCGGGCAGGTCCGCGAGCAGGCAGGCCTCGGCGAGTCCGGTGACGTCGCCGAGCGAGGCCGCGCCGACCGCCAGGTCGACGGCCCGCGCTCCGGCTGCGGACTCGACGGTGGTGCCCCAGATCCCGGCCTCGGCGACGGCGACCGCGAGTTCCGGGTCCCAGCGCAGTTCCCAGCTCTCCCGGAAGGTGCCGGTGGAGGAGGTGCGGGACTCCACGGTGCGGCCCCAGCGGACGCCCAGCAGCGCCAGCCGGTGCAGCAGGCGGCTGCGGGCGGCGTCGGTCTCCTTGCGCAGGTCCAGGTCGAGCACCCGCGCATCCGGCTCGGGCTTCAGCCGCAGGGTGCGCTGGAGGCGGGTCAGATCGCGTTGCAGCGGGACCGCCGGGGCGCTGTCGGGCACCTCGCCCAGGGCGTTGCCGACGATCAGCCGGTCGTGCACCAGCGCGAGCGGCACGTCGGAGCCCTCGCAGAGGACCGCCCGCACCGCGTCGGTGGTCTCCGCCAGTCCGGGCATGGGCCGTCCGCGCATGGCCGCCAGGGTCTCGGAGAGCCGCACCGCCTCGATGACATGGGCGGAGGAGACCGAGTAGTCCTCGGCGCGGAGCAGCGCCGCGACCCGGGTGAGCCAGCGGACGACGGCGGTGCCCGGCTCCGACTCGTACAGGTGCTGGTACCAGCCGGGGGAGGCGATCCCGGCGCCGTAGCCGGTGTGCTGGGAGAGCCTGCGGTGCGTCCACGGCACCCAGGTCAGTTCGACCTTGGTCCTGGGCAGCCCCTTGAGCAGCGCGTTGTCCGCGGCCACGGCCACCCGCCCGGCCAGGGCGGGGACGTGCCAGGCTCCGCAGACGACGGCGATGCGCCGGTGCCCGGCCCGCTGCGCGGCCCGGAGCTGCCTGCGCATGTACGCCTCGCGGAGCGCGTCCATGCCGGTGGCCTCCACCGGCCTGAGCTCGGCCATCGCCTCGGCGATCGAGCGGAAGGGCGCGAGCGCGTCCTCCCCTGCCTCCGGCAGCCGGTGCTCGACCGCGTCCTCCCACCACTGCTCGGGATCGTCGTGGCCGGCGGCGCGGGCGAGCCGGGCGATCGGGTCGTCCGGCTGCGGGCCCGGTGCAGCGGCGGTGCCGGTGTCGGTGCCGGTGCCGGCCCCGGCGGCCAAGGTGTGGGCGGCCGGGAGGTCGATGAAGTGCACCGGCACCGCGCGGTCCAGCGCATGGCGCAGGGCGACCCACTCCGGGGAGAAGGCCGCGTAGGGCCAGAACGCCGCGCGTGACGGCTCGTCCACCGCGTGGGCCAGCAGGGCCACCGGCGGGACCATCTCCTTCTCGGCCGCGAGGTCGAGCAGGCCGTCGGCCTCCGGCGGGCCTTCGATCAGCACGGCGTCCGGCTGGTACTGCTGCAGTGCCGCGGCGACCGCGCGGGCCGATCCGGGACCGTGGTGGCGTACACCCAGCAGGAGCGTCAACTCCCGCACCCCCTCTGTCGATTGTCGAATTCAGGACGACGCGTCGCGGCAGCTGCGGTAGAAGTCCTTCCAGTCGTCGCGTTCCCGGACCACGCTCTCCAGGTACTCCTGCCAGACCAGCCGGTCGGCGGCCGGCTCACGGACGACCGCGCCGAGCAGACCGGAGGCGACGTCGCCGGGGCGCAGCACCCCGTCGCCGAAGTGCGCGGCGAGTGCGAGCCCGCTGGTGACCACGGAGATCGCCTCGGCCGTGGACAGGCTCCCGGAGGGGGACTTGACCTTGGTACGGCCGTCGGCGGTGACGCCGTCCCGCAGTTCACGGAAGACCGTGACGACCCGTCGGATCTCGGCCGAGCCGCTGGGCACCTCGGGCAGGTCCAGTGAGCGCCCGAGCTCGGTGACCCGGCGCGCCACGATGTCCACCTCGTCCTCCAGGGAGGCCGGCAGCGGCAGCACCACCGTGTTGAACCGCCGCCGCAGCGCGCTGGAGAGCTCATTGACGCCCCGGTCGCGGTCATTGGCGGTGGCGATGAGGTTGAAACCGCGCACGGCCTGCACCTCCTCCCCCAACTCGGGTATGGGAAGCGTCTTCTCCGAGAGGATGGTGATCAGCGTGTCCTGGACGTCGGCGGGGATCCGGGTCAGCTCCTCGACCCGCGCGGTCAGCCCCTCGGCCATCGCCCGCATCACCGGACTGGGCACCAGCGCGCCCCGGCTGGGCCCCTCCGCAAGCAGCCGGGCGTAGTTCCAGCCGTAGCGGATGGCCTCCTCCGGCGTTCCGGCCGTGCCCTGCACCAGCAGTGTCGAATCGCCGCTGACAGCGGCGGCGAGGTGTTCCGACACCCATGTCTTGGCGGTGCCGGGGACACCGAGCAGCAGCAGTGCGCGGTCGGTGGCGAGGGTGGTGACCGCCACCTCGACGATGCGGCGCGGGCCGACGTACTTGGGGGTGATCAGCGTCCCGTCCGGGAGGGTGCCGCCGAGCAGGTAGGTGGCCACGGCCCAGGGCGACAGCCGCCAGCGCGCCGGGCGGGGGCGGTCGTCGGCGGCGGCGAGCGCGGCCAGCTCGCCGGCATAGGCGTTCTCGGCATGCGGGCGGAGGACTTCGGCGGGGGTCTGGACGGCAGTGGTCATGACTCTCCTCGCAGAGGGATGGGAAAAGAGGGGGTGGAGAAAGAAAAGGGAAGGAAGTGGCAGAAGAGCGAGCGCCGGTGTTCCGTGCTGCCTGCAACAACCACTCTGCACCCCGCCACTGACAATCCGGCGGCACCCGGGAACCGCCCCGGCCGGTTGTCAGTGGCGGCCCCTACGGTCGTCGCCATGGAGGATCGCTGGACATCGGAGCACGTTCTCTCGCTCGCCCCTGACGTCTCGTCACGCAAGGCGGCGACCAAACTCTCGGCCCCCGCGCCCTGGTCGGCCACGGGCTCGGACGACACCGCCCTGTGGGGTGAATGCAAGGGCAGCGGCAGCACCCCGTACCGGACCGTGGTCGAGCTCACCGGTCCCGCGTACCAGTGCAGCTGCCCGAGCCGGAAGTTCCCCTGCAAACACGCGCTCGGGCTGCTGCTGCTCTGGTCCGCCGCCGGGACCGGGCAGTCGGCGGCCCCCGTCTGGGCCACCGACTGGCTGACCGCACGGAAGGAGAAGGCCCAGCAGAAGGCGGAGGCGGCGACCGCCGTGACGGTGGTGCCGGAGGCCGCCGCAGCGGCAGCCGCCAAGCGGCTGGCCCTCCGGGCCGAGCGGGTCGCGGCCGGGGCCGTGGAGCTGGAGGCCAGGCTCGGCGACCAGCTGCGGGCCGGCCTGGCCGACGCGCCCAACCAGGGCGGCGCGGCCTGGGGCGCCGTCGCCGCCCGGATGGTCGACGCCCAGGCCCCCGGCCTGGCCTCGCGGGTCCGCGAGCTGGGCACCGTGCCCGCCTCCGGGCCCGGCTGGCCGTCCCGGCTGCTGGAGGAGTACGGCCTGCTGCACCTGCTCGCCTCCGGCTACGGCAGGGTGGACACCCTGCCCGAGCCGCTGGCCGCGACCGTGCGCGCCAGGGTCGGGTTCACCCTGGACGCCGCGGAGCTGCTGCGCGGTCCGCTGGTGCGCGACCACTGGCTGGTGCTCGGCAACAGGGAGACCGCCGACGAGCGGCTGACCACCCGCAGGATCTGGCTGCGGGGCCGCGAATCCGGGCGCTGCGCCCTGCTGCTCTCGTTCGGACGCCCCGGCACCGCTCCCGAGCTCGCGCTCCCCACCGGACTGCAACTGGACGCCGAACTGGCCTTCCACCCGGGGGCGCGCCCGCTGCGCGCCGTCCTGGGCACGCGCTTCTCCCCGCCCTCGCCCCCGGCAGGTGCCGAGGCCGTCCCGCCGGGGCTGCGGCTGGAGGAGGCCCTCGACGCCTACGGCCGCGCCCTGGGCGGTGACCCCTGGCTGGATTCCTGGCCGGTCGTCCTCGACCAGGTGGTTCCGGTGCCGGGCCCACTGGGCTGGGAGCTCGCCGACCACGGCGGCCCTGCCCCGGTCTCGATCCCGGTGGACGGCCGCAGCACACCCGGCACCGGGCTGTGGCGGCTCGCCGCCGTCTCCGCGGGCCGTCCGCTGACGCTGTTCGGCGAGTGCGGGCACCGCGGCTTCACCCCGATCACCGCCTGGTACGCCGACGACGCACGCATCCGCACCCTGGGGGTGTCCGCATGACGACCGAGTCCCCGACCATCGATCCGTGGCCGGAGCTGGTGACCACCGCGCTCCTCGGCACCGACCGCCGGCCGCTGCCGGGCCTGCTCGACCAGGCCGCGCTGCACGCGGTGGCACGGCGC
>Ga0302314_10001175_pt1 | contig 48971 bp, 48 predicted proteins | sample III_Palsa_N2_3_FD_200533 | JGI IMG/M metagenome (GOLD analysis project Ga0302314, IMG submission 200533) | Peat permafrost microbial communities from Stordalen Mire near Abisko, Sweden - III_Palsa_N2_3 | ecosystem: Environmental > Terrestrial > Soil > Palsa > Peat permafrost | place: Sweden...
CCTATCAGTCCTCAGACCAGCGAAGCGCGGCCATCGGGCCGTGGACCAACGCCTACAACCTCACCCGACCACACTCCGGCATCGGCGGCCTCACACCATGGCTGCGTGTGAACAACCTTCTTGGCAACGACACTTAGGGCTCCGCCCTCGGCGCGCTTCGGATCGCCTTCCGCCCAGCTTCGGTCCCCTAGCAGGCCTTGAACCGATCGGATGGCCGGGCAGGGACCCTGCAGCCGGTTCCCCGCGAAGGCGCCCCTCCGCTTGCACACCGGTCTCGCCGACGGGCAAGGCCGCAGGCGCGCCTTGCGCCTGCACCCATGCCCCAAGGAGGCAGACATGACCCTACACGCACACACTGACACCGCCGCTGACGCGGCGGACGCCGTCGCCAACGGCGCGGTGCTCGACATCGCCTTGAACAAGCTCAAGGCCTCGCCGAGGAACGCCCGCAAGGTCCCCCACAGCGCCGCCGACATTGAAAGCCGCGCCGCGTCCATCGCCGCCAAGGGGTTGTTGCAGCCCTTGGTGGTCGAGCCTGAAATGGACGAGACGGGCGTCGTGACCGGCTTTTGGCTAGTGACCATCGGCGAGGGGCGCCGCCAAGCCTTCCGGCTGATGGCGAGCCGCAAGACCATCAAGAAGACCCACCCGGTCCGCTGCGTCATCGATACCGTCAATGACCCTGCGGAAATCTCCCTCGATGAAAACGTCAGCCGCCGCGACATGCATCCGGCGGACCAATTCGAGGCCTTCCGGGACCTGAACGAGCGCAAGGGCTGGGGCGCCGAAGAGATCGGCGCCCGGTTCGGCGTGTCGCCCCAGGTGGTGCGCCAACGCCTTCGGCTAGGCGCGGTCAGTCCAAAGCTGATGGCTATCTATCGCGAGGACGGCTTGACGCTGGACCAGTTGATGGCCTTCGCGGTGTCCGAGGACCACGCCCGCCAGGAACAGGTCTATGAGGCTCTGTCCTTCAACCGCTCGGCGCCGCTGATCCGGCGAGCCATGACCGAGGCCAAGGTTCCCGCCGACGACCGCCGCGCCCTCTTCGTCGGCATCGAGGCCTATGAAGAAGCGGGCGGGAGCATCCTGCGCGACCTGTTCACCGAGGATCATGGTGGCTGGCTGGAGGACGTCGGCTTGCTGGATCGGCTGGCCGCCGAGAAGATCGCGCTGATGGCCGAGGACATCCGAGACGCCGAGGGCTGGAAGTGGGCGCAGGGATATCTGGACTATCCGTCCAGCCATGGCCTCGCCCGGGTCTATCCTCGCAAGGTCGAGCGGACGCCCGAGCAACAGGCGGAGATCGACGCCGTCGGAGCCGAATATGACGCCTTGGTCGAGCAGTGGTCGCACGTCGAGGACTTGCCCCCCGACATCGAAGCCCGATTGGCGGAAATCGACGCCCAGCTGGAGGCCTTCGGCGACGGCCACGCCTTCGATGCCGACGATATCGCGCGGGGCGGAGTGTTCGTCATCCTTGGCCACGATGGCTCAGCCCGAGCTGAGCGGGGCCTGATCCGGCCCGAGGACGCCAAGCCTGTGGCCGAGCCCGAAGCGGCGGAGCCCGACAAGACGGGACAGGCGGGCGGGACGGATGGCGCAGGCGCCCATGTCGAGCCGCGTTTGGCCGAAGCCGAGGAGGTCGAGGAACCGGACGGCCTGACGCCGCTGTCGGATCGGCTGGTCGCCGATCTGACCGCCCACCGGACGGCGGGCCTGCGTGACGCCCTGGCCGAAAATCCGGATGCGGCCCTGCTGGTCACCCTGCACGCCCTGGTCCTGCGGGCCTTCTTCGTCGGTTGCCCCATCGCCACCTGCGTCGATATCCGCATGGGGTCGGCGTCCCTGGGGCGGGAGGCCGATGGCATCGAAGACAGCCCGGCGGAACGGCGGATCGCCGAGCGGCACGAGGCCTGGGCGCGCCAGCTTCCGGACAGTGCGCAGGAGGCCTGGGGCTTCGTGATCGGCCTGGACAGCGACAGCCGGGCCAGCCTGTTGGCGCATTGCGTGGGCCTCAGCGTCTATGCGGTGCGCGGCTGGGATCGGCGGCCCGCCGCCTGGGATCATGCCGACGCCCTGGCGTCGATGCTGAGCCTGGACATGACCGTCTATTGGACGCCGACCAGCCGCAGCTATCTGAGCCGGGTGACCAAGGCCCGGATCGTCGAGGCGGTGACCGAAGGCGTTTCGGCGGAAGCGGCGCGGCGCTTGGACGGGTTGAAGAAGACCGAAATGGCCAAGGCCGCCGAGCCGCTGCTGGCCGGGTCGGGCTGGCTGCCGCCATTGCTGCGGACGGCGGCTCAAACCAGCGGCGCTGAGGAGGCAGAGACGGACCCCGTCGAGGCCGTCCCGGCGGCGGCCGAGTAGCGACCCTCGGGCGGGGCCGCCCAGGCGGCCCCGCTTTGGGGCATGAAATTTTTGGCCGCGCGCCCTGGACGGGCGCGCGGCCATTTTTGACTCGTGCCGGTCCTCGGCAACAGCCGCATTCCGGAAGCAAATCCGGTGTGCATCGCAACCGCTTGCGCTGGTGACCCGATATAGGCGGCCCGCGCCCAGACCGATCAGGACAGAACGGTGCATGGCGGAACCTCATGAAGCCTGACCTCCGGGAAGAACCTGTCGCCCGTCGTTTCGATCCTGCCGCCACCACATGATGAGGTTGGGGAGTTGAAGATGGTTCTATTTTTGTTCCGTTTCCTTTTCTGATAGACTTGTCGGCATGAGCGAACAGGTGCGCAAGATTATCCACGTCGACATGGACGCCTTCTATGCGTCGGTCGAACAGCGGGATAATCCCGAGCTGCGGGGGAGGCCGGTCGCCGTTGGCCACGGCGCCCGTCGGGGTGTCGTTGCAGCCGCCAGCTACGAAGCGCGCCAGTTTGGCGTGCGCTCGGCGCTGCCGTCCGTCACCGCCATGCGCCAGTGTCCGGAGCTTGTCTTCGTGCCGCCGCGCTTTGACGTCTATCGATCTGTCTCGCGGCAGATCCACGCCATCTTCGCCGAATTCACCACCTTGATCGAGCCGTTGGCGCTGGACGAGGCCTACCTCGACGTGACCGCCAACCGGGCCGAGATGCCGACCGCATGGCTGACGGCGAAGGTTATTCGCGCCCGAATCCTGGAAGAGACCGGCCTGACCGCGTCGGCCGGCGTTTCCTACAATAAGTTTCTAGCCAAGCTGGCCTCTGGCCAGCGCAAGCCCAACGGCCAGTTCGCCATCAGGCCGGAGGAAGGAGCAGCCTTCGTCGAAGCCTTGCCTGTGGCCAAGTTCCACGGTGTCGGACCAGCGACGGCGGCACGGATGCACGCGGCTGGCATCCAGACGGGCGCCGACCTGAAGACGTGGGCGCGGGCGGACCTGCAGCATCGCTTTGGCAAATCCGGAGACTGGTTCTATGGGATCGCTCGCGGCCGGGATCTTCGGGCGGTGAACCCAAACCGGGAGCGCAAATCCTCTGGATCCGAGACCACCTTTGAGGAAGACCTCATCGATCCCGTCCAGATCGAAGCCAGGGTCCTCGCCATGGCCGACGACGTCTGGGCCTGGTGCGAGAAAACCGGCGCCCGCGGCCGAACCGTGACGGTGAAGATCAAGTGGGCCGACTTCCAACAATCGACCCGGAGCCAGTCGCTGGCGCGGCCGGTCGATAGCCAGGCGATCTTGCATCAGGCGAGTCTGGGACTGATCCGATCGGTCCTTCCGCCGACCAAGGGGGTGCGTCTGGTTGGCGTCACCCTGTCGAACTTTCGGGCGGGCGCGGAGCCCAGACCGGAAGCGCTGGCCCTGTCGAGCTGAGTGGACTGATGTCGCCCGGCATCCTCCGAGGCCTTTGCGGGCGCCGCTGGTCGTTCGGCGGCGTTTTCCGCCATGGCCCCGGCAAATGCCATCCGGCCGGCGTCGGTCTTTCGTCGCGGCGCCAAGCTGAGACGCTTCGGCGTGGTTGGCGGCTATGACGCCGGACGTGAAGGGAAGGCCCGATGGCGGATGACGCGGGCGAAGCGATCGAGCTGACCGCCGCTTGACGCAACCATCTGTCTGCTCGGGGGGTACAGGCCGCCACTATCAAATGGGATGATCGCCTGCTCGGCGATGGCGACGCCAGTGGGCGGCATTTCGAGCGGCCGGCGGGACAGGGCAGCTTAGTCTTCATACAGCCTCGCGGCTGTTTGAGTGATGATCGGTCCAGCCATGGCGGACGCTTGCCCCCTGGAGCGGTTAGGGTGCGCGCCATCTTCGCGGCGGTTTCGACCCCTGTTCCGGCGTGTGTGGGCAGGGCCTTGTCGGGGTGTCGGCGGACAGAGCGCGGGCATGGCGACGGCTATGTATGGGATGGGGAGGCCGGACGAACCGTCGGATGCGGCGAGCCGATGGCGCCCATGAAACGCGCTCCTCCGCCTGAAACTGGCCGACCCATGCGGCCTCTCCTGGCCTGATCTGGCCGAGGGATGCGGGCGAAAATCGCCCCGACCGTCCGCCGCAACGGCGCTCGCCGACTTTCTTCCCCGGCCCCCCCCCCCCGCGCGCGTCGCGCGCGGGGACCCCGAGGACGGCCTTCCTCGCGAGACAAGAAACTCAGCGCCCGCCGTCCTCCGCTGCGCTGCGGGACTTCGTCTGCGGGTCCGCCCGCCCCCCGGCCTGTCGATCGCCATTCGAGGCCGCGATAGGCGCGGCCCGAAGTCAGACAGGAGCGACTTCCATGGCCACCATCGGCACTTTCCACAAATCCGCGGACGGCTCGTACGCGGGCGCCATCAAGACTCTCAGCCTCAACGTCAAGGCCGCCCACTTGCGGCCCGCCGACAAGGACAACGACAAGGCCCCCGACTACCGCATCTTCTCCGGCAACACCGAGTTCGGCGCCGCCTGGAAGAAGGTCAGCCGCGAGAACCGCGACTATCTGGCGGTCAAGCTGGACGACCCCAGCTTTCCCGCGCCCATCTACGCCAGCCTAGTTGATGCGGACGACGGATACAGCCTGATCTGGTCCCGCAGCCGCAGCGCGAACTGAGCCGCCGCCTTGGCGCCCCGCCGTCCGGCGGGGCGCACCACCCCAACATTGAAGGATCAAATCCCATGCAACCGCATGACAGCCAAATTGCGCCTCAGCTTCAGCCTCAAGGCGCCCGCAGAGTCGATGTCACCCGAGGCCAGCGGATCGGCCGCGTCTCCTCCGAATGGTTCTCCCGCAACGACGACGAACGTTTCCTCAGCCTCACCGATCTGATGGCGTCCGTTCGGACCCGGGCCGAGCGCTCGCGAACCCGCACGGTCGAAAGCGCCGCGATCCACGTCGAGGCCAGCCGCGGGGACGGCGAGACGTTGAGACTGCATTTGCCACATAGCACCGAGCCGCTTGCGCCCACCCATTGGAGCTTCAGCCAGCTTGCCAGCCTGGTTGGCGCGCCAGCCGTCTATCTGCGGCAACTTCCAGCGCCGCTGGCCGGCGTCAATTTGCAATACGGCCTGAACAGCCATCGCGCCGAGCAGGTTAAGACGCTGCAGACCGACGACGGCCGGTTGGAGCTTCGCGCGGTGACTGGACCGGACTATGGCCGCATCTTCGACCATGAGCTGGTCGGCGCGGTACAGCGCATCGCCGGCGACGGTGTGGGCGACACCCGCTGGAAGGTCCCCGGCGTGATGGATTGGTCGACCTCGACCTATAATCCGAACGTCGACATCACCAAGGAGACCACCACCCTCTACGCCGGCGACCGGGATGTCTTCCTGTTCCTGGTCGACGACCTCAACCCGATCGAGGCCGGCAAGCTCGCCGATGGATCGCCCGATCTCTACTTCCGGGGCTTCTATTGCTGGAACTCAGAAGTCGGCTCCAAGGCGTTGGGCATGGCGAGTTTCTATCTCCGGGCCGTCTGCCAGAACCGCAACCTCTGGGGCGTCGAGGACTTCGAGGAGGTGGTGATCCGGCACTCCAAATATGCCGCCAATCGCTTCGCCCATGAAGCCGCCCCGGCTTTGGAAAGCTTCGCCAACGCCTCGCCCGCGCCCTTCATCGCCGGCATCCGGGCCGCCCGGGAGCGGATCGTCGCCCGCACCGATGAGGATCGCCAGGCGTTCCTGCGTAAGCGCGGCTTCTCCAAAACCGAGACCGGCAAAATTATCGAGACCGTGCTGGCCGAGGAAGGTCATCCGCCGCAAAGCGTGTTCGACTTCGTGCAGGGCATTACCGCCGTCGCGCGTAGCCGTCCGCACCAGGATGCGCGGCTGGATCTGGAAGGTCGCGCCAAGCTGTTGCTGGCGCAGGCGGCTTAGGCGCCGCCTGGATCGGCGGGCTTTGCCCGCCGATCCGTCCCAGGGCTTGGTCGTCTCGGATGGAGATCGGCCGCCCACGCTCGGGTGAAGCGCATCGGTAAGCGTCGATACGCAGACAGGCTGCTGAGGGTTCGAAGCTGGATCAAGAGAATCGTGTGTGCGACCGATCGGCCAATCCACGCCTCGGCGGATGCGGTGTAACATTTCACGCATGGCCGCAACTCGACCCATCATGACTCTCGCACCGGTCGGCGCGGTCACGGTCTATGACCGCGACCACGTGTCCATTTACGTTCGTCTCCTTGACGCCGAGGCCGTGGGCGCGCCGTGGCGGGAGGTGGCCGAGGTCGTGCTCGGACTCGGCGCCGAGGTCGACCAAGCGACGGTGCGCGACATCTACAAGAGCCACCTCGCGCGCGCTCACTGGCTCGTCGACGGCGGCTACAAGGACCTGCTGTCCTTACCCGAACGGTGAGGCTGGCGGGATAACCTCCCGGGTGCGTTGAGGAATTGCTGACTACCCGGCGCGGGCGCGCATCGCCACCTTAGCGGTGTCTAGCTGGGGGCGCTCGGTTGATGCGCCATGTCAGACGAACACTGGCGTGACGACGGTGCGTACGCCTATCAGCACGAGCTTACGCTGGCCGGCGTGGCCTGGGAGTTCCTGCGCCGGAACGCAGACTATCAGGCGGACTACGCCGCGGCGGCGAGCCGGCGGGCGCCGGGCATCGCGCCCGTCGAGGCTGCGCCGGACCCCGGTTGGGGGCTCAGTTGCTTCGCTGACCCGAGCCAGTCGGCGAACCAGCTGCCGATCTTTTGGCGGCCGCAGGTCAACCCGCGCACCCTTGTTCTGACGGCCGCATCGCCGATCGATGAGGGGGCCTTATGCTTCGACCCGGCGGCGTGGCCGGGGCGCTTGGAACAATCCATTGCCGCCGACGGCGTGCATCTCTTGTTGCGGTTCGGCGCCGAAGAGCATCGGCTGTGGGCGCCCGAGCCGCCGCGCCCCGGTCAACCCCTTGTCGTCGCCCAGCCGCTCGACGCCGATCTGGCGATCCGCGCCGACGCGGCCGACCGCTTCCTGCGGCGACTGCGCAAGCCCGCCGCCGCGCCCGCGCGGCCGCAACGGCCGACGCTGGTCCGGCGCATGATCCTGACCCTGCGGGCGCTTGATGGCCGCAACGCCGGCGTCAGCCAACGGCGGATCGCGGAGGTTCTGCTCCGCGTACGCTGCGCCAGCCCTCGGGAATGGGAAGACTGTTCCGGCCGGGCGTTGACCGCCCGGCTGCTGCGCGCCGGCGCCGCCTTGAGGGGCGGGGGCTATCTGGATCTGCTGCGGCGCGGCGGCGATCGCTAGCCGGCCGGAGCGGGGACATTTTCGGGACCCCGATCTTCGTCCATCCCCGCCGCGCGCCGCCCGCGCTCTTCTCGCCGACGTCGCGCCGCCGCATTCGGCGACGGCCGCCCTTTGTCAGGAGCTCGCCCGATGACCGACGTCCAACCCACCATGCCGCCGCGCTATCTGCGCACCGTGGAGGCGGCGCGCTTTTTAGGCCTGTCGGGCCGCACCCTCGAAAAGCACCGTCGCTACGGGACCGGCCCGACCTACCACAAGATCGGTGGCCGCGTCGTCTATGCCTTGGCGGACCTGCAGGCCTGGGCCGATCGCGGGTTGAAGTCGTCGACCTCGGATCCGGGCCGCGGAACCGTCTATCCGGCCCGTCGTCCGATCGCCACCGTCTAGCCGTCGGGCGCCGCCGTCATGTCCAGCCCAGACCCGTCGCCAGTGTGCGCACAGGACGGTCAATCGACGTCCGCGGCGCCCCAAGCGCCGCTGCACAAACCCCAGCTCACCTACGTCGAGCTGGTGCATCTGCCGGATCGGATCGAGCGCTGGATCCGCTTCGGCGATGTCGCAGACGAGCGGATCGTCAGTCGCCGCGTCCGCTTTCAGGGGTTCGCCTCCGGCGCCGTCTTCGCCTTTGTCCGCTGGGCGTCGAACGACTTCGGCACGGCCGTCTCGCGTATAGACATCCTGCAAGCGATGCGGCGCAGCGAGCCCTGTTCGACCATTCCGGGCGTCTCTCCGGGCGCCGAAATCCTGCTGCGGCTCTCCGGCTGGCCAAAGGTTGAACAGGTGCTCAAGGCCATCGACATCGTCGAAGCCCTGGGCGTCAACGCCGCTGAGGCGGCGGCGGACCACTGGCGTCACGTCCACCACCGGTTGATCGCTGGCCAGCCGCCAAGGCCCTACACCCCTGAGCGTCATGCCGCCTGGCTGCTGCGGCGGGAGCTGACCCGATGACGCGGGCCGCCTTTCTCGTTGTCGCTGGCGCTGGCGTCGCCGCGGTGCTCGCGCCGCTCGCGCTTCAATCCCGGCCGGCGCTGTTGTGGAACGCCACCGCCAGCGCGCCGGCGGGGCTCTACCGTGTGTGGCCCGCAACGCCGCTCCACGTCGGCGATTGGGTGTCGGTGCGCACGCCGGTCGACCTCGCAGCGCTGTTCGCCGCGCGCCAATACCTGCCGCTCGGCGTGCCGCTGGTGAAGCAGGTCGCGGCGCTGCCGCCGAGCGAAGTTTGCCGGATCGGGCGCCGCATTTCTGTCGATGGTCGAGCGGTGGCGCTGGCCCACGGCAACGACCGGCTGGGCCGGCCGCTGCCGGTGTGGCGCGGCTGCCGGCGCTTGGCGGAGGGCCAGGTCTTTCTGCTCAACGCCGCGCCCGACTCCCTCGACAGCCGCTACTTCGGCTCGGTCGCGACCACCGCGCTGGTCGGCCGCCTGACGCCATTGTGGGTTCAGGGGAGGGCGCGATGATCGCGCCGACGAATCCGAATCTCATCCGACTTGCCTGGGTCGGGAAGCGGTTGGCTTGCCCAACGGTCCCATCCATCGAAGGCCTGGTGAGCCCAAGCTCGGTTGGCGCGGCGGGGTCAAGCCCGGCGCCGCAGGCGAGCGCGCGAAGCGGCAGGCTTGAGGCCAGCGTGACGGTCGAGCAACCTCGTCGCAGGGCTCCGATCCTCCTATTCGCCGCCGCCGGAGTGCTGTTGTCGTTGGGGATTGGCTGCGCGACAAGCGCCCAAGCAGCGCCGGCGGCGGACCCACCCGCACCGAGGCCCAGCCACGTGGGGCTTGCCGATTTCATCACCGAGGCCTCGCTGCGGTTTGGTGTTCCAAGCGGCTGGATCACGGCGGTGATGCGCTTTGAAAGCGCCTTCGATCCGCGCGCGACATCGCCGAAGGGGGCGATGGGTCTGATGCAACTGATGCCGGATACCTGGGCGTCGATGCGCGCCGAGCTCAGACTCGGTGTTGACCCCTACGATCCCCACGACAACATCCTCGCTGGCGCCGGCTATCTGCGCGCGCTCTACGACCGGTTTGGCGCGGGCGGATTTCTCGCCGCCTATAATGCTGGTCCTGGGCGCTACCTCGACTATCAGACGCGAGGGCGGACGCTACCTCCCGAAACCCGACGCTATGTCGCCGCGTTGGCGCCGGCGATTGGCCTACCGGGTACAGGTTCGACGCTGATCGGCGGCGCATCGGCTGCGCCCCTGTCGCCGATCCGTGAAACCCTGTTCGTGCCGGTTGTTGGCGCAGCCAAGGCGGCGGCAATGGATTCGCCGCCGCCTGAGCCAGCCCCGGTAGCGCCGCTCAAACCGTCCAATGGGCCTCACGATGGTCTTTTCGCAGGCGCCTGGAGCAAGGCCCAGCCATGAGCCTGTCTTCAGTGTCCAGCGTGGGAATTCGCAGGTCTTCGGGCTGTTGGGCTGGGACGTCTGCGTCAGAGCGCGGAAGGGGAGGGGAGGGCAAGATAAAGGCGGCTGGCGCCAGTGCCTGGCTGCGTCGCCGCAAGGCTTTGTCTGCACACTGTTTTTGGTCGGAAAGGTTGGCGCCATCGGGATGTGCCGATGGCGCCAGAGCTTGGCGAAAGGCCTTTGCGAGCAAGGAGTTTGATGGCGCCGGGCGCCTTGGCCCGCGCCAACGCGCCGCCAGCGTTGATCGACCATGACCGGCGGTGACGACGAGCCTCCGTTTCGGCCGCGGCCGGGTCGGTCGCGGCGCGAGGCGCCGCCGCCGAGCTTCATCCGCAAGGTGCGCAAGCTCGCGGCCCAGGGGCCGGGGGCGGGCGCCGGCAGGCGCGGCGCAAAGCACCGGTTCAACGCCTCCGGGCGCGGCCGAACCATGGTCGGCGCGCGGGCGCTTTCTGGGCGCTGGGCGAGCGCCCAGCCCGGCGCACGTCGCGTGGTGGTCAAGGCGCGGGTGGTGAAGTTGGCCAAAGCCGGCGGCGGGCCGGCCGCGCACCTGGCCTATCTACAGCGCGACGGCGTCACCCGCGATGGCGAGCGGGGACAGCTTTACGCCGCCGGCGAAGATCGCGCGGATGGTCGGGCCTTTCTGGCGCGCACGGAAGGCGATCGGCATCAGTTCCGCTTCATTGTCGCGCCGGAGGACGGGGCGGAGCTGGCGGACCTGCGCGCCTTCACCCGGGACCTGATGGCCGAGGTGGAATGTGACTTAGGCGTTCCGCTGGACTGGGTGGCGGTCGATCACTTCAACACCGCCCATCCGCACAGCCATGTGGTGCTGCGTGGGCGAGACCGGTCCGGCCAGGACCTGTTCATCGCTGGCGACTACATCGCCCACGGAATCCGAGAACGCGCCAGCGAGCTCGTCACCCTGGAGCTGGGGCCCGAAAGTGCGCAGGAAATCCGCCGCAAGCTCGAAGGCGAGGTCGATCAGGACCGCTTCACCCGCATCGACCGGGCGCTCGTCAAGGAAGCGAAGGGTCACATCGTCGACCTGCGCCCAGGCGGCGGACACGAATTGTGGTCGTTCGATCGCCAGCTGCGGCTCGCCCGGCTGAGCACGCTTGAACGCATGGGGTTGGCGCAAGCGGAGTCGGCCAGCGTCTGGCGGCTAAAGCCAGAGCTTGAGCCGACGCTGCGCCGGCTCGGCGAACGCGGCGACATCGTCAAGGCGTTGAACCAAGCCCTGGCCGATCGCGGGCTCGAACGACCCGTAGAGACCCTCACCCTGCATGATCCCGCGCCGGAGACGCCCGTCGTCGGGCGGGTGATCGGCAAGCGGCTCACCGACGAACTCGGGGATCGGCTGGCGCTGATCGTCGACGGCATTGACGGGAGGGTCCATCACCTGCCGGGCGGAGACGTCGGCGAGACCGAGGCGGCGTTGGTCGGTGCGCTCGTCGAGGTCCGCCGCGCCAGCGACGTCCGCCCGGCCGACCGCGTGATATCGGCCTTGGCTGGCGAGACGGATGGCCTCTACCGTCCGAGTGAGCATCGGCGCCGGGTCGAGGCGGAAGGCCGGCTCAGCGGCGTCGAAGCTGACGGCTATGTCGAGGCCCATGTCCGCCGGCTCGAGGCGTTGCGCCGGGCCGGGATCGTCGAACGGCTGGACCTGGATCGTTGGCGGATTCCGGAGGACTTCGATCAGCGTGTCGCCGCCCACGAGGCTCGGCGAGGGCCGGCGATCACCATCCGTATTCTCTCGGCGCTCGATCTTGAAGGCCAAGTCGGCTCGGACGGCGCGACCTGGCTCGATCGCCAACTGGTGGGCGCCGGTCGGATCCAGCCGGTGCAGATGGGCTTCGGCTCGGAGGTGGAGCGGGCGCTGGCCGCCCGCCGCGATCGACACATCGCCCAGGGCGACGCCGATCCCACGCCGACCGGCGTTCGCTATCGCGCCGGACTGTTGGCGGAGCTCGAAGGCCGTGAGCTGGACCGCGTCGGCTCGGGGCTGGCGAAGGACGGCGGCCTGCCGTTCCGCCGGGCCGCCGACGGCGAGACCATCAAGGGCGTGTTCAAGGACAAGCTCAGCCTGGCCTCGGGCCAGTACGCCCTCGTCGAGCGGACGCGGGATTTCACCCTCGTCCCCTGGCGCCCGGTGGTCGAGCCGATGCGGGGGCAGACCGTCACCGGCGTCATGCAGGGCGCCTCGATCTCCTGGCGGCTTGGCCGCGAGCGAGGGCTCGGCCTGTGACCCACATCCCATCAACGCACGCGGTGAACCATGACCGGAACCAAGGTCCTTTGGGGGCAGATTTTCGCGATCACCCTGATCCTGCTCTTGACCACCTGGACCGCCACCGAGTGGACGGCCTGGCGGCTGGGCTTCCAATCCGGCCTTGGTCAGCCCTGGCTGAGGCTCCTCGGCTGGCCGATCTATTCGCCGCTGGCCGTCTTCGGCTGGTGGCTGGTTTACGACGCCTATGCGCCGAAGATCTTCCTGACCGGCGCGGGTATCGTGGTCTCCGGCGCTGGCGTCGCCATCGTGCTGGCGATCGGCCTTTCCATCGCTCGAGCGCGGGAGGCGCGCCAGGTCACCACCTATGGCTCCGCGCGGTGGGCGGGTCCGGAAGATGTTCGTCGGGCGCGGTTGCTCGGCGAAGACGGTGTGGTGCTCGGGCGCTGGCGGTCCCATTACCTCCGCCACGATGGCCCCGAACACGTCCTGTGTTTCGCGCCGACCCGATCCGGCAAGGGCGTGGGCTTGGTGGTGCCCTCGCTGCTGACCTGGCCGGGCTCCGCCATCATCCACGACATCAAGGGCGAGAACTGGGATCTGACCGCAGGCTGGCGGTCGCGGTTCGGGCGCGTGCTGCTGTTCGATCCGACCAATGACAAGAGCGCCGCCTACAACCCCTTGCTGGAGGTGCGCCAGGGCTCGAAGGAGGTCCGCGACGTCCAGAACATCGCCGACATCCTGGTCGATCCGGAAGGGGCGCTGGAGCGGCGCAACCATTGGGAAAAGACCAGCCATTCCCTGCTGGTCGGCGCCATCCTGCATGTGCTCTACGCCGAGCCGGACAAGACCCTGGCCGGCGTCGCCGAATTCCTGTCGGACCCGAAGCGGCCAATCGAGGCGACGCTCAGGGCGATGATGGCCATGCCGCACCTGGGCGATCGTCCGCATCCCGTGGTGGCGTCGGCGGCAAGGGAGCTTCTGAACAAGAGCGAGAACGAACGCTCCGGCGTGCTCTCCACCGCCATGTCCTTTCTCGGTCTCTACCGTGATCCGGTGGTGGCCGCGGTCACGCGGCGTTGCGATTGGCGGATCGAGGACCTGGTCGACCAGGAACAGCCGACCAGCCTTTACCTGGTGGTGCCGCCCTCGGACATCAGCCGCACCAAGCCGCTGGTCCGGCTGATCCTCAATCAGATCGGCCGCCGGCTGACCGAGGAGCTGACCGCCCGGCGCCGCCACCGGGTGCTGCTGATGCTGGACGAGTTTCCGGCGCTGGGCCGGCTCGACTTCTTCGAGAGCGCGCTGGCCTTCATGGCCGGCTATGGGCTGAAGGCGTTCCTGATCGCCCAGTCGCTGAACCAGATCGAAAAGGCCTACGGGCCGAACAACGCCATCCTCGACAACTGCCATGTGCGGGTGAGCTTCGCCACCAACGACGAGCGCACCGCCAAGCGAGTCTCGGACGCCCTGGGCACGGCCACTGAACTTCGGGCGATGAAGAACTACGCGGGCCATCGGTTGTCGCCATGGCTCGGCCATCTGATGGTTTCGCGTCAGGAGACGGCCCGGCCTTTGCTGACGCCCGGCGAGGTGATGCAGCTGCCGCCGGGGCAGGAAGTGGTGCTGCTTTCCGGCTCGCCGCCGATCCGAGCCGCCAAGGTGCGGTACTTCGAGGACCGAGGGCTGAAGGCGCGGGTTGGGCCGCCGCCCGCGTTGGGCGGAGCTCAGCGGGAAGCCGTTGACGGCGATGGCTGGACGGGGCGCGTGATCGCCGCGGCGGCCGTGTCAGCAGGAGCGGTCAGCGGGGAAGGGGATGTCGACAACGCGGGCGTTCGGCGGGAGCCTGACCTGCCGGAGCATGAGGAGGTTGTCTCGCCGCCTGCGCCTGAGCGGGAATTCGAGGACCTCGACGAGGGGGATGATCAGGCCGCCACATTAGCGCAGAGCGAGCGCTTTCGGATGGCGGCGCGCCAAGCCGCCCTGGATCGCGACGACGGGATGGACCTCTGATGTCGAGTAAGGTTCGCACGACGCTCTACTACGACGCTGCTTTGATGGCCCAGGTCGAGCAGCTGGCGGCGCGAAAGGGGTGGACCAAGTCATCGGTCGCCGAGGCGGCGTTGGCGTCGTTCTTTTCGGCTGACGCCGTCGAACGCCAGGAGGCCGCGCTATCGCGGCGACTGGATCGACTGTCGCGACAGCTGGAGCGACTGGAGCAGGACCAGACGCTCGCCGTAGAGACCTTGGCCCTGTTCATCCGCCATTGGCTGACCGTGACGCCGCCCGTGCCCGCGGATCAGCAGGCGCCAGCACGGGCGAAGGGACGGGAACGCTATGAAGCCTTCGTTGAAGCGCTTGTCCGGCGCCTCGCGGGCGCCCACCGCCTTACGCTCGAAGTCTCGCGCGAGATCGAGCCGGCCCCATTCGCCAACGACCTAACGCCGGGTGACCCAGGCGCTTTGTTCGGGCAAAAAACAACCTAATTTGGTTGTTTTTAAGATTTACAATCAATATTGGTTGTGTGTCGTCTTCGGTAACACCTCATGACGTACGGTAAAGACATAACTCGCGTGGCGGTGCAGGTGACGGCCTTGGTCCTTGCTGCCTGTGTCGCCGGCTGTGGCGAGCCTGGATCGCTTGAGCCCCCCGGCCTCGTACAATTGGCCTGCGAGCCCGACAACAGCCGGGACAGCATGACCTTACTGCTGGACACCGCGCGGCGGACGGCGAGCTGGGCCGACGTCGGCGCGCCCGCGACGGGGAAACTCGAAATTGCCCCTTTGCAGTACCGCCTGGATGTACCGGCGACGAAAGAAAGCCAAGCCTTTAAGGCCGTGATCAATCGCTACGATGGCCGGTTGAGTCTCATCTGGAGCGCGCCGCCCCAGCCAACCGTCGCCGTCTTTGCCCCAGGACCCGACAGCCGGGTTTGGCGTTGCAAGAAGGCGAAGACGGGGCCGATCCTGTGACAGTTCGCTCGGTTCTGACCGGGGACCTGATCCGATCGACTCATCTTTCGGACGCCGGATTGAATGACGCCCGGCAGACGGCGCTCTCCGCCGCCACCCAGCTGTCCACATGGGAGAAGGGGCTTTTGGGCGCGCAACCGGAGTTCTTCCGCGGGGACAGTTGGCAGGTGCTGCTGATGCGACCTGGTTTCTTCCTTCGCGCCGCCATACTGATGCGCGCCAAGCTTCGCAGCGCCAATGATGCGTGGGATACGCGCATCGCCGTCGGCATAGGCGAGGTCTCCCGGATCGACCGAAACCGCACATCCCTGTCATCTGGGGAGGCCTTCCTGCTGTCGGGCCAGGCCCTCGATCGCATGGGCGTCAATACGAGGCTCGTCGTCGCCACGCCCAACGGCCTATGGCGGACCCTGGATCCGCTGGCGCAGATGTGCTCGGCGATCATGGACGATTGGACTAGCAAGCAAGCCGAGATCGCCAGCCTGGCGTTGGCGCCCGCGCCGTCGATGCAGTCCGAGATCGCCGAACGGTTGGGCATCAGCCAGCAGGCGGTGAGCAAGGCGCTGTCCGCCGCCAAGGTGGGCGCTGTTCTCCGCGCCTGCAGCGTCGTCGAAGGTCTGAGCTGGAACCATGTTCGACTTATGTGACAACCGAATAAGGTTGTATCGCCGTCTCACAACCGTTTTCTGTTGTGGCTCGGCTCACTCCTAGGAAGGCCTCGCGATGCTCGAAACCGCATTGCTCATGTTGACGGCGCACCTGCTCGGCGACTTCGTCTTCCAGCCCGACGCGCTCATCGCGCGTAAGACGTCAGCCGCCGGCATGCTCGGGCATGTGGCCATCATTGGCGTCCTCACGGCCCTATGCCTCACACCCACCCATGGCTTGGGGTGGTGCGCCGTCCTCATCGTCACGCTCACCCACCTGATAATGGACATGGTCAAGGTCCATCTGCTGGGAGACCGCCTGTGGGCGTTTCTCGCCGACCAAGCCGTCCACTTGGCCGTCATAGCCGCCGTGGCCGTCCTCTGGCCGGGCCTGGCCCAGCAGAGCCTGTTGGAATCCCTGCCCGGAAACGTCCAAGCCAACGTCTATGCAGGACTGGCCCTGGTTTGCGGTCTGACCGTCGGCATTCCCGTCGGCGGCGTCGTCATCCGCAAGCTAGTCGAGCCTCTGATGCCGGCGTCGCCGATCGCCGGCATGAAGAACGCCGGCCGCTACATCGGCTGGCTGGAACGCGCGCTCTCGATCACCTTCTTCCTGATCAACCAGCCCGAGGCGATCGGCTTCCTCCTTGCGGCGAAATCGATCCTGAGGTTTCGAGACATTCAGGATCAAACGGACCGGCACCAGGCCGAGTATATCATCATCGGCACCTTCTTGAGTTTTGGATGGGCGCTCCTCACGGCCTTGGCCGCCCGGGCAGCGATCAATCACTGGCTCGGCTGAGGGTTAAGCAGACCATCGCTAAGATCGGTCCTCAAATTCCCGAGCGCCGCGGTCACTTGCCTTGCGACACTATTCCGCCGATCACCTGTCCTTGCACGCCAGAGCCCTACTACGCCTAAATCCTTGTTGAATCGGATGATTTTCCTACCCCATTAGTTGCCCCGTTCCGGTCGCGCTCCTGCTGATCGGGCGCGGGGGCCGCCCGTGGGCGCTCAACACATCCGGTCCGAATCCTCGCTGCGCGGCGCTCGCATGCTGCGCACGGCGCTGGGTCCGGCCATCGCCGCCTGGCTGGAAGATCCGGCCATCGTCGAGGTGATGCTGAACCCCGATGGCCGCCTCTGGATCGACCGTCTGGCCGGCGGTCTCGCCGACACCGGCATGCACCTGGCCCCCGCCGACGGCGAGCGGATTATCCGCCTGGTCGCCCACCACGTCGGCGCCGAGGCTCGTCCCGACCAACCGCGTATCTCGGCCGAGCTGCCTGAAACCGGCGAGCGGTTCGAGGGCCTGCTGCCGCCGGTGGTGGCCTCGCCGACCTTCGCCATCCGTAAGGCCGCTGTCGCCGTCTTCACCCTCGCCGACTATGTGGCGGCGAGCATCATGACCGCCAGGCAGGCAGGCGCGCTGGCGGCGGCGGTGGCTGAACGCCGGAACGTTCTAGTCGTCGGCGGCACCTCGACTGGCAAGACCACCCTGGTCAACGCGCTCCTGGCCGAGGTCGCTAAGACGGGTGACCGCGTGGTTCTGATCGAGGACACCCGCGAACTGCAGTGCGCCGCCCCCAACCTCGTCTCCCTGCGCACCAAGGATGGCGTCGCCTCGCTGTCGGACCTTGTGCGCTCCTCGCTCCGCCTGCGTCCGGACCGGATTCCGATCGGCGAGGTGAGGGGCGCCGAAGCGCTCGACCTGCTCAAGGCCTGGGGCACCGGCCATCCCGGCGGCGTCGGTACGCTGCACGCCGGTTCGGCGCTCGGCGCGCTGCGCCGCCTGGAACAACTGATCCAGGAGGCGGTGGTCACCGTCCCCCGCGCCATGATCGCCGAGACCATCGACGTGATCGCCGTCCTCGCCGGCCGCGGCGCCGAACGGCGCCTGGCCGAGCTCGCCGTCGTCGAAGGATTGGGTGCGAGCGGCGACTACGCCCTTCGCCCCGCTCAATTTCCAACCCCTCAAGGAGACTCCCAATGATCGCTGTTTCTCTCCGCCACCGGTTGGCTGTTGCGTCCACCCTCGTCCTGACGGCCCTGGTCTGCGCGCCCGCCTACGCCGCAGGCTCCTCCATGCCCTGGGAGACGCCGCTCAACCAGATCCTGGAGTCCGTGCAGGGTCCGGTCGCCAAGGTGGTGTCGGTGATCATCATCGTCGTCACCGGCCTGACCCTGGCCTTCGGCGACACCTCGGGCGGGTTCCGGCGGCTGATCCAGATCGTCTTCGGCCTCTCCATCGCCTTCGCCGCGAGCTCCTTCTTCCTGTCCTTCTTCTCCTTCGGCGGCGGGGCGCTGGTCTGATGGGGCCGGGAACCGACATCCCGGGCTTCGAGGCGCCCGTCCATCGGGCCCTGACCGAGCCGATCCTGCTCGCCGGGGCGCCGCGATCGGTGGCGATCGTCAACGGCACGCTCGCCGCCGCCGTGGGCCTTGGCCTTCGGCTCTGGATCGTCGGTGTCGCGCTCTGGCTGATCGGCCATGCCGCCGCCGTCTGGGCGGCCAAACGCGATCCGCACTTCGTCGACGTGGTCCGTCGCCACCTCCGCTATCCCTCGCACTTGAAGGTCTAGCCCGTCATGTTCGATCTTCGTGAGTACAACCGCAGAGCCTCCCACCTCGCGGATTTCCTGCCCTGGGCGGCCCTGGCCGCGCCCGGCGTGGTGCTGAACAAGGACGGCGCCTTCCAACGCACGGCGCGGTTTCGGGGGCCGGACCTGGACTCGGCGACGCCGGCCGAGCTGGTCGGGACGGCGGCGCGGCTTAACAACGCGCTGCGGCGGCTGGGCTCAGGTTGGGCCGTGTTCGTCGAGGCGCAGCGCAGCCCGGCTGAGACCTACCCGAAGAGCGCTTTTCCCGATCCGGTGTCGGCGCTGGTCGACGAGGAGCGGCGGGCCCAGTTCGAGGAAGCCGGCGCCCACTTCGAAAGCGCCTACTACCTGACCTTCGTCTTTCTGCCGCCGGCGGAGACGGCCGGCCGCGCCGAGGCCTGGTTGTATGAAGGCCGCGGCGACCGCAGCATCGATTGGCCGGAGGTGTTGCGGGGCTTCATCGACCGTACCGACCGTATCCTCGGCCTGGTCGAGGGGTTCGTGCCGGAAGTCGACTGGTTGGGCGACGCCGAGACCCTGACCTATCTGCACTCGACGATCTCGACCAAGCGCCACCGGGTGCGCGTCCCCGAGACGCCAATGCATCTCGACGCGCTCTTGGCCGATGAGCCGCTGGCCTGCGGCCTCGAACCGAAGCTTGGAGACTCGCACCTGCGCGTGCTGACCATCGCCGGCTTCCCGACCGCGACCTGGCCGGGCCTGCTCGACGAACTAAACCGGCTGGCCTTCCCCTACCGCTGGTCCACGCGGGCCATCTGCATGGACAAGACCGATGCGGTGAAGTTGCTTAGCAAGATCCGCCGCCAGTGGTTCTCCAAGCGCAAGTCGATCGCCGCGATCCTGAAGGAGGTGATGACTAACGAGGCCTCGGCCTTGATGGACACCGACGCCGAGAACAAGGCGCTCGACGCCGACGCCGCCCTGCAGGAGCTTGGCTCCGACCAGATCGGCCAGGCCTATGTCACCGCGGCCGTCTGCGTCTGGGACGAGAGCCCGGCCGCCGCCGACGCCAAGCTCCGCCTGGTCGAAAAGGTCATCCAGGGCCGCGATTTCACCGCCATGGTGGAGACCGTCAATGCGGTGGAGGCCTGGCTGGGCTCGCTGCCCGGCCACGCCTACGCCAACGTCCGGCAACCGCCGATTTCGACCCTGAACCTCGCCCACATGATCCCGCTCTCGGCGGTGTGGGCCGGGCCGGAACGAAACGACCACCTGGGCGGCCCGCCGCTGTTTCTGGCCAAGACCGAGGGTTCGACCCCGTTCCGGCTGTCGCTGTATGTGGGCGACGTCGGCCACACCCTGGTGGTCGGCCCCACCGGCGCCGGCAAGAGCGTGCTGCTGGCGCTGATGGCGCTGCAGTTCCGGCGTTATCCGGGCGCGCAGGTGTTCGCCTTCGACTTCGGCGGCTCGATCCGCGCGGCGTCGATCGCCATGGGCGGCGACTTCCACGACCTCGGTGGTGCGATCGCAAACGACGCCGGCGAGGGTGATGCACCGGTGGCGCTGCAGCCACTGGCGCGCGTCGACGGGGCCGGCGAGCGAGCCTGGGCCGCCGAGTGGGTCGCGGCCGTCCTCGCCCGCGAAGGCGTCGCCGTGACGCCGGAGGTCAAGGAACACCTCTGGACCGCCCTGGCCAGCCTTAGCTCCGCGCCGATGCAGGAGCGGACCCTCACCGGCCTTTCTGTGCTGTTGCAATCCCAGGCGCTGAAGCGGGCGCTGCTGCCTTACACGGTGGCGGGCCCCTGGGGCCGGCTGTTGGACGCGGAGTCCGAACGCATCGGCGAGGCCGACATCCAGGCCTTCGAGACCGAGGGCTTGGTCGGCTCGGCCGCGGCGCCGGCGGTGCTGGCCTACCTGTTCCACCGGATTGAGGGCCGACTCACCGGCCGGCCGACTCTGGTGATCGTCGATGAAGGCTGGCTGGCGCTCGACGACGCCACCTTCGGCGCCCAGCTTCGCGAATGGCTGAAGACCCTGCGCAAGAAGAACGCGGCGGTGATCTTCGCCACCCAGTCTCTGGCCGACATCGAGTCCAGCGCCATCGCCGCGGCGATCATCGAAAGCTGCCCGACGCGGATCTTTCTCCCCAACGAGCGGGCGATCGAACCGCAGATCAGCGCCATCTACCGGCGGTTCGGGTTGAACGATCGGCAGATCGAGATCCTCAGTCGGGCCACGCCCAAGCGCGACTACTATTTCCAGTCGCGGCGCGGCAATCGGCTGTTCGAACTGGGTCTCGGCCCGGTCGCCCTGGCGCTGACCGCCGCCTCGTCCAAGACCGACCAGGCCAGGATCGCCGAGCTGCTGGCCGTCCATGGCCGCGTGGGCCTCGCCAGCGCCTGGCTGGCGCACCGCGGCCTCGGCTGGGCGGCGAATTTGGTTCGGCCCGCGCCAGTGCAGGCCGGGTCCACGCCATCACAACCTCAATCGGAGCTCGCCTGATGACCCTGCGTCCTTGCTCACTTTTGGCCGCCGCCGCCGCCGCCGCCGCGGTCCTTGTCCTGGCTGGCGCGAGCGCGCCAGTGAGCGCCCAGATGACGGTGTTCGATCCGACCAACTACGCCCAGAACGTGATGACCGCCGCGCGCGAACTGATGCAGGTCCAGCATGAGATCACCTCGCTGCAGAACCAGGCGCAGATGCTGATCAACCAGGCCCACAACCTGGCGACCTTGCCGACGTCAGTGCTGAACCTGCTGCAACAGGACCTGACGCGCACCCAGCAGCTGCTCGCCGAGGCGCAGCACATCACCTACAACACCGGCCAGATCAATCTGGCGTTCCAGACCCAGTATGGAACCACCAGCCTTTCGACCACGGACCAACAGTTGGTCGCCCGGGCCCAGGCGCGGTGGCAGACCTCGCTCGGGGCCTTCCAGGACTCCCTGAACGTCCAGGCCGGCGCCGTCGGCAACATCACCAACGCCCAGACCCAGATGTCTTCGCTGGTGTCGGCCAGCCAGGGCGCGACAGGAGCGCTGCAGGCTACTCAGGCCAGTAACCAACTCCTCGCCCTGATCGCCAAGGAGCTGGCCGATCTGATCGCCGTGCAGGCGGCGCAAGGGCGTGCGGAGTCGCTGAGTGCGGCCGACAAGGCCACGGCGCCGGCGGACGCCCAGGTGCTGTTCAGCCAGTTCATGGCGCCTGGGACCTACACCCCGGCCAGCGTGGCGATGTTCCATTGACGCGCCTCTTCAACACCAAGGGCTGGAGCGTGCTGGGGGCCGTCCTGGTGCTGTTCGCAGCGATCATCGCCAGCGCCGTCACCGCGTCGCATCGGCCGAGCGCCAGCGCAGCCATGGCGCCCGCCGGGCGGGCGTCCAGCGAATTGGATCGCTGCCGTTCGCTGGGCGCCGACGCCGCCAAGGACGCCGGTTGTCAGGCCGCCTGGCGGCTGTTGCGCGACCACTTCCTCGGATTGGACAAGACGGGAGCGCGGCTGTGAATAACACAGGCGTCATCGATACTTTCCTGGGTGTCTTCACCCAGTACATCGACTCCGGCTTTGGCCTGTTAGGTGGGGAAGTGCACTTTCTGTCGGCCACCCTGGTGGTCATCGACGTCACCCTGGCGGCGCTGTTCTGGGCCTGGGCGCCCGGCGAAGACATTCTCGCTCGGCTGATCAAGAAGACCCTCTATGTCGGCTTCTTCGCCTTCCTGATCGGCAACTTCAATTCCCTAGCCCAGGTGGTCTACGACAGCTTTTCAGGCCTTGGCCTCGAGGCGGCCGGCGGCGGCATGTCGGCGTCCGATTTCTTGCATCCCGGGCAGATCGCCCAGGACGGCATCACCGCCGGAACGCCGATCCTGCAGGCGATCTCCCAGGACTCTGGATTTCCGCAGGTCTTCGAGAACTTCGTGCCGATCGTGATCATGCTGATCGCCTTTCTGATCGTCGTGATCGCCTTCTTCATCCTGGCGATCCAGCTCTTCGTCACCTTGATCGAGTTCAAGCTGACCACCCTGGCCGGCTTCGTGCTCGTCCCCTTCGGCCTGTTCGGCAAGACCGCCTTCCTGGCCGAAAAAGTCCTGGGCGCCGTCGTCGCCTCCGGCGTCAAGGTTCTGGTGCTGGCGATTATCCTCGGCATCGGCTCGACGATCTTCAGCCAGTTCACCCAGAACGGGGTTTCCAGTGGCGTGGGGGGCGGTCAACCGACGCTGGAACAGGTACTGGCGCTCGCCCTGGCCGCCCTGTCGTTGCTCGGCCTCGGCATCTTCGGGCCCGGCATCGCCACCGGCTTGGTATCCGGCGCGCCGCAGCTTGGCGCCGGCGCAGCGATCGGGACCGGGCTTGCGGTCGGCGGCATGGCGCTCGCCGGCGCGGCCGGTGTGCGCGCCGCGGCGGGCGGCCTCGCGAGCTTGAAGGGCGCGGCGGGCGCGGCCTCACGCCTCGGGCCGGCTGGATCCGGCGATGGCGGCCTGCGTCCGCCGCCGCCTGGCGGCCCCTCAGGCGGTGGATCCGGCGGTGGAGCCGCAGGCGGAGCGACCTCCGGCGGGTCGTCGAGCGGCGGCTCACCGGGCGGCTCGGGCGCCCCGCCCACGGCCGGCGCCCCTGACCTCGCCGCTAGCGCCGCCAGCGCCGCCAGCGACGACCAAGGCGAACAACCCGCCTGGGCCAAGCGGCTGCAGCACGGCCAGGCCTTCTCCCACGGTGTCGTCACCGCCGCCCATGCCGTGGGGTCCGGCGATCATGGCGGCGGCGGCGCCCAAGTCTCCCTTTCCGAGGACCGCTGATGAGCCTCTTCAAACGATCCGATGTCCGCTTCGGAACCACGCCGGTTCCGGAAACCCCTTACCAGCGCGCCGGCCAGGCCTGGGATGAGCGCATCGGTTCGGCCCGCGTCCAGGCCCGAAACTGGCGGCTGATCGCCTTTTGCAGTCTGATCCTCTGCGCCGGCCTTTCCGCGGCTGTGGTCTGGCTGGCCGCTCGGGGGACCGTCACGCCCTGGGTGGTGCAGGTGGACCGGCTGGGCCAGGCCCAGGCCGTGGCGCCGGCGAGCGCCGGCTATACGCCCACCGACCCGCAGATCGCCTGGCATCTGGCCCGCTTCATCGAGGACGTGCGCTCGGTCTCCGCCGATCCGGTGGTGATGCGCAAGACCTGGCTGGAGGCCTACGACTACGTCACCGACAAGGGGGCGCTGGCCCTGGACGGCTACGCCCGGGCAGAGGATCCCTTCGCTAAGGTTGGCAAGTCTCAGGTCGCCGTCGATATCTCCAGTGTCATCCGCGCCTCCCCGTCGAGCTTCCGGGTGGCCTGGACCGAGCGCCGCTACGCCGATGGCCAGCTCGCCGCCACCGAACGCTGGACCGCGATCCTCACCGTGGTCCTGCAACCCCCCGCCAGCGCCGACCAGCTTCGCAAGAATCCGCTCGGCGTCTTCGTCCACGCCATCAATTGGTCAAAGGAGCTCGGCTGATGCGCCGTCTCGGTCCCACACGTCATCTTCTCTTCGCGGTGCTCTCAGCGTCTTGCCTCGGCGGCTGTGCAGCCCTGCAGCAGAGCGCCTCAGTCTCGGCCGAACCGATGCGTCTGGCTGTGCAGGAGCCGGACCCCCCGAAACCGGTCGAGGTTGTCCAGACCGTCGTTCCGCTGCCACTGCCGGGTCAACTAAAGCCGCTTCCAACGAACGCCATCGTCAAGGCCGAACCTGCCGACCCGGCCGAGCGCGTGGCGCGCGCCAATGCCGCGGCCCGGGTCCAGCCCAGCCGTGACGGGTACGTCAATGCGGTGCAGGTCTATCCCTTCACGGAAGGCGCCCTCTATCAGGTGTATGCCGCGCCCGGTCAGGTGACGGATATCGCACTGGAGGTCGGCGAGCGTCTCGCCGGAACCGGCCCCGTGGCCGCTGGTGATACGGTTCGCTGGGTGATCGGCGACACCGAGAGCGGGGCTGGGGCGACCAGGCGCATCCACATCCTGCTCAAACCGACCCGCGCCGATCTGCGCACCAACCTGGTCATCAACACCGATCGGCGCACCTATCATCTGGAGCTGCGCGCGACGCCCACGACCTATATGGCCTCGGTGTCCTGGCGCTATCCGGCCGATCAGCTGGTGGCCCTGCAAGGCCAGGCGCATGCGGCGGATGAGGCCGCGCCGGTTGCCAGCGGCATCGACGTCGACCGGCTGAATTTTGGTTACCGGATCGACGGCGCCAAGGCGGCCTGGCGGCCGACCCAGGTGTTCGATGACGGGCGCCAAGTGTTCATCGAATTCCCGGCCGGGATCGCCGAGGGCGAGTTGCCGCCGCTGTTCGTGCTTGGCCCGAAAGGCAAGGACGCCGAACTGGTCAATTACCGGGTCCGCGGACGGCACATGATCATCGACCGTCTGTTCCAGGTCGCGGAACTCAGGCTCGGCGGCAAGGGCGCCGAGCAGCGCGTACGCATCGCGCGCGAAGGCGCCCTGGCGGCGGCGAAGTGATGTCCGACCCCGCTCCGTCCGAAGACAAGACCATCGCCCGCGCGCTTCGCCTGGGCGCGGCGCCGGCCCCCGTCACCCGTCTCTCGCGCAAGGTGCTGATCGCCCTGGGCGCTGTCTCCAGCATCGCGATCGTCGCCGCCATCGCTTGGGCCATGGCCCAAAAGCCCCACGGCAAGGGCCAAGGCGAACTCTACAACACGGGGAGCCAGCAACCGCCTGACGCTATGGCCGCGTTGCCGAGCGACTATGGCGGCGCGGCGGCGGGCGCCGCCAACGCGCCTAAGCTCGGACCGCCGCTTCCGGGCGACCTCGGTCGTCCCATGCTCGCCGCCGGTCAAACCGGCGCCTCGCCGCTGGCGTCGCCCGTGGGCGCGTCTGATCCGGCCAAACAGCAGCTCGCGCAGGAGCAGGAGAGCGCACGCACGAGCCGGCTATTCAGCGGCGAGGGGGCGCCAATAGGCGTCGGCGCGGTCGCCGATGCAGCCGGTGCGCTGGCCGCGCCGGCGTCCACGACCACGGCGACACCGCCATCGGCGGCGGCTTCTGGCGTGTCATCGACCAGTCAAATGGGGCAGGCGGGCAAGCTCGCTTTTCTGAACGGGCCGGCCGATACCCGCACCGTCAACGATCAGCGCCTGCAAGCGCCGGTATCGCCCTATGTCATCCAGGCCGGCGCGGTCATTCCAGCCGCCCTGATCACCGGCCTCCGCTCAGACTTGCCGGGGCAGATCACCGCCCAGGTGACGGAAAACGTCTATGACAGCCCGACGGGTCGGTATTTGCTCGTGCCCCAGGGATCGCGGCTGATCGGCTCCTACGACAGCCAGGTCGCCTTCGGTCAGAGCCGGGTCCTGCTCGCCTGGACGCGTCTGATCCTGCCGGGCGGGCGCTCGATCGTGTTGGAGAAGAACCCGGGCGCTGACGCTGAGGGCTTCGCCGGCCTTGAGGACGGCGTCGACCACCATTGGAAGCAGCTGTTTGGCGCCGCGCTGCTGTCGACGGTGCTCGGCGTCGGCGCCCAGGCCGGCGCAGCTGAGTCCGACAGCCAGATCCTCGACGCCCTGCGCCAAGGCGCCGCCAATTCCATGAACCAGGTCGGCCAGCAGGTCGTCGCCAAGGACTTGGACATTCAGCCAACACTGACAATTCGGCCGGGCTTTCCCGTGCGCGTCATTGTCACGCGCGACCTGGTGCTCGAGCCCATCGCGCCATGAGGCCCGCCATGCCGAAACTCAAACTCGCCGCTATCGAGGATGACAAGCCCGTCCGACTGACGGTCGATCTGCCGGCCGCATTGCATCGTGATCTTGTGGCTTACGGCCAGATCCTCGGCGTCGCGACGCCGATCGAGCCGGTCAAACTGGTCGGGCCGATGCTGGAGCGCTTTATGGCCACCGACCGGGGCTTTGCGAGCGCGCGGCGTGCGCCGTCGAAATAGCCGTCAGCCGCTGCGACGGCGCCTGTCCGGAAAGCGGCGCCTTAGCAGGGCGACGAACTGCCTTAGGGCTGGATTGTCATTTTCCTTTAGCCAGGCCGCGTTGACCACGTACTCGGCGGCGGGATCGGCGATCGCCAGGAACCTGATGCCCGGGAACGGGATCAGGCTGGTGCTTTCCGGTGCGATGGCGATGCCGCGGCCGGCGGCGACCAAACCCAGGACGCCCTCCCGAGAGCAATCATGGAGATGAGGGTTAAACCGTGGTCCGCCGCTCCGCTCAGCTAGGCGCTGGTACAAGGTCCAATCTTCCTGGGCGCTGACCAGAAGGGGGTGGTCTTCCAGCAGCGCCCATTCCGTGTCGGCCGTGAGCGCACACGACTCTTGCACGACAAAGTACAGCCGCTCGGTCCACAGCGTCTGGCGTTCAAACCGGTGCGGAAAGCCGTCCCCCACCAGAAAGGCGACGTCGAGCCCGCGGTCCATCAGGCCGGCTGACAACTCGCTGACGCCCTGCTCACGAAGGGTGATCTCCACGGCCGGCGCTTGGACCCTCTGCTCGGTAAGGAGGGCGGTTGCTCGGCCAGCGGCGACGGACCAGACATAGCCGATGTTGAGCGCGCCGGACTGCCCTCGACCCGCCGTTTGAGCCTGGTGTGCGGTCGCGTCCAGCGTCTGCAGCGCCCGCGTCGCGCCGGCGACAAAGACATCTCCGGCGTTTGTCAGACGAACGCCACCGGAATGACGCTCGAACAGCCTCACCCCTAGCTCTGCTTCTAGGTCACGCGTCTTGGCGCTGATGATCGACTGATCGACATTGAGGGTAGCGGCGGCGCGCCGGACGGCGCCCTGTCGGGCGACCGCCAGAACATAGCGGATCTGACGCAGGTCCATCCGAATTGTCATGCGTCCGGGTCCCGTTATTGAGCGAACGATCCCTCGCGCCAGCCCGCCGCGTCATTCTGCGACGCAACGATAAGTGGTTGGCGTGTGTTCAGAGGATAGGACCGGCGCGCCGGCGCCGTCTATTCCTCGAAACCGAGGGTTGCGCGCCTCGCCGGTCGTGTTGCAATAGCGGTTTGGTCTCTTCTTACCTCGCCCGCCGCCGATCTTGGACGGGGCCAGACCCTGGAAAAGTCAGCAAAGCTCGCACGCCGCGGAACCCTGAACCCCTCGACGCATCCGGCTCCGTCAACCTCACAAAAGAGGGTTGACCGGTCGATCCGCCGAACGCCGCGACGCTTGTAATGAACCTTAACGTGTAGCACGTCATGATAGCATTCATCCCAAGGTCGTTAAGCGCGGTTGCGGCCGAATTCCTGGCCCAGGCCACCGACTGTAAGAGCTCCGAGGCGTTGCACGCCCACTTTCTCGACTTCGCGCAGGCGTTGGGCTTCGAGTCGGCGATGTTCCTCAATCTGTCCAACGCCGGCAGCGCAATCTCGCCTCGGGTCGTGCTGGGCGACCACGATCCCTGGATCCAGCATTACACGGCGCAGAACTACGCGCGCCTGGATCCGACCATACCGCGGGCGTTCCGATCCCGGACTCCCTTCACCTGGAGCAGCGTTGAGCGGCCGGATGCGCCGCGCCGCCAACGCCAGTTCTTCGGCGAGGCCCGAGAAGCCTGGTCGGAAGAGGGCCTGATCGTGCCGATTCACGGTCCGTATGCCGAATTCTCCGTGGTCAATCTGCTGTGTGATCACCGGATCGCCTTGCCGGATGAAGAGACCGCCATCATCCAGGGCGTCTGCCATGTCTACGTCGCCGTAGGGCTCAATCTGGCGACGGGCGCGCTGCCGCTTCCGCCGGACAGCATGCCGGCGCTCACCGCGCGCGAACGACAGTGCGTGTTTTGGATGTGCATGGGCAAACGCGACGCTGACACGGCGGATATACTGGGCGTCTCGGCCCATACGGTCAGGCAGTACATCAATTCAGCCAAGCTCAAGCTCGGTGTGGAGACGCGGCCCGAGCTGAGCCTCAAGGCGCTGGTTTACGGCCTGTTGGTGCCTGATCGAGGCGCAATGTTTTGAGGCCCACCCGCCGGCGCCGACGAGCGACCTCGACGGCTTCTCGACCCTGATCGACACCGCCGCGCATGTGCCCGTCACCGTCCCCACCGCTTTGATTCTCGTCGCGCCGATCCCAATAGGCGTGTGTAGAGCTTTGCTCCGATCTCCTCGGTTTCGAGGAATAGACGGTCTCCCAGCCGCCAGGGCAAGATTAGAGGAGGGAGATTTCAAATGCTTCACATCTGCACCCACGAAAACCGCGACCTGTATCAAGCTCAACTCAAGCTGATGCATCGGCAACGCAACGAGCTGTTTGTGAAAGGCAAGGGGTGGGCCCTTCCGGTGCGCGATGGCGGCGAATATGACGATGGTGACGACGACCGGGCGGTCTATCTGCTGTCAATCGACGAGGGGGGCTCCTGCTTTGGCAGCATCCGTGTGCGGCCGGCGGATGACTTCTCCATGGTCATCGATCGGATGCCGCACCATGTCGCGGGCGATGCGGGCGCGCTTCGCGACGATCCCGGTCTGTGGGAGATGGCGCGCTGGATAAACATCGGTGGCGATCCCTCTTCTGGCCAGGAAGTGCGGATCGGCTTGATCGAGTATCTATTGCGGCGCGGCGCGACCCAGTGTCTGGCGCTTCCGGACGTGAGCATGATGGCCTATGGCATTCGGACAGGCTGGCGCCTACGCGCTCTGGGCGCGCCGCTGCCCTACCCAGAAGGTGGTGTCGCCGTCGCCGTCAGTCTTCCGATCACGCGCGAAGAGGTCGCCTATCTGCGCGATCTGACTGAACGCCGGGATCTGTTCCTGATGGAGATCGACGCGACCGCGCCCTGGGCTCAACTGCCGTTGCCGGTCATTGAGGCGGCTTTCAAGGCGGCGGCCGTCGCCACGGCCGATGGCGCCGAACTGGCGGCCATTGCGGACCAACACCTTCGTCACATCAACCTTGGCCGAGTGGCGTAGCCCTCGCGCTGGAAGCGTCGTCTTTGGCCGGCTGAACGGGCGTCCAAACCAGATTTTGATGGCAAACGCCGATAGCAATGCTCCGCCAGCATAGGCCGCAGGCTAGCCCCGGTCGTGACTGACGGACCAAGATGGGGATCGTAAGCGGGCGGGGAATGGGTCCATGAGGCGCGCGATTTCTCCCACAGGCGACCGCATCTACGCGGCCGTCAAAGGCCATTTACTGAGCGGCGATATCCTTCCTGGCGAACGGCTCGACGCGGCGATGCTCGCGCACCATTATGCAGCCAGCATCACCCCGGTCAGAGCGGCGTTGCACCGACTCGTAGGAGAGGGACTGGTGCTGGCCGAGGCGGGCGAAGGTTTCCACACCCCAAGGCTCACCGAGGCCAACCTACGCGATCTTTACGCCTGGAACGGTCATCTCCTCCTGCTTGCGTGGCAGCTCGCAAATGCGCGGGGTGGGGAGAGCGCTGAGCTTCGTCGCAGATTGGCGCCCGTGGCCGGTGATGCCGGCGTGATAGCGAACACCGAACACCTCTTTTCGGCCTTAGGCGACTTATCAGACAACGAACAGTGTCTGACCGCGGTCGACGCGATGAATGACAAGCTTCGCCTTTCCCGGCGGCTGGAAACCCGACTCTTCGCCGATATAGCCGAAGAATGGATATCCATGGCGGAGGCCGTGGCGACATTGCGTTCCAACGATATCCGCCATTCGATCACAAGCTATCATCGTCGCCGGGTTCGCGTGACGCCGGATTTGCTCCGCCTGATCTATCGGCCAGACCCGCTGTTATGATCATGCGCCGCAACCGCGAACGGCTCACACCTTCGCGACGGGCTCTCTAACGACCTGGGATTCGATGGTGTGTGTGGCGCCGGCCGTTGAGAATGCGCTTGAACGCACGCTGGCGCCTTTAGCGAAAGCCTGGACATGCGCGCCAGCCGGCCGGGCAAGGTGGCTCTATCAGACTCCGGGCTGAGGCTCCAACGGCGCCCGAGGGGATCCACGATCAAACAACTCTCAGGCGAACAATCGACGGATAAGCCGATTATAAGATGCTGATAAGGTCCATCTGCTCCTAGGCTCTGACCGTCGCCGCTTTCCGCGACAGAACCTGAGGAGTCAGATCATGGACAAGAACATCGAGCCCGGCGAACTGGACATCGTCGACCTCGGCGCCGTCAGCGTCGAGACCAAGGGCGGCCCGATCGGGGCCGGCGAACCCTTCTCGCAACAGCCGCTGACCGGCCTTTCCGAAGACTGAGCTTCGGCTTCTCGCGCGCGGGCGCCAGGCCCGCGCGCGCTTTTCCGTAGAGATGGTCGCCTGACGCCGTGCCCTATCGATTTTCCCCTCACGTCTCAGCCTGTATGGTCGGAGCGCACGCGATCTTCCTCGACGCTGGACGGGACCGCTACTTCAGCATTGGCGGCGCCACGGCGCTGGGCGTTCAGGCTCTGCTTGAGCGCCGCTCTGTCGACAAAGGCGCGTTGGACAGGCTCGGAAAGGCGGGGTTGGTCGAAGCCGGCGAACCTGAAGCCCCATGGCCGCGGCTGCCGATCCCGCCCGCCCGCAGCTTCATGGAGGAAGGCGAGGTCCAACCCATCCTGCGCATCGGTCCTATGATTGAGGTCATGACAGGCCTGGTCCAGGCCGGCCGCGCCGTCCGGCGGCGGCCGTTCGCTGAGATCCTCGAAGGACTTGCCGCCAGGAAAACCAATCTCTCGGGTTCTCCCGACCGGCTGCTTCCCCTCGCGATGGGCTTCCTTGCGACGCGGCGCTTCGTGCCGATCAGGCCCTGCTGCCTGCCAGACTCGCTGGCCTTGCTGAACATACTCGCGCGCAGGCGTCAGACGGCGGACCTGGTGTTTGGCGTGAAGCTGAACCCGTTCTCGGCGCATTGCTGGGTTCAGGCTGGCGACATCGTCCTCAATGACGCCATCGACCATGTGACCATTCACACCCCGATCCTGGTCGTATGACGCCGCCTCGGTTCCTCGCGGTGATCGGAAGCGATCCTTCCCGGGTTTCTCGCCGCCGGGTGGTCGAGGCCGCCGTCCGGCTCGGCCTCCGTACCGTCTTTCAAGGCGACGACCTGATCGTCCTGGCCGGCCGTGACACGCCGGCCATCGTTATGCCGGGCGAACGCGGCGTGGTCGTTGGGACCGTCTTCGAGCGCAGCGCGGACCCGGAAAGCGCCTACCACAAAGCCACCACCATCACGGTCCCCGAGCCTTTCGATGAGGGTCTGCTCCGGACCTACTGGGGCAGCTTCGTCGCTTTCACCGTCGACAAGCTTCGTCGCACTGCGCGTGTCTGTCGTGACCCCTCGGGAAGCACTGACTGTTATCGCAGCCGCAAGGGCGACATCGACTTTGTGTATTCGGATGTGGCAATCGCGCACGCACTTGGGTTGATCGAAGGAAGGCCAGATCCGGCGGCGCTAGCTCATCATCTGGCGTACGCCGGTCTGAGAGTGGAGCAGACCGCGCTTGCGGGCGTACTGGAGGTGCTGCCAGGAACCATGGTCGGCCTTGACGGAGTAGGGCCCGTGTCGCGGCGGTGCGCCTGGACCCCCTGGACCTTCGCGGAAAGAGGTAACCAGATCTCCGATCGCCAGGCCGCCGCCGACCTGGTGCGTCTGGAGACCCTGCGGTGCGTCTCGGCGTGGGCCGGAGAGTTTTCCTCGATCCTGCACGAGCTTTCGGGTGGGTTGGATTCCTCGATCGTCGCGGCTTGCCTAGGGTCCGATGTCCACACCCTGCGCTGCATAAATGTCGTGACGCCGGACCCAGGGGCGGACGAGCGCGCATACGCCCAGCAGGTCGCGGGCCACATTGGGGCGCCTCTCACCACCGTCATCCTGGACGCCGCAGACTCAAGTCTAGACGGCCTGGCGGAGGTCATAAACCCGCGTCCCGGGTCGGGGATGCTGCATCAGGTCCTGGATCGGGCCGTGACGCGGGAGGTCGAACGGACAGGCGCGCAGGCCTGTTTCAGCGGGGGCGGCGGCGACAACGTTTTCAGCTATCTGCACACGGCCGCACCGGCGACAGACGCCTTTCGCTGCCACGGTCTTGGACCTGTGTTCTGGCAAAGCATCAGCGATCTGGCGGCAATGCACGCCTGCACCACCTGGCGCGCGGGCAGCCTGGCTTTGCGCAAGGCCTGTCGACCCTTGAAGTCGTGGCCCAGAACCACAGACTTCCTGAGGCGGGGCGCGGCGGCCTCCTCGCCGGCCATTCACCCCTGGCTGGAGGCGCCACCAGGCGCGCTGCAGGGCCGGCAAGAGCACATCTTCTCCCTCATGTCGGCCCAGAACCCGGTCTCCAGCCAGGCCAGCCACGGGCCGGCGCGCATCTTCTATCCTCTCCTGTCGCAGCCCCTCGTCGAACTCTGCCTGCGGATACCGAGCTGGATGTGGATCTCTGGCGGCCGCAATCGCGCCGTGGCGAGAGACGCGTTCGCCGGGCAACTACCGCGGGCCATTCTACAGCGGCGCACCAAGGGCGACTTCACGGGGTTCCTCGGCGACCTCTACGAGATGCACCGCAGCGCGCTTGGCGACCTCCTGCTGGACGGATGGCTGGCGGCTCAGGGCCTGCTCGATCGCGAGGCCATCGAGGCCTATCTGACATCTGCGGCGCCCGTGACCGACTACAGGTTCGACAGGCTGATGGGATTGGCCAACGCCGAGGTTTGGACGCGATCGTGGCTTGCTCGCCCCGCGGCGACGTCGCTACCTTGACGGCGCCGGGGAGGCAGGCGCGGGCGGCCGTCCCGCCGCGGACGCCCGCGACTTCATCGCCTGCCACCGCTTGTATTGCTCTGCCTTTGCCGGGTCCGGATCGACATAGCCCTGGAGCCAGAATCTGAACCAGTCCAGGTTGCGATCGCTTGCCGCCAGCAGGTGACGAGGCTCGATCAGCAGATGAGGCTCGTGAGGAAAGACGTAGAGCTCGACGGGCGTCGTGGATGCCGCCAGCGGCACGAAATAATCCAGCGCGCTGAGGTGTTCCTCTTCCGACATCTGCATTAGCAGCGGGGTCTGGATTTTGTCGGTGTTGAACGCCGGCGAAAGGCGTTTCCAGACGTCCGGTGTCTCGTCCGGCGTGCCGAGGCCCCACCACTTGGACAGACTGGCCGTGAAATAGGGGCCTTGGAATTTGTGCATCAGATAATAGCTTGGTGTAATGCTGGGGCTGGCGACGGAGCCTGCGGCCAGAAGATGCGAATGCATCGCGGCCCACATCACAATCTCGCTGCCAAAGCTGACGCCGCCGAGGCCCACCCGGCTCGGATCGACTAGGCCCCGCTGCTTCAGGGTCTCGATGATTCTTCCGATCCCGGACAAGCTTGCATCAAAGCGAGCGAACTGATCCGAAGCGCTCACCACCGGGTGCTCGATGCAGAGGGCGGCAATGCCGGCGCCAGCCAGGCTTGCCAAGGGCCACTCATCGCCCAGGCCGCCCCGCAGATACCCATCGCAAGTGTAGTAGTTGATAAACAGCGGCGCTGGGCCTGAGGCCGTTCCCGGCGCGGGCGGGAAATACTCGCCGGTGAAGGCGTGGCCCTGGTCGTCGGTCCAGCTCAGAAACTGAGCCCGCGGCCCCCGCGCGGCGATCAGGGATTGGTTCGGCGCGTAGAGGTCGAGCAGCTGGCCGGTCTGCAGATCAACCCGCTCCAGATGCGGGGGCACGTCCGCCGCCGCGGCGACGCAGACCGCCGCCAGAGCCGATACGGCACAGGTCTCGCCCGGATAAATGCCTCGCCCACCACCGACCAGGCCCGGGAGGTTGGCGATCAGCCGCACCCTGCCGCTGGCGACATCCCAGTCATACAGGGACTGGCCGTTGATCTTGCGATCTCTTGCGGTGAAGATCACTTCGCTGTGGCCCGGCCGCCAGGCCAGGCCGATCACGCGGGTGTCGAAGCAGGGGTCGGCGTGACACCCCATTGCACTTGTCGCGGAGGCGGTTTGCGCGACCCGCGGCCCCGCGTTGGTCCCGATCGGCGCGATAAAGGCGATTGACCCGTCCAGGTCGGATCGCACCCGGGAATCGTAGACGCCGATGGGCGTCGCGGAGGCCGTCAGCACCGCGATCGGCAGCTGGCGCGCGAAGGCGGCGCGATCCGCGTCGGTCGCATCGCGCCGGTCTCCCGTGGCCAGATCCAGGACGACCTGATGTTTCGGCCGGCTGTCCAACAGGCCGCCCCGGTCCATCCAGGCGCCGGTGAACCGCTTGTCCGCCAGCCGACCGTTGATGACGCCGGCGTGGAACACCTCTGCATCGAGCGGGACGGTCGGGTCGATCAGCACGCCCCGGTCCGCCTCCGCCTGCTCCGCCCGGGCGATCGTCTCCCTCGGCGCGCCGGCGGTGTAGAAGAGCCGCCGACCATCGGCGCTGAGCGCAAAGCTCTCGACGTCGCCAGCGTCTTCCGTCACCGCTTCGGCATGCGAGCCGTCGCTGGCCGCGCGCCAGACCTGAACGGCCTGGCCGACCAACGCGCGGTAGTAGATCCATCGGCTATCGGCCGACCACTTCGGCGGTTCGGTGATCGTCGTGCCCGAGGTGAGGCGCAGGGGCTCGCCCGCGTCCGCAACGCGGAGGGGAGGGCGGGAGCCATCGATCGGCTGAACATACCATCCCGTTTCATAGGTGTTGCGCTCGACGGAGGCTTGGTCCTGCCGAAAGGCCACGCTCAGGCCGTTGGGCGAAATCGACGGACTCGACAGATCGATGGTTTCCACCAGCATTCTCGGCGACGGCGCCGCGCGCGCCGTCAGGGACGACAGCAGCAAGAGGCACAGCGCGACCAGGACGGGGCGTGTCAGGCGATCGGACATTTCAAAACTCTTCGTAATGGGCGCGGCGCCCAGGCGGTGAGGGAAGTCGGGGCACGGTGGCGGGCGGCCTGGCCAACCAGGTTGGCCGCCCGAGACTTAGAACCGCTGGCGAAGGGTCAGGCTGATGAAGCGGCCGATCGCCGAGGCGTTGGTGCTGTCGAAATCATAGCCGGCGTACTGCGCGCCCGCGCCACGGGCGTAGGGCGGGGCGCGGTCGAAGGCATTGGTGATCGCCAGCGTGCTCTCGAGGCCCGGGAGTTGCGGCGTCAGGCGACCAAACTTGTAGGTCACCGTGAAATCCATCGTCGTCCAGGCGCTGATCGGCACGTTTGGCGTCACCCCATTGTCGGTTTCGCCGGAGACCCAGTTCAGGACGCCCGTGGAGGAGAAGCCGCCGAACACCCAGGTCAGCCCCGACCGGACCCTGGCCGTCGGCGGATTGAACAGGGTGCCGGTCACGGTCTGGCTGGGCGCCCCCGCAGCGAGCTGCTGCTCGATATGCAGCCAGCTGGCGGCGGCGAAGGCGTCGAGATGGCCCAGGGGCAGGGTGAAGCCCTGCTTGATCGACAGATCGACGCCGTCGATCTTCTGGAGGCTGGCGTTGATATACCGCCCCTCGAGCAAGGCGACGACGTTGGCCGGGTCATACGGCTGTCCGGACGCATTGATGAGGGTCGGGGCGGCCGCGATCGCGGCGGCCTGCTGGGCGGTGGTGGGGTCGACGACGATGAACGGCGTGTTGGCGGGATTGGAGAGGGCGCCCGCCGGCGTCGTGAAGGGCAGGATGATCCGGTTGGTGTAGTCGATGTTGAAATAGGTCAGCGAGACGACCAGCGATCGGAGCTGGGGCGGCGACCAGTCGACGCCGGCGGTCCATGAGGTGGAGCGCTCGGGCTTCAGCTGGGTGTTTCCACCATAGGCCAGCAGGGCCTGGCCCGATGATCCCCCCAGGGTCGCGGCCTGGTAGAGGTAGGCGCCGACCGGCTGAGCTTCCTGGCTGAACTGCGGCGCCTTGAAGGAGGTGCCCCAAGTGGCGCGTAACGCCAGCCCTGGCGCCGGCTGGTAGCGCAGGCCCACCTTGGGGTTCGATGTGGAGCCGAAGTCGCTGTAGTGCTCGATGCGGCCCGCCAGCGTCAGGTCGAGACGGTTCAGGCCGACCCGCTCATCGTCGGGCCGAACCAGGGGGACGTCCGCCTCGCCGAACAGGTAGGCGACCCCGCGTGAGCCGTCTTGCCCCGCCGTGGCGATGCTCTGGGTATAGTCATAGCGTTCCGCCAGATACCCCCCCCGCCGAAGGCCAGCTTTACCGGGCCGCCGGGCAGGCTGAACGCCGCGCCATTGGCGCTCAGCTCGACCGAGTTGGAGGTGTTGGTCGTAACGGTGTCGTTTGAACTGCCGGAATACTGGAGGTCGAGGCTGTTTCGGCTTCCCGACACCGCTCCTGAGAGCACGGCGTTCCACGACGCCGGCAGGGCGAAGGTCAGGCTCGGCGCCACGAAATAGGACCGGTCCGTCTCCACATAGATGTAGGCCGGATCGCTCACCGCATACTGAAATTCGGTCCCGGTCTCGCGCTGTGAGTAGATCGTGTCGATGTTGAAGCTGGCCCAGGAGGACAGTTCCTGGCCTGCGTTCGCAAAGATCGAGAGACGGTTCTGCGCTTGCAGAAGCGGATTGACGGGGGGCGCGGCCGCCATGAAGTCCCGTTGGCCGGCCTCGATCGCATCCTGATGATTGTACTCCACCGTGGCCAGCGCGTGTCCGGAGCCCCAGGTCCCGCCGACAAGGGCGGAATAGGTCTGGGCGAATCCGCCGCCACGGGTTGAATCCCCCAGGGTCTCGCTCAGCTCGGCCCCATTGTAGTCCTTGCGCAGAATGAAGTTGACGACCCCCGCCACCGCGTCCGCGCCATAGAGGGCCGAAGCGCCGTCCGTGACGACGTCAATGCGCGAGATCGCCTGCAGCGGGATGACCGAGATGTCCGAGGCGGCATAGGCGCCATCGGCGGAAAGTCGCTGCCCGTCGATCAGCACGAGGGTGGCGTCGCTACCGAGACCCCGCAGGTTCACGGTGGAGGCGTTGTCCGTGTTCTGATTGCCCGCGGCGGCGGCCGTGGCGCCGGGAACAACGCCAGGGTTCTGGCCGCCGCCAAAGGCTTCGGGAAGGCTGCGGATCACGTCGCCCACGGCGGTGTAGCCGCTCTGCTGGATGTCGGTGCGCGTAATGACGTCGACGGGCGAGGCCTGTGAGCCGCCCCGAATTCGGGACCCCGTCACCATCACCTCTGCGACTGTCGCCGCCGGTGCGGCGGTCGCGTCCGATGAGCCGCGAATCCCGTGCGCCTCACGAACGATCAGGGCGTCGTCGGTCTCGATAAGTTCGAGGCCGCTGCCGGTCAGGAGCGTTCGGATGGCCTCGGCCGCCGTGTAGTCGCCCTTGAGCGGGGCGGCCTGCCTGCCCGCCAGAAGCGGCGAGGCCGCCACGATCGTGCGGCCCGAGCGCAGGGCCACCGCCTGGATCGCGGACTCCAGGCTCTGCGCCTTCAGGTCGTAGGTCCGGATGACGTTCACTTCGGCGGCCGGCGGCGCCGATGACGCGGGCGTGCTGGCCAGGCCAAGCGCGCTGACCGCGGCGCAGGCCAGCAGCCATCGACGCGCGGATACAGGACAAAAAGGCATGTGTTGGTTTCCCCCTCTGGCGGGTCCCGACGGGTCCCGATGAAGGCTTCGACGCAGCCGTGGGCCTCGACCCCCCAAAATAATTTGGGGACAGAGCAAATCGTTCGCCCGGCCCTAGGCGGCCCATACCGTCCGGATCATGGAGGCGGCGAGGCGCTTGCCAACGCGATGCAACCAGACCTAGACTCCTTGCGCGTCGCACAAGCTGGGACGCCGAGGCGTGAGAACCTCGCTTGAAACTCAGCAACCGCCTATCGCCTTGAGCGCGGCCGCCGATGCGGCGCGTCCCGAGTAAGCCAGGTTGCGCCTTGAGCCTGTTCTCATAGACCGGCATGGGTCGGGTTTGCCTCGCCAACCGAGGGCGGCGCTGTGGCGGGCGACACAAAGGCTTTTGCATCCCGAACGCGGCTCGCGCTTCAGGGATCGGCGGCTGGACCTGAGCCGGCCTACTATGGCGCGGACGAACCGTTGGCCGGCGCCCCAAGGGCCGAGGCCCCGCCGGCGCCAGCCGTCGCCGCCTCGCTTGCGGCGGCTCCGGCCCTGTCCTTCCAGATCGACCGCCTGTTCCGCGCGCAGGCGCCGCGCCTGATGCGGTTCCTGACCCGGCGCACGGGTCGGCCCGAAGACGCCGCGGACATTCTCCAGGAGAGCTTCCTGCGCCTGATCCGGGCGGTCGCCGCGGAGTCCCTGCCCGCCCCGAAGGCAAGCCCGGAAGCCTATCTGCAGCAAATCGCCACCAATCTTTTGCGGGACCGGTCGCGGCGGCGGATCACCCATGCCGAGGCTCTGCACGATCCGATCGACGAACAGGTCCTTGTCGACAAGGGGCCCGGTCCGGCGGAATCCCTTGTGGCCCAGGACCTGCTGAGGGCCTATGAGACCGCCTTGCTCGCGCTGCGCCCGAAGACCCGGCTGATCTTCTTGCTTCACCGCCGCGACGGCCTCACCTATTCGCAAATCGCCGCGGAGGCCGGGATCAGCGTGAGCGGTGTCGAGAAGCATATGATGAAGGCGATCGCCCACATCGACAGCGCGCTCGGGCGCCCCTAGTGGGCGTTGGCAAAAAAGCCCTCAGCCGTGCGGACGACCAGGTTCGGCGCGAAGCCGCCGCCTGGTTTGCGCGCCTGCGTGGCCCGAACGCCTCGGTGCTGCAGGCCGAGTTCGACCAATGGCGCGGCGGCCGGCCCGATCGCCAGGCGGCCTACGATCGCCTGCTCCAACGCTGGGATGACGCCGCGGTCCTGTCGATGTCGCGCGCCGACCTGGGTCTTGGCGTCAACTCCGCGCGACGCTATCGGCGGCGCAGTCGCTTCGCCCTCGGCGCGCTAATGGCCGCCGCCGCGGGTGTTGGAATCTACTTCGCGCCGATCCGGCCGGACTGGGTGGAGGCTTGGCCCGTGCCCTCGGCCTGGAGCCAGCGGCTCGCCACGCCGGTCGGTGAGATCCGCACGGTCAAACTGCCGGACGGATCGTCCGTCACCCTCGACACGGGCGCCATTCTGAGGTGGCGCTTCTCGTCTTCGATCCGGCGCCTTGTGCTGCTTCGGGGCCGGGCGCGTTTTGCGGTCGCGCACGATCCGGCGCGTCCCTTCCTGGTGGCGGCCGGCGGCGGCGAGGTGACTGCGCATGGCACCCTGTTCGATGTCTCTCTGACATCAAACCGTAATGTCCGCGTCGCCCTGTTGCAGGGCTCGGTCGAGGTTCGGCCCCCCGCGGACGCTGGCCGCGTCCAACCCACCCGGCTCACACCCGGCCAAGAGCTCGCGTTCGGCCAGGATCTGCCGCTTCCGCGTTTGCGGCCGCTCGCGCCGGCGTCGGCGACCTGGCCCTCGGGCATGTTGACCTTTGCGGACACGCCGATCGGGCAAGCCGTCGCCGAGGCGAACCGCTATTCCCGCATCCCTCTGCGACTGGGATCGCCCGACCTGGCGCAGCTGCGGGTGAGCGGCGCCTACCACGCCGGCCCGGCGCGCGCTTTCGCCGACAGCCTGGCGGCGGCGTTCGATCTGCGGGTCCGCACGGCGCCGGACGGCGCCCTTATCCTGGACGGTCCGGCGGCCTCTCACGGATCGTGAAGGCAAGCGCCGCCCGACGCCCGCTCACCCTCGTCTCGGCGGTGAAGTCCCATGCAGGATGGCTTCGGTGGCCGCGGATGCCGCCGAAAGCGGACCTGCTGATTGTTTCAGTCGGGTGTGGCTCGGACCTACGTCGGTCTGGGCGCCGTAGGATGTTGTTGTTGGGGTAACGGCACGCCAACGCCGAGCTGAAATCGACCGTCGTGAAGTTTCGGCATGTGTCCGGGAACCAGCTTGAACCCTTGCATAGCGACGACGGCTTTTTCGCCCAACCCTAGACCGGAGGGTGTCTCGCTGACCACGTGACAGTCATTGACCCCCACCGTATCCGTCCAGGCGCAATCAAGAACCACCTTGCCCTGTGTGGCAGGTCCAACTTCGGCGTGAGAAAGGGTGGTCATTGCGGTAAACGCCATCACCATAATCGGAATGAGCGCGGCTGATTTCGTTTTGTAGGTCACGGCAAGCTCCGTTAGCTCTTTGAGCGGGCGCTCTCGGCGGAACGTCCCGCAGGCTCACAACCCGCCACGAGATTCTACCCGAGATTACTTACAATTTCAGTTGATTTCTACCCATGGGGGAGTCTCGCGGAAGCGTCCGACAGGGGGCGGACTCAGTCACGAGCCTTGCCCCTGAAACCAGACTTCACCCCTTCGCGTGGCGCTAGATCGCAGCCACGCCGCTGTCCACGCGCAAGGCCGCCCCGGTCGTGGCGGAGGCGATTGGGCTGGCCACATAGGCCACCAGCGAAGCCACTTCCTCGGGCGTAGCGCCCTGATTGATCGGGGACGGCGGACGCGCGTCCTTGACGAACACGGTCTCGAACGCCTCGAAACCTTCGCCTTCGCCCTTGAAGGCCTGAACAACATCCTCGACGCCGCGAGCGCGGGTCGGGCCGGCCAAGACGCAGTTGACCGTGACGCCCGTCCCGGCGACCGCCGCGGCCAGGCCCCGCGCCAGGGCGATCTGGGCGCTCTTGGTGATGTCATCGTGGATCGTCCGCGGCAGCTGCAGGGCGCTTGCGCTGGAGATGAAGATGATCCGGCCGAAGTGCGCCGCTCGCATGGTCGGCAGGTAAAGCCGCGCCAGACGAACGCTGCTCAGCACATTGGCTTCAAAGACGTTGAGCCAGTCAGCGTCGGGAATATCCTCGAACGGCCTGGCTTCGACGACGCCGAGGTTGGCGACGAGAATTTCCACATCGGGGAAGCGGTCCGCCAGGGCTTCGGCGTCCCTCGCTGTGGTCATGTCGCCGGCGAAACCCAGCACCTCGATCCCGGTTTGCGCGCGCAGACGCTCAACGGCCGCCGCCACCGTCACCGGCGTGCGCCCATTGACGATCACCCGCGCGCCTTCCCGCGCCAAGGCCCCGGCGATGGTCAGGCCAATCCCTGCGGTGCTTGCGCTCACGAACGCGAGCCGGTCTTGCAGCTTCAGGTCCACGCTCGTCTCCGTCCAAGGGCGCCCATCCTCCGCGGCGCTCACCGGCAATAGCAAGGCGGCTCGCCCTACGCAGCCCCTTGATGAGCGAAGGCGGCGGTCGAATAGACGCTAGCCGCCAGGCCAGGGCGTTACTCGGACGATCCGTGTGCGAAGCGCGGCAATCGCTGGATTACCCCGAAGACGCGGCGAACGCGTCTGACGGTTCTTCTCGATGTCGCTCGTCAGGCGTTGGCATGACAAAAGGCGAGCCGGGCTTGGATCGTGAGCGGCAGACGTCCCACCCATCATTTTGGCTCAAACATCGGCCTTGAATGTTGGTAACCATCGGCTTCGATGAATTAGCCGCCGTGACCGGCACTCCGTCCAAGAGCCTCATGCGTATGTTCAGCCGATCCGGCAATCCGAACGCACGCAATCTGTTTGGCGTCCTCGGCGAACTGCAAAAGCAATGCGGCGTGCAGCTTCACGCACAGAGCGTGAAGGGCGCGCCCGCCTAACAACTGGCGCAGGGAGCGGGAACGCCCATACAAGTTTTGATCGACGAGGGCGGACGGTTCACGCCAGACGCTGGTAAGCGCGCGAGCGGAGCAGCAGCATGGACAAACGCATCGTAGCCAAGGCCTGGTCGGTGCTGGCGAGCCGAGTCACCTATCGGGACCAGTGGATTTCCGTCCGCACCGATGACGCCGTCGATGGACGCGGCGAGCTCGTGCGGAACTACCACGTGCTCGAATACCCGGACTGGGTGAATGTCGCGCCTGTCCTAGACGACGGCCGCCTGCTGCTGGCCCGCGAATATCGTCATGGCGTCGGCGCCATCGTGCTGGGACTGATCGGCGGGGAGGTCGCGGAGGTCGACGGCGCCCTTGCCGAAGCCGCGGCGCGGCGCGAGCTGCTCGAAGAAACGGGCTATTCGGCCGCCAGCCTGACGCCGATCCTGACCTGTTATCCGAACGCCGCCACCCATACCAATCGCGTCCTCAGCTTCGTCGCCCAGGGCCTCGAGTCCCAGCGCGCGCCCAGCTTCGAAATCGGCGAAGAGGTCGAACTGGCGGCCGCCGCGCCAGGCGATCTGCTGGCGGCCGTCCAGGCGGGCCGGATCATCATGCAGGCGCCGCATCTCGCCGCCCTCTACGCCGGCTTTTACGGCGGCCTCTTCACATTGGCACATTCCCATAACGCGGTTATCGAAAGGGGCCGCCTCTGGCCGGACGCCCTCGAGGGCGTCTGATCCTTCGCGCTGGGGGCCCGCCTTGCCGTCAGGGATGATGCGCTCGGTCGCCTGGACGGATCGGCGACCGCCACTTTAGATGGAGCGCCAGCTCGAGGTTGCTGGAAAGGCCATACGCCGCGAAAACGCCGAGCAGTGGCGCCGCGCACCGTACTGGGCCGCAAGGCCTGAGCCCCTTGCCCCACGCGCCCGAACCGGGCGCGAGCCTTACCACAGCGACTAATCTTAGCGCAAAACTGGTTTCAATCCACGCCCCGTGAGGAGCGACGAGCGCTCCTATAGCCTATTCAGAAGGCGCGTTCGACCCATCGAAACAGGGTGGCGCGCCGCGCCGGCGCCTCGTCGAATCCGAACGCGCCTGAGGGTGACGCGTCGCGGGCCGAGGCTCCTGGCTCAGATCAGTTGCTGCAGCGTCACGCCGCCTGGCAGATCCGCCGCATCGATCGTGACGGCGTAGTCGGCGAAGTCGCGCGGCGCGGCGGCGCCACGCTCGGCGCGGGTGATCTTCACCCGCTGAAACAGGGACTCGGCTGTCGCATTGCCAAGATCGCTGTCATGCTTGAACACCACCAGACCGCGCGCCGTCATCATGCCCCGAGCCGCAGTGCGATCATGTTCGAACATATTGGCCAGCGTGGTCCAGAGCAGGGCCAAATCCTCCTCGGAAAATCCGGTGCCCTTCTTGGGGTCATTGGCCAGCCGGCCGGAAATGAAGCCGTGGGCGCGATAGAGGGCGTAAGGGACGATGTATTTACGCCCCATGGTGCGCTCGCTGACAAGCGCTTCCTTCTCGTTGGTGACCGAACTTCGGGTGATGATGATCTCCAGCGGCACGATCGGGTCCAGGCTGCGCGCGAAGGTCAGCTGCACCGGGCCGCGGACCTGGCCGGCGTTGACCTCGGTGGTCATCACCGCCCCGAACGTGCGGACATCGAAGAAGTTGTCGCACATCCACCGCATCAAGCCCTGGGCGTCGGTCTGGTCCTTGGGCAGCTTCTTGGCCTCGGGCTTGAGTCCCTTGGCCTCATAGGCGCGCAGATGGGCGCGGTTCAGCACCGCCCGTTCCTGAACATAGATGTCGAAGCCCGGCGTCTCGCCCTTGGCCAGGGCGACATAGTTCCTGATCCTGCGTTTCAGGGCGACGTCGGTGACCAGGCCGAGGCCGGTTTCCGGGTCGAGGCGCGGCAGGTTGCCCGCGTCCGGATCGCCATTGGGATTGCCGTCCTTGACGTCGAACAGATAGACGAAGTCATAGCGGTTGCGGATGGCGGTCATCGGTCGTCGGTCTCGCTTGGCGTGTCGGTGAGCCCATCGCCCGGCGCCGCTTCGCCGTCGAGCTGTTTCATGTAAATCGCACTGCGCTGATGGTAGTAGCCGATCGCGAACCGGGCCTGACTCTCGATGTCGAGGGTGAGGGGCAGGGCGCCGGCGAGCTCTGCCCCGATTTCGGCCAAGGCCCGCTCATAGGTCCGCGCCAAGCCCGGCCTGGTTCTGCGCAGTTGCAACAGATGGCGCTGTCCCTGTCTCAGCAGCAGCTGGAAGACTCGCGCTGGCGCCGCCGAGGCGACTCCCCAGCGGTCACGGATGGAGTCGACCGCGCCGTCGCGCGCGCCAGCCTGGGCCGCCTCCAAGACCGCGAACAGCCGGCCTAGCCGGTAGCCGAGGTTGGTCTGGCCGGAGTCCAGCGACATGGGCGCGTCTGTCTCGATAGCGGCCTTGCGAAAATCCCTGGCGATGATCGCCTTGAGCAGCGCCACGCGCTGGTCATCAAGCTTGCCTTCGCCCGGGTCGGTGCGGATTCGCATCAGCAGGTGGGCCAGAAGGGCGCGGGGATAGCGGTCGCCGGTCATGACGGCGCGCAGGAAGGCGCCGGCGAGGTTGGGCGGGATGGTCTCGACCTCGTCCCGGACCGCCAGCTGCCGCAGCAGGCGCCAGAGGGCTGGCGGGCGCGGGGTGGGGGAGGGCTCCAGCCGCATATCCGCCCAGTGGCTTTGAAAGTGACCCGCCAGCTCGCCCAAGGTTCCGGTATGCCAATACCGCACAGACAGGCGACCCGCATTGGGGCTCAGCCCGAGCACAAAGATCCGCACCGGACCCAGACGCAGGGCGACATCTGGTAAGGGCCAACCGGTCTCCAGCGCCGCCATCACATCCCGGACGGCGTTCATTGGCGCGCCGTCGTCCTGGACGTCCCCGGGCGGCGGGGCCCCGTTGAACATCAGGCTCAGCAGAGCCTCGGCTTCGATACCCAACTCCCCCTGGGCGTCAGACCAGAAGACCGTGGTGGCGTCGCCGATCTGAGCGCGGTGGCGATAGCGTGGGCGGCCATTGGGGAGCTCGCCGTTGGCGGCAGAGAGCAGGTCGTTCAGCGCCGCGCCATAGCCGAAGGCGGCGAGCTCGGACGTCGGCGCATTGCCGCCCTGGACCTTGCCATGGGAGCTGTAGGCCGGTGCGTTGAATGAGACCAGGCTGGCGCCCGATGACGGCGCGCCAAGCAGCCCCTTGATCGAGGGATGCAGCCGCGCGATCGGCCGGATCTGGCCGGTGACCAGGCATTGACCTCGCACGGCGTCCTGGTCGCCCGCGTGGCCGGCGACCAAGGCTCTCAGCGCCGGCCGATCATGCAGCAGACCCAGATCCCCCTCCAGCTGGAAGGCGACATTCCGATCGAGCATCTCCTCGGCGTAGGCTAGGCCCGCATAGGCCTCAACGGTCCAGCCCTCCAGAAACGCCAGTAGAGCGCGCCCCCCCGGGTCCTCGCAGCCGGCCAGCAGATTGGCCTGCCGGTTCTTGAACACCTCATGCTCTCTGGCGACCCGCGCCGCCGTCTTGGCCTGCTGCGCCTCTTCGACGCCGAGGTGGATTTGGGTGACGCCCAGCACATAGGAGGTCTTGTCCCACAGCAGGCCGCTGACCACGGCCATGGTGCGCTTGGGCGGCTGCGGCGCCTCCATCACCTTGGGGCGCAGTTGTCCGCCGCTGGCCGTCCGCGTATCGCGCACCGCCGCCACCTGGCCGGCGGAATTCAAGGCCAGGACAAAAGAGATTTTTGCAGGGGCGAACCCCATGACAGGCGCCTCGCCTCGCGCAGTCATACGGTCATGGCGCGCCGAAAGCGCCGAAAGCGGTCCTGGATTGAGCTGCGGCTCGCTCACGCCCGGCCGACAGACCCGTCGACGATGGGAGCCTCGATCACCTCGTCGCGCAGGCTGGCCTTGAAGACCGGCGGCCGGGCCGGATGCGCGACGTCGCGGCCCAGGCTCCTCCAGCTCAGATCGCACTCGCCAAGCGGATTTCTATCCCCGGCCCGCGGCTCGCCTTCGACGACGGCGAACACAGCAGCGCCGTCCAGGATCGACGCCGTGCACCGCGGGTGATCAGGGTCGAGGTAGTGGCTTAAGGTTTGTTGGTCCATATGGGCGAGGTCCCAGTGGCTCCCAGGTTTGGATGGCTTGAATGCTGATACGGGCTCGCGCACCGCTACGCCTTGGCTTAGCGGGGGGTGGAACCGATGTTTCACCCTATTGCGAAACCTATGGCGGCTGCGTGCTGAACGCCACGATTGATCGCTACGCCTATGCCGTGATCAAGCCTCTGGACGAACCAAGGCTGGTGTTCAACGCCGCCGATCAGAATAGAGCGGAGGCGCTTCCGCTTGCCGATCAACTCACCCTGGACGAGGGCCTGATCCTTCATCGCGCCGTCTACAACGAGATTGTCAAAACCTATAATGGCGGACAGCCGCTCGCGGTCGAATTGACGACGCACTGCGACGCGCCCGTGGGCTCGGGGCTAGGCGCTTCTTCCACGGTCGTGGTGGTCATGATCCGCGCCTTCGCCGAGCTCTTGAATTTGCCGCTGGACAACTACGCCATCGCGCAGATGGCGCACAAAATCGAACGCGTCGATTGCGGCCTGCAAGGGGGGCGGCAAGATCAGTATGCGGCGACCTTCGGCGGCTTCAACTTCATGGAGTTCTACGACAACGATCGGGCCGTGATAAATACCCTGCGGCTCAAGAACTGGATCATCTACGAGCTCGAGGCGTCGCTCCTGTTATTTTACACCGGAATCTCACGAGAATCCGCGACGATTATTGCCGATCAGAGCCAGAATATCTTGCTTGGCCAGGATGATGCCCTTGACGCCATGCACACGATGCGGCGCGAGGCGATTCAGATGAAAGAATGTATTCTGAAAGGCGACTTTCGGGGAATGATCCAGTGCATGCACGAAGGCTGGGCGAGCAAGAAACGATCGGCGCGGACGGTCTCAAACCCCCAAATCGATGAGATCTTCGACGCCGCGATGGCGGCGGGCGCCTTGGCGGGTAAAATCTCCGGCGCCGGCGGCGGCGGCTTCATCATCTTCTTTGTTCCGCCGGAACATCGCATGAGCGTCATTGCGCGCCTGAAGCAGTTTGAGGGTGTCGTCTCGAACTGCCACTTCACAAACACCGGCGCCGAGGCCTGGAGGGTGTATTAGTTCGGCGAGGCAGGGGACGACCCCTGCCATCTCTCCAAGGCCGCGGAGGCCTGGCGGAGGCTGTGATGCTGAACGGCAGGCGGATTAGGGCGCGGGCGCCAAGAAGAGATCGTCCCATTGAGGCCGTCGCGACTATGGATGCGGAAATGACCCCCAGCGGCTTAGGAACGTCGGCAAGCTCGGGGCGCGCGCCATGAAGGTCATTGTCCTTGCCGGCGGACTCGGCACTCGCTTGAGGCATCTCGTACCAGATCTTCCCAAGCCGATGGCCCCGGTGGGCGGCCGACCGTTCCTCGAATACATGATCGAACGCCTCATTGAGGCGGGACTGAACGAGCTAGTTCTCTCGGTCGGCTACCGCGCCGTCACCATCCGCGATCACTTCGGCGCGTCATGGCGCGGCGCGTCGATCACCTACGCCGAGGAGCAGGAGCCCCTCGGCACCGGCGGCGCGATCGCGAACGCCGCAAGATACGCCCCACCCGAGGATGTGCTGGTGCTGAACGGCGACGCCTTCCTCGATCTCGATTTCAAGGTGTTCCTGGATTGGCGCCGGCATAAGGGTCGAGCGTCACCCATCTCAATCGCCCTGCGACGGGTCGAAGACGTTAACCGTTACGGCGCAGTCCGGTGTGAAGACGGCGTCGTTGTAGGCTATGCCGAAAAGGGAGGCTTAGGCCCAGGGCTGATCAACGCCGGCGTCTATATCCTCGACCCGGATCTATTTCGGCGATTTGCGCTGAAGCCGCCATTCTCGTTTGAGACCGAGCTCCTACAGGCGCGCGTGACCCAACTGCGTCCCACCGCCTTCATCACCGACGCCTACTTCATCGACATTGGGGTGGAGCAGGACTTCATCAGGGCGCAGACGGAGGTGCCGGCGCGGTTTTCGGGCGCCCAACCACCTCGATCACCCCATCGCGCATGATGGCCTTGAAGAACAGCGGCTGGCCGGCGTGCGCATAGTCGAGATCCTGGACCATCCAACCCAGGTCACGTTCGCCAAGCAGGCTCTCGTCCACGGCCGGCGGCTCGCCTTCGACCAGGGCGAAGTCGGCCGCGAATTCCCGCGTCCCCAGATAGGGCCGGTGGAAGCACTGCCCCCGGCGGGTCCGCCGATTGAAAATATCCAGGTGTTTGCCGATAGGTTCATCGGCGCTCATCGGGTCCTTCAGCTCGATCCGCGCCTCAATCACATAGGCCACGTCCTTCAGGACCGTCGCCGCGCGCTGCTGGCGATCCTCGTCGACATAAACCGCCAAACCCTCCGTGGAGTGCGCGGTCATGGCGTTCCTCACGTGAAGACTCGCAATTCGGCTAGCCACCTCGTTGCGCCGGACCGTCTCGACCTTGATCGGCTTAAGCACTCGCAGCCGTTCAACCCGCCAGACAAAAGCCGGCGTCCAATGGATGGCCTCAAGAATCCCGCGCGCCGCCGATGGCGTAATCACCTCATAGGAAAGGCGCTCGACCTTTAGCTCCGGCCGCGTGAAACACGCCCGATCCCCCCAAACGAGCAGTCTTACGCCCTGCGCCATCCCGCCCTCCAGCACCGGCAGGTTTGCGCCACCCAACGCCTAATGGCAATTTGCGACCGGAGAGGCTCTCCATTTGATCGCCAAAACGCTATTCCAAATTCGACCGAAACTCTGCCCTTGTGAGCGGGTAGGGCCTTCCAAGGACCAGAACCTTAGGCCGACCGACGTGATTGTGTCGCGCGCGGGCGCGCCTCTACGCACTTGATTTTGCGCGTTGGAGCGCTTCCACGATCCCCTTCACTTCCTGAGCCCGCGATTTGGGCAGCACGAGCACTGCTTCCGGTGTGGCGACGATGATCAGGTTAGAGACGCCAAGGGCC
>Ga0302314_10001178_pt1 | contig 48911 bp, 45 predicted proteins | sample III_Palsa_N2_3_FD_200533 | JGI IMG/M metagenome (GOLD analysis project Ga0302314, IMG submission 200533) | Peat permafrost microbial communities from Stordalen Mire near Abisko, Sweden - III_Palsa_N2_3 | ecosystem: Environmental > Terrestrial > Soil > Palsa > Peat permafrost | place: Sweden...
CCCGGTGGGCTCGGACGTCGAAGGCGAGGTCAAGAACGCCACCGAGTTCGGCTTGTTCATCGGCCTCGACGACGACATCGACGGCATGGTGCATCTGTCGGACATCGACTGGAATGCGCCGGGCGAAGAAGCCATGGCCCGGTACAAGAAGGGCGATACCGTCAAGGCGCGGGTGCTCGATGTGGACGTTGAGAAGGAACGCATCAGCCTGGGCATCAAGCAGCTCAGCGGCGATCCGATGGCCGGCGATTCCCACCGCAAGGGCCAGGTGGTGACGGCGACGGTGACGGAGATCACCTCCGGCGGCGTCGAGGTCAAGTTCGGCGACGACGCCGCGCCGATGTCGGCCTTCATCCGCAAGTCCGACCTCTCGCGCGAACGCTCCGAGCAGCGCCCCGAGCGGTTCGCGGTCGGCGACCGACTGGACGCCCAGATCACCAACATCGACAAGGCCGCGCGGCGCGTGTCCCTGTCGATCAAGGCTCTGGAGATGGCCGAGGACAAGGAGGCGATCGAGAAGTTCGGCTCCTCCGACAGCGGCGCGTCGCTGGGCGACATCCTGGGCGCGGCGCTCAGGGAAAAGGCCGCCACCAAGGAATAGGGTTGATCGGGCGGAGGGGTTCAGCCTCCTCCGCCTGTCCCGCGCCGACGAGCGCTTAAGAATTAGCGGCCGCGCGCCGTTGGTATCCCCTTGATCTACGGGCGATCTTCGCGCAATGCTCGGGATCGCGTCAGGGGCCGCGTGTCATGATCAAGTCCGAACTGATCGCAGCGTTGGCGGCGGAGAATACGCACCTCACCCAGCGCGACATAGAGCGGGTGGTGAACGTAATCTTCGAACGTGTCGTTGTCGCCCTCGAAGCGGGTGGTCGCGTCGAACTACGCGGCTTTGGCGCCTTTTCCGTCCGTTCCAGATCGGCGAGAGCCGGGCGTAATCCGCGCACTGGAGCGACCGTGCAAGTGCGCGCAAAGCACGTGCCATTCTTCAAAAGCGGCAAAGAGCTGAGAACAAGGCTCAACGCCGAGTAAAAGGAAGACCCATCACGTGTCCATGGCTAAGGAATTCAAAGACTTTATCATGCGCGGCAACGTCGTCGATCTGGCGGTCGCGGTGGTCATCGGTGGCGCCTTCGGCAAGATTGTCACCAGCTTTGTCAACGACATCATCATGCCCCCGATCGGCGTGCTCACCGGCGGCGTCGACTTTTCCGCCCTCAAGATCATCCTCAAGCCGGCGAACGCAGCCACCAAGGCCGCCGAAGTGGCCATCGGCTATGGCACGTTCATCAACACGCTCATTCAGTTCCTGATCATCGCCGCAGCCATCTTCGTCGTGGTCAAGCTGATCAACAGCATGAAGAAGGCCCCCGAGCCCGAAGCGCCGGCGGGCCCGACGCCCACCGAAGCCTTGCTCGCGCAGATTCGCGATCTGCTTGCCAGCCGGGGCGGCTAATTAGCCAAGGGCGTCTCCAGGCTGGAGGCGCCCGTTGGCTGCGTGGAGCGCGCGATGGCGGTCGCCAAGATTTGCGGGCTCTCCACGTGTCCCGCCCTGGACGCGGCGCTTGATGGTGGCGCTGCCTTCGTGGGTTTCAACTTCTTTCCCCGCAGCCCGCGATGGGTTTCCCTTGATGCGGCCGCCGGCTTGGCGAGTGTCGCGCGCGGTCGGACCATGGTCGTGGCGGTCACCGTCGACCCCGACGACGCCTTGATCGACCAACTGAAAGCGGAGCTCGCCCCGGACTTCATCCAACTTCACGGCACGGAGACTCCAGCGCGCGCGCGGGAGATCGCCAACCGTTCGGGAGCCGCGATCATCAAAGCACTTGCCGTCTCCACTGCCACCGACCTCGACTTCGCCCTTCCCTTCGAGGGCGTGGCCCAGCACCTGATGTTCGACGCCAAGGCCCCAGCGCACGCCTCGCGTCCGGGCGGATTGGGCGAGCCCTTCGACTGGTCGATCCTGGCCGGGCGGCGATTTGCCCGGCCCTGGTTCCTGGCCGGGGGCCTCGATGCGGACAATGTGATCACAGCGATCACCGCCTCCGGCGCGCCGATGGTGGATGTTTCCTCTGGCGTGGAGAGGGCTGGCGGCCTAAAGGACCCCGCTCTCATCATCCGCTTCCTCGCCGCGGTCGCCCGCGTCTGAGGACGCCGCCGCCTCAGAGCCTCCCGCTGAACAGTCTCTCTCCACCCCGCAACGACTATGGCGCTTGGCCGGACCCTGACGGACGCTTTGGCGCCTATGGCGGCCGTTTCGTGCCCGAGACCTTGATGCCGCTCGTCTTGGCGCTGGAGCAGGCCTACGCAGCGGCCAAGGCGGATGACACGTTCGGCGCCGAACTCGCCGGCTACCTGACAAGCTACGTCGGTCGCCCGAGCCCGCTCTATTTCGCTAGCCGACTTTCCGCACATCACGGCGCGCGCATCTGGCTCAAGCGCGAGGAGCTCAATCACACCGGCTCTCACAAGATCAATAATTGCATGGGCCAGATCCTGCTCGCCAGGCGCATGGGCAAGACGCGGATCATCGCCGAGACCGGGGCGGGGCAGCACGGCGTCGCCACGGCCACGGCCTGCGCGCTCTTCGGCCTGCCGTGCGTGGTCTACATGGGCGCCGTGGACGTGGAGCGTCAGGCGCCGAACGTCCTGCGTATGCGCCTGCTGGGCGCCGAGGTGCGCCCCGTGGAGAGCGGCTCGGCCACGCTCAAGGACGCCATGAACGAAGCGCTGCGCGACTGGGTCGCCAATGTTTCCGACACCTACTACCTCATCGGCTCCGCCGCCGGCCCGCACCCCTATCCAGCTATGGTGCGCGACTTCCAAACCATCATTGGGCGCGAGGCACGCGCGCAGATCCTCGAGGCTGGGGCCCGGCTGCCCGATGCCCTGGTGGCGTGCGTCGGCGGCGGCTCCAACGCCATCGGCCTCTTTCATCCATTCCTCGCGGACGACGGCGTGCGCCTGTTCGGTGTGGAGGCCGCTGGGGAAGGCATGGACAGCGGACATCACGCCGCAGCGCTCGCCGGCGGCCGCCCAGGCGTGCTCCACGGCGCCCATTCCTATCTCCTGCAAGATGACGACGGTCAGATCCTCGAGGCCCATTCGATTTCCGCCGGGCTCGACTATCCCGGCATCGGCCCGGAACACGCCTGGCTGCGCGATGTCGGCCGGGCGCGGTATCTGACGGCCACGGACGAGGAAGCTCTGGACGCCTTCGCCCTCTGCGCCCGACTGGAAGGCATCGTTCCGGCGCTGGAATCCGCCCACGCCTTGGCCAAGCTGCCGGAAGTCGCCGCCGAAGTGGGTAAGGACGGGGTCGTGGTGCTGTGTCTCTCTGGTCGCGGCGACAAGGATCTGGCCGCCGTCGCGCCGCGCCTGGAGGGCCGCCGTTGACCGTGGCGCGCATCGAGGCCCGCTTCACCGCACTGGCGCGCGAAGGACGCGCGGCCTTCACACCCTACGTGGTGGCCGGCGATCCGGACGCCGAGACTTCGTGGCGCATCCTGGAGGGCCTGCCCGCCGCCGGCGCCGACCTCATTGAACTCGGCCTGCCGTTCTCCGACCCCATGGCCGACGGACCGGCGATCCAGCGCGGCGCCGCCCGCGCCCTGGCTGCGGGCATGACGACCGAGGGGGTGTTGGCTCTGGCGCGCCGATTCCGCCGGGGCGATTCCACAACCCCCATCGTACTCATGGGCTACTACAATCCGATCCTGAACTTCGGGCCGACCGCGTTCGCGGCGGCGGCGGCCGAGGCCGGCGTGGACGGCCTGATCATGGTCGATGTCCCGCCCGAGGAATCCGCACCCCTGGCCGATGCGCTTGACGCTCACGATCTGGCGCTGATCCGCCTGGCGACGCCCACGACGGACGCGGCCAGGCTGGTGATCATTGCCCGCCGCACCAGGGGATTTGTCTATTTCGTCTCGGTGACCGGCGTCACCGGCGTGAAAGAAGCGGACGCCGGCGCGATCGAGGCTCAGGTGAAGCGGGCGCGCGCCGCTTGCGCCCTCCCCGTGGCGGTCGGCTTCGGCATCAAGACGCCCGACCGTGCCGCCGAGGTCGCCAAAATCGCCGATGCGGTGGTGGTGGGATCGGTCCTGGTGGAGGAGATATCCACAGCCATCGCACTTAAGCGTGATCCGGTTCCGAAAATCCTGGATACCGTCGCCGCCATGGCTCACGCTGTGCGTTCCGCCCGGGCAGGAGGCTGACCATGGCCCTGACCGACGACAAGAAAAAGCGACCCGTGCGCACTCCGGCGCCGCCGGTGGGCCGTGAGCGCGGCGGCTGGCTGGCCAAGATCGCGCCCGGCGTTCGCAAGCTCGTCTCGCGCCAGGAGACGCCCGAAAATCTCTGGGAGAAATGCCCCGACACCGGGGAGATGATCTATCGCCCGGATCTCGAGGCGGCGTTGTGGGTGACGCCGTCCGGCAGGCACATGCGCATCCGGCCCAATCTGCGCTTCGCCTACACCTTCGACGGCGGTCGCCATAAGCCCCTGCCGCTGCCCAAAACCCCCGACGACCCCCTAGGCTTCGCCTATGGCAAACCCTATCGCGACAGCCTGGCCACCGCGCGCAAGAACACTGGCGAGACCGACGCCATGGCCGCGGCCGTGGGCGAGATCGGCGGCCAGACGACCGTGGTCCTGGTCCAGGACTTCGCCTTCATGGGCGGTTCCTTGGGGGCGGCGGCGGGCGAGGCCTTCCTGGCCGCCGTGGACCAGGCCGTGATGCGTGACGTTCCGTTCGTCGTGTTCACCGCCTCCGGCGGCGCGCGCATGCAGGAAGGCACACTCTCACTGATGCAGCTGGCCCGCACCACGGCCGCGATCCAGCGTCTGAGGCGCGCGCACCTGCCGTACATTGTCGTGCTCACCGACCCGACCACCGGCGGCGTGACCGCCTCCTACGCTATGCTGGGCGATATTCACCTGGCCGAGCCGGCGGCGCTCATTGGCTTCGCCGGCCGGCGCGTGATCGAAGACACCATCCGCGAGGCCCTGCCGCCGGGTTTCCAGACGGCTGAGTTCCAGGTCGAGCGTGGCATGGTCGACCGGGTAGTCACCCGCAAGGAGCTGCCCGTGGTGCTGGGCTCGATCCTCCGCACCTTGATGGCCGGACGCGCCAGCCGAGCCGCCGCCTGAGCGTTCCGCCGACCATCGATCATGACCCGATCCGCGCCTCCGATGAGGCGATACACCGCCTACGAGCCCTCCATCCAACCCTGATCGATCTGTCCACCGGCCGCGTGGAGCGGCTGCTTGACGCCCTCGGCCGGCCGCAGGACCGGCTGGGCCGGGTGATCCACGTGGCCGGCACCAACGGCAAGGGCTCGACTGTCGCCTATCTCCGGACCATCGCCGAGGCGGCGGGCCTCAGGGTCCACGCGCTCACCTCGCCGCACCTGGTGCGCTTCGCCGAACGTATCCGCGTGGCTGGGCGGCTGATCACGGACGAGGAGCTGGAGAGGCGGATCGACGAGGTCGAGGAGGCCAATGCAGGCGCGCCGATCAGCTTCTTCGAAATCGCCACGGCGCTCGCCTTCCATGCCTTTGCGGCCACGCAGGCTGATCTCACCATCGTCGAAGTGGGCCTGGGCGGACGGTTTGACGCCACCAATGTGTTCGCGCGCCCGGCGGCGAGCGTGATCACGCCGGTGGATTTGGATCACCTGGAATGGCTGGGCCCGGAGCTCGGTAAGATCGCCTGGGAAAAGGCCGGGATCATCAAGGCCGGGGCGCCGGTGTTCGTCGGACGGCAGAAGAGTGAAGCGCTGGAAGTGATCGAGGCCGAAGCCCAGCGCCTCGGCGCTCCAACCACCGTCCTCGGTCGGGATTTTGACGCCTGGGAGGAGCGCGGGCGGCTGATGATCCAATTCGAACATCGTCTTCTCGATCTGCCGGCGCCGGGACTCTACGGCCCGCACCAGTTCGCCAACGCCGCTCTGGCGGTCGCCGCCATCCTCTCCCTGGCTGATCCGCGCGTGGACGAGGACGCCCTGGCGCGGGGGGTCGAGGGCGTCGTCTGGCCGGGCAGGTTTCAGCGCCTGACCGCCGGTCCGCTGGCCAAGCTCGCTCTGGGCGCCGATGTGTGGCTCGATGGCGCGCACAATCCGCACGCCGCGCTGGCGCTCGCCGAGACTTGCGGGCACCTTGTGGCCCGCGATCCCCGACCGTTGACGCTCATCGTCGGCATGCTGGGTCGCAAGGACGCCAGGGGATTTTTCGACGCCTTCGCGACCCTCGCGCCACGCGTCCTGACCAGCGCCTTCGATTCTCCGAACGCGACGCCAGGCGAGGATCTGGCTGTCGCGGCCCGGGAAGCCGGGCTCGAGGTGGTAGCGGTAGAGGGCGTGGAAGCGGCGCTGCGCTTGGCCGTAGCTGGGGCCGGTCCACCCCCGCACGTGATCATCTGCGGCTCGCTGCACTTCATCGGCGACGTCCTGGCCTTGAGCCCGGACACCTGGCCCAGCTAATAGGCGCCCCGGGGCCGCCTTTCTCGAATCGAGGATCTTGATGAAGACACTGCTCCTGTTCGGCGCGACGGGAGACCTTGCGCGGCGCATGCTGCTGCCCTCGCTCTTTGGGCTGGACATCGATGGCTTGCTGCCGGACGACCTTGTCATCGTCGGCACGGCGCGCAGCGAAGGCGACGACGCCTGGTTCCGCGAGAAGGCCGATCAGGCGCTGCATGAGTTCATGGACGCCGATCGCCTGCGGCCGGATGTCGTGGCGCGGTTCCTAGGCAGGCTGAAATACCGGAGCGCTGACGTCTCCGCGCCCAACGCCTTTGCCGCCCTGGCCGAGGCCGTGGGCGACACCGCGCCAAAGGATCTGTCGATTTTCCTTTCGACGGCCCCTTCGCTCTTCGGTCCTACCATCGAGGGGCTGGCCAAGGCGGGACTCGCCGGCGATCGGGCGCGCCTCGCGCTGGAAAAGCCGCTCGGCGTCGACCTCGCCTCGAGCCGCGCGATCAACGACGCCGTCGCCGCCGGGTTTCCCGAGAACCGCACCTTCCGCATCGACCACTATCTGGGCAAGGAGACCGTCCAGAACCTCATCGCCCTGCGCTTCGCCAACACCCTGTTCGAACCCCTGTGGAACGCGCGCGGCATCGACCATGTCCAGATCACCGTCGCCGAGACCGTGGGTCTGGAGGGGCGTCACGGTTTCTACGACGACACCGGCGCGCTGCGCGACATGGTGCAGAACCACATGCTCCAGCTCTTGGCGCTCACGGCCATGGAGCCACCGGCCCGTTTCGACGCCACCTCGGTGCGCGACGAAAAGGTCAAGGTTTTGCGCTCGCTGCGGCCGATCGATAGCGAAACCGTCCGCACGCACAGCGTCATCGGCCAGTTCGAGGCCGGGTCCATCGGCGGCGCGCCGGTAAGCGGCTACGCGCAGGAATTGGGCCACCCCAGCAACACGGAGACCTTCGTCGCGCTCAAGGCCCATGTGGACAACTGGCGCTGGCAGCGCGTGCCGTTCTACCTGCGCACCGGCAAGCGTCTGGCCAAGCGACGCACGGAAATCTTCATCCAGTTCAAAGCCGTGCCTCACTCGATCTTCAGTGGGCCGGGGGCTTCGCTGCAGGCGAACAAGCTGATCATCGGCCTGCAGCCGGAAGAAAACGTCAGCTTCCGCCTGATGGCCAAGGAGCCGGGCCTCGATAGGGCCGGCATGCGCCTGCGGGAAGTGCCGCTCGATATCTCCATGCCCAACGCCTTCGCCGACAAGAGGCGGCGCATCGCCTACGAGCGCCTGCTCCTCGATCTCATGGACGGAGACCCCACTCTGTTCGTGCGCCGCGACGAGGTGGAGGCCCAGTGGACCTGGGTCGACGCCATCCGAGCTGGCTGGAACGCCAACGGCATGACGCCCAAGGGCTACCCGTCGGGCAACTGGGGGCCGTCAGCCGCCATCGCCCTCACCGAGCGCGACGGTGTGACCTGGAACGACTGAAGTCCGTCAGGCGGCGACGGCGATCCCGGATTCGGCGAGCCAGTCGAGAATCTTCTGCTTGGGCATCGCCCCGACCTTCATGGACGCCATGCGGCCGTCCTTGAACAGCATCATGGTCGGAATGCCGCGCACGCCGTAGCGCGAGGGCGTCGCCGGGCTCTCCTCGATGTCAAGCTTGGCCACGGTGACCGCGCCGCCGAGTTCCGCGGCGATCTGCTCGAGCGCCGGGGCGATCTGTTTGCAAGGGCCGCACCATTCGGCCCAGAAGTCGACCAGAACGGGTCCGGACGCCTTGAGTACATCGGCCTCGAAGGTGGCGTCGGTGACGGCGACGGTGCTCATTTTTCTTCAAACTCCTTGAGGAGAAGGTCCGGATGTAGTCCGCCCTGGCGAGTCGTCAACCATCCATGGCTTCGAGATTTCGTGCGTCAGGCGTGAGAAGCGGTGATGGCTCAGGTCCGGAAAGCGCCCATGCCAGACCACCGGTCCGACGCCGGACAACATAGTAGGCGCCGAACAGAACCATCACGGCGACCGTGGCTATGAGGCTTGGCCGGCCGATATCCGGGTCTCCCCAGTTCGCGGCCACCACGCCGACCAGCGCCACAAGCCCGACCGCGGGCGCCAGCGGGAACAGCGGCGACTTGTAGGGGGCGTGTGCGGATGCGCCGGTCACGCGCCCGACGATCACCGCCGCGCACAGCGAGATATAGATGGCCACGACGTTCATGCCGTTCAGCACCAGCAGCAAGTGGAAGGGAATGAAGCAGCAGGCGATTCCCGCCGCGCCGGTGCACAGCGTGGCGATCCACGGCGAGTCGTACCGGCCGTGCAGGCGGGTGAAGGCCCCGTTGACGGCCTCGTGCCACGCCTTGTCGCGCGCGCTGGCGTAGAGGATGCGTGCGTTGATGAGCAACGAGGCGATCACGGCGTTGACGATGGCCAAGGCCACGCCCAGGCTGACCGCGACACCCAGCGCGTGGCCGCCGACGGCCTCGACGAAGTCGCCGAACGGGCTCTGAGACCTCACCAGCGCCGCGAGATTGGGGGCGCCCAGCACGGTCGCCGCCGTCGGCAGGAACTCAAGCGCCAAGGTGAAGGCGAGGGCCCAGAGAATCGTGCGGGCGATGCGGCGCGGCGCCTCGTGCATCTCCTCGCTGAAATAGACCGCCGCGCCGAAGCCGTTGTAGGCGAAGATGGCCACGGTGATCGCCAAGGCGATGGCCGTCAGCGGCGTCGGCCCAAGGCCGGCGGCCGCGGTGACGACAATGGGGTGGAGCATGACCTCGCTGATCGGCCGGGCCAGATGCGTAAACCCCAACACAGCCACGACGAGAAGGGCGATGGCTTCCACCGCCAGGAAGGCGCCGGTGACCCAGGCGTTGAGGCGGATGTTCAGGATGCCGAACAAGGTCGATAGGGCGATCAGGCCCGCGGCGATGGGAATCGGCGGGGCCCCCGGCCAGATCGCGCCCAGATAGGCGGCGGCGCCCAGGGCGAGGACCGGTGGGACCAGCGTATAGGCCACGGTGTTCGCCCCCATGAGCATGAAGGCGGCGAACGGCCCGAGGGCGCGCCCGACCATGGCGTATTCGCCGCCGGCCAGGGGCCACGCCGAGGCAAGTTCGGCGTAGACGAAGGCCATGGCCAGCGACACCACAGCCGCCGCCGCTAGGCTGATCAGCGCGCCCGAGCCAGCCTGCTGGATGACGCCCGGGATGATCACGAACACCGAGGACGCCGGCGTCACCGCCGACAGGGTGAGCAGCAGCACGCCCACCAGCTTCATGCTGCGCGGAAACGGGCGCGCGGCGCTCACCGGCGAAGCGCCATGATCGCGGCTTCGAGCATCGAACTCGGAACCGGCATCAGCCTCGGCCCGTCGGTCCAGACGAGGGCGGCCTCGATCCGCCGGTCCGGGAACACCTCAGCCAGAATGGCGGTGTAGATGGCCATCTGGCGGATATAGCCGGGATCGGTGTCCTCGATCCGCGCCGGCGCCGGACGGTTGGTCTTGAAGTCCGCCACGAGCACGCGGTTCGGTTCCACAAGCAGGCGATCGAGGCGGCCGGAGAACGTGAGCCCTTGGGGTAAGGAGGCGGCTGTTCCGGCGATCGGCACCTCGGCGCGCGACCCCGGCCGGAAAACGGCCGCGAACCGGGCGTCCGCCAACACGGCCAGGGCCGCGCCGGCCATCTCCTCGCGCTGATCGTCACTCAAGCCCAACTCTCGCGACAGCAGGCGCCGCGCGCCGGTCGCTCGGGCCTCTGGGCCTAAATCCGGCAGCAGTTGAAGCAGGCGATGGATGATCTCGCCCCGCCGATAGCGGCCGAGGCCACCCGTCCGAGCCAGGGGCGATGGAGCGCTTCCCAATTCTTCCTCGTCGAGCCGAGACGGCGAAGCCAGACGGGGGCCAGGTCGCTCTGTGGGCGCGAGGCCAAGGGCCCAGGCAGGAAGCGTGGCGCCGGCCGGCGAGGCCGTCGCCTCCGCCGGCGCGGCCGCGGGATCTGGACCATAACGCAGTCCCTCGCCGCCGCCCTCGAGGGCGAAGGTATGGGTCGGCAAGCCCGCGAAGGCGCGTTCGATAAAGTCGCGCCAGCTGTTCTTCTTTCGGGCTTCTTGAGTGTCCACCCCGGCGATGATCAGCCGGTCGCGCGCGCGGGTGAGGGCCACGTAGAGCAGCCGCGCGGACTCGTGGTTGACGCCAGTTTCTCGCGCGGCCCGCGTCGCCGCCGAGGCGGGGCAATCGTCGTCCTTGCGCGGAGCCCACAGAAAGCCGCCGTCTTCGCAAACCATCAGACGCCCGCCCTGCCATGTCGCGCGTGTCGTCGTGTCCGGCAGGATGACGATGGGCGCCTCCAGGCCCTTGGCGCCATGGACGGTCATCACACGCACCTCCGCGCCGCCTCCCTCCTGCTGCTCACGCTTGATGTCGAGTTCCAGACCACTCATCCAGGCGAGCCAGGTCTCGAGATCGCGCACGCCCGAGGCTTCGGCGGCGAGCGCCTGGCCGACAAAGGCTTCCAGCGCCTGCTCACCCTCCGCGCCCAGCCGCGTGAGAATCCGCTGGCGCATGGACCGGCCGGCCGGATCGAGGCGAGTGAGAACGGCGCAATAGAAGTCGAACGGCGGCCTGCGCTCGGCCTCTTCGGCCGCCCAGGCGAGGAAACGGGACGCCGCGCTCCACTCACTCCGCTCGTCCGCCCGCACCATCAATGTGCCCCACAACGACGCTGTGCGGCCGTAGGCGAGGTCGAACAGACCCTCTTCGTCCACGTCGCAGAAGGGGCTACGCAGCAGTACGGCGAGCGAGAGGTCGTCGTAGGGAAAGCGCGCGAAGCGGCCGAGCGCCATCAGATCTTCATAGAGGCCGTGCTCGGCGAGTTTCAGCCGATCCGCGCCCGCCACCGGCGCGCCCTCGCGTTTCAGGGCCCGGATGATCTCGTGAAACAGGGGGCCGCGCCGGCGCACCAGAATCATCACGTCGCCATGACGACAGGGTCGGGGCTTGCGGTCGTGTCGATCGGCGACGGCGTCACCACGCGCGACCATCTGAACGACCCCCGCCGCGATGCGCGCCGCCAGCCGCCGGTTGGCGCCGTGCTTGGGCTCGCGGTCCAGGGGCGCCCAGTGGTCTTCCTCCTCCTCGTCCCGCTCGCCCTGCTCCAGGGGCCACAGCTCCACGCACCCGTGATCCTCACGCCGGAAATCGTGCCTGAGCGGCGTGGACTTCACGTTCTCGCCCGTGGTGCGCAGGCCCGCGCGCGCTTCGTCGTCGACGAACACCTGATCCACGAACTCGAGAATCTCCCTCGCCGAGCGCCAGCTCTCCCTGAGAGGCACGTGTTCGAAGCGCGCGCCGGCGGCCCTCGCCATCTCACTGAAGGCGCGCATCTCCTGGGCCAGGCGTTCCGGCGCGGCGCCCTGGAACGAGAAGATCGACTGCTTCTCGTCGCCCACGGCGAACATGGTCCGATCCTTGGGTCCCGCCCCTTCGCCGTGGAAAAACTCAGCGGTGAGGGTGCGCAGGATGTCCCACTGGTCCGGCGCCGTGTCCTGGGCCTCGTCAAGCAGAACATGCCGCAGACCGCTGTCGAGCTTGTAGAGCACCCAGGCGGCGTCAAGCCTCCCGGTCAGCAAGGCCAGGGTGCGCTCGATCAGGTCGAGAAAGTCGAGCCGGCCGTCCTTGGTCGCGTCGTAGAGGGCGATATAGGCTCTCGCGAGGGTGAGGGCCTGGACCGTTTCCCGGGCCGTGCGGGCGCTGGCGATGCGCTCGGCGCTGGCCACGCAATGGCGCTGCTCCTCGACCATCCAGTCGCGGATGTCCTGACTGATCGCCGAGGTCGCCAGCCGCGCCTTTGGCGTCCCCTTGCCGGTGAGGAACACCGCCTTGACGTCGGCGAAGTCGCCGCTGCGCTCGGCAGCGCGCATAGCTTCGGCTTGGCCGCGGTCGCTGACTTTGTCGCTGGCCGCCAGGGCCTCCGCCGCCCGCCGCCATCTGGCCGTCCCGACGCGCTTCAGCGCCTGGCGTCCGATTTCCTCGGGATCGGCGGGCGCGGAGAAGTCGAATCGTCGCCAGACATCCATCGTCAGCCCGGCCCGGGTCCGGCTTACATAGACGCCGATCGCGGCGCGCTTGGCCGTGAAGTCAGAGAACATGTCATTGAACGACTGGTAGTCGAGCTCGATCGAAAAGTGGCCATAGGCGGCCGCTACTTCGCCGTCCGGGTGGTCAAGGACATACTTTGCGAGGCCTTCGCGGGCGCGAGTCGCCACCTCGATCGCCGCCGCGTCGTCCAACACCGTGAATGCCGGCGATATGCCCGCCTCGAGGGGAAAGCGGCGCAGCAGCTTCTCGCAAAAGGCGTGGATGGTCTGGATCTTCAGGCCGCCCGGAGTCTCCAGCGCCCGGGCGAACAGAGCCCGGGCCGCGTTCAGATCGCGCCCATCCTCCTCGATGGCGGCCAGCGCCTTCTCAAGGTCCGGACTTTCCATGACCGCCCACGCGCCCAGCTGCTTGTAGAGCCGCGTCTGCATCTCGGCCGCACCAGCCTTGGTGAAGGTGACGCAGAGAATCGTCTCGGGCGGCGCGCCGGCCAACAGCAGTCGGGCGACGCGAGTCACCAGGGTGGAGGTCTTGCCCGAGCCGGCGTTGGCGTCCACGAACACCGAAACTTTGGGGTTGGAGGCCTGGACCTGCGCCGGCCGTCCCTTGGATCTCGGGGGCCGAGTCATTCGGACGCCTCGCCGATGACCCGCCACTCCCAGACTCGGGCGAGGTGGTCGAAGTCGCCGGTGTCATTGACGAACTGAGAGGCGGCCTTGGAGACATAGGCTGTCGAGGGATCGTCGAACTTCGCCACGCGACGCTTCAGGCCGGCCAGCGCCTCGGCGGCCAGCGCCACGCCGTCTCCGCGCGATTGCTCGTCGCCAGGCTCACGTCCACCGCCGACACGGACATAAAGCAGGTCTCCGGGCGTCATCGCGCCGAGGTCGGCGAAACCGCCGGCGGCGAGGATGGCGGCGGTCAGGGTGAGTTGAGGCGCGAGGCCGGCGTCGACCTGTTTCTGGCTCGGCGGCGCGCCAGTCTTGAAGTCGAGAATATCGGCCGCCGGACCTCTCGCCTCGATGCGGTCGGCGCGGGCGGTGACTGTAAACGGGCCTGCGGAACCTGCAAAGGTCAAGCGGCCGCCCTGCTCGATGAGCAACTTGGCCCCAGGGCGGCGGCGCTGTTCGAACGCCAGCACCCAAGGCGCGAGATTGGCCGCCAAGGCGTGCTCGCGGGCCATGCGGGGTCCTGGCATCCCTTCTTCGCGCAGCGCCTCCAAGATCACCGTTTCGATCAGTCCATCGGCGCCGATCTCCTCCAGGCTCTTCGCGGCCAGAAGCTCGAAGGCGCGATGGATAGCCCGACCACGCGCCAAAGCCTCCACTGGGGCGTCGGGAGGATCGAGGGGTTTGAGGCCCAGGATACGCCGAGCGTAGAGGGCGTAAGGATCGCGGATCCAGGTCTCGACGGAGGTGACGCCAAGCTCACGCGGCCGAGCGGCGACGGGCGGCGTGGGTCGGGGCCGCATCGCCGTTCGGAGCGATGCCGGCGGGACGAGGATCGGCGCGTCGAGCGCGCGCGCCCAGTCAAGCACTTCCGGTCGGCCAGGCGGTTCGAGTTTCGCCCCGGCGATGAGCGTGCGCAGGCGCCAGAGCCAGCGGGATTCCACGGTGGGCGATCCGCCACGCCGTTCGCAGGTGAGCAGCACCACGTCGGGGGCGCACGCGGCCTGAGCGAAATCGTGGGCGGCGAGACCGATGCGGCGCTCCGGCGCGGGCAACCCGAGCTTTTCGCGCATGGGTCGCGAGAGGAACGGATCGATCGGCGCCAGCGCGGGCCACACGCCTTCCTCGAGCCCGGCGAGGATCAGGAGGTCGGACCGCACAAGGCGCGCTTCGAGCACGCCCAGGACGCGAAGGCGTGGATGGCTGGCGCCGCCAGGGCGCGTCTCGGCACGGGCGAGGAGGCCGTCCAGCAGATCGCGGAAGCCGGCGCGCGTCACCGGCGGCAGCGCTTCGGTCTCGTCCATAAGGCTGGTGATCACGGCCGCCACGGCCGCTCCCGCCTGGCCGGCCCAAAGCGCGTCCGTCCCGCCTCCGGGACCCGCGGCCAGCGCCTCCAGGCTCTCCGCCAAGGCCCTGGCGGCCTCGGCTGGCGTGGCTTCGCCCGACGCGAACGGCGCTCCCGCGATGGCGAAAGCCGCTTCCAGGTCGTCCGCCAGCTTCAGCGCCGCCTCAGACTCGATCAGCTCGCGCAACGCCTGCCAGTCTCGGGGTCTCGGACCCCGCAAACCACGCCGCTCCAGGTCGCGCCGGGCGGACTCCAGCGCCTCCGGCGCGAATCCAAGCCCCACAAGCGGGTGCTTGACGATGGCCAGCAGCCCCACCGGGTCCACCGGATCGACGCTTTGCCGCGCCACCAGGCCCGCCAGGACGCCCGTGGGGCTGGCGGCGAGCGACTGACCGACGGACGAGTCGGGGACAATGTTCCAGCGAGCCAGGGCGGCCATGACCCGCCGCGCCAGGGCGGCGTCCGGCGTGACAAGGGCGGCGGTTCGGCCGGGCGTGTCCAGGGCTTCGCGCAACATGAGCGCGGCGGCGCTCGCCGCCTCGTCCTCGGTACGAGCCGAGACGAGGGAAAGGCCCGACAGGCCCTCGGCGACGCCGTCGCCGGTCCCGGCTTCCGCGCGAATTTCGCCGATTACCTGGAGCCAGTCCGCCGTACGGTCGGCCGGGCGTAGCGCCTCGCTGATCACGCGCCGTCGCCAACGGGCCGCATCGACCACCTCCGCCGAGCCGGGCCAGCGGTCGACCTGGGCGCGCGTGACTCCCGCACCTTCGAGCAGCCGCTTGAGCGCCCCCTGAGGATGCTGGTCGCCGACGGCGGCCCAGGCGCCGTCCGCTAGGCTGAGATCGAGGCCCGGCAGCACCACGCAGCCGCGCGGCGCACCGGCAACGGCGGCCAGCAGACCAGCGGTGGCTGGGGTCGAACCGGTGGACCCGGCGGCGATCAACACGCCTGAAGGCGGCGCTTCGCGCCAGCGCGCCTCCAGCCGGCGCAACAGCATCACCCGCCGCTCGGTGAGATCCATCATGCCGAGTTCAGCGAGGCGCTTGGGCCAGGCGTCCCGGGCCAGACTCAGAAAATCCGCCGATTTGCGCCAATGCTGAGCGAGATCGCCCTCCACGAGAGACTCAACGTCAATCGGCTGGGCCACCTCCTCGATCTGGCATGCGTCAAGGAACCGCGCCAGCGCGTCGGCGAGATCTAAAGCGGAAACCGCGGAGAGCGGCCGCTCCAGAAGATGCGCGTTGGCGGCCACGATGCCGGCCAGCTCGAATCGCCGGCGCTCGGCGCCGATGGCCGGCGGCAGGTCCAGAGCCAGGTCACCGGGTTCGAACGGCGGCTCGCCTTCGTCGAGGTCGCCAAGGGCGCGCATCTGGGGCGGCAGGATCGCCCGACGCCCCGAACGGGCCACCAAGGCGTCGGCGAGGGCGCGCACGGCCCGCCGGTTGGGCACGAGGATCGTGGTTTCTGCCAGCGCCTCCGGATCCAGCGGCGAGAGCCCGCCCCACAGGCCGGCCGCCAGGTCGTCCAGAAACGGTCGGTGAGCGGCGATGGTCAGCCAGCGGGGGCTGGGCAGCTCAAGAAAATCCGTCACGCCGGCGCCGCCAGGCGCGCCTCGGCGTCGGCGACGGCGGCTGGGTCGCCCACATGCATCCACAGCCCGTCGGCCACGATCCCATGCAGGCGCCCGGCCTGGGCGAACTCCATCCAGTGCCCGAAAGCGCTGTGCGGCGTCTCCGGCCACGCGTCGATGCGGGCGGCATCGAGCATGTGAACGCCCATGTAGACCAGCGGCGCGGCGGGTCGCTGGCCCCGATGGTCGAGGCGCCCGTCCGGACCCAAATAGAAGTCGCCCGGCCCGTCGAAGCCCAGGGCCTTCTCCATCGGCACGACGAGCAACAGATCATCCATGCGCGCCGGGTCCCACGCGTCGATCAGGCGCGGGATCAGACTATCGTCCGTCCACAGAGTATCTATGTTGGCGACCAGGATCGGGGCACTACCCAGCAGCGGCCGCGCTTTGCGCAGACCGCCGCCGGTTTCCAACAGGCCGTCCCGCTCGTCGGAAATGACGATTTCGAGGTCGGTTCGCCGCCTGACGTGAGCCTCCAGCTGGTCGGCGAACGCGTGAACATTGACCACCGCACGGGTCACACCCGCATGAACCAGGCGGTCCAGCACATGATCGATGAGCGCCCGTCCGGCCACCTCCACCAGGGCTTTCGGCCTGTCGTTGGTGAGGGGACGCATGCGCGTCCCGAGACCCGCCGCCAGCACCATGGCCGTGGTCGGCCGTTTCTCTCCCGTGCGGCTCATCGGCCCCGAACGTCCACGGGAACGTGGGCCGCGAACCAGGCCTCAAGGGCCGCCGGCGCCGGGTCGGCGAGACAGCGGTCCAGATAGCGCCACAGCCTCGGCATGAAGGCGGCGTAGCGCGGTTTGCCGTCGCGGACCACCAGGCGGGCGAACAGCCCCAGGATGCGGCTGGTGTTGAGCGCGCCCAGGGCATGAAAATCGGCCATGAACGCCTCCCTGTCGACGTCCGGTCGCAGTGTGAAATAGCGCGCCAGCGCCGCCGCCTCTCGTTCCGGGCCAACGTCCCGCCGGGCGTCATGCAGCAGCATGGAAAGGTCCCAGGCGGGGTGCGCGCGCAGGGCGTCCTGGAAATCGAGCATGCCGACGCGCGCGGCGCCCGTCCGGCCCGCCAGCCAGATCAGGTTCTCGGCATGGTAGTCGCGGTGGCAGAACACGCTCGCGCCCGCTTCGCCACGCACCCGAACCGGAGCCCAGATCGCCTCCCATTCGGCCAGGGCCGCCGCGTCTGCGCGCACGCCAGGGGCAAATTTAGGCAGCCATTCTGGCAGCAGGTCGCCGCCGGTCTTGAGCGCCAGATCGTCATAGACGAGCAGCGGCCAGGATGCGCCATTGGCGGTCAACAGGGTGGGCGGCGTCTCTTGGTGCAGCCGAGCGAGAGTGTCGATCGCGCCGTCATAGAGAGGTGTTTCGTTTGCGCCGGTTTCGGTCAGGCGCGCGAACAGGTCGTCGCCCAGGTCCTCGAGTACGGCGAAGCCGGCGTCCGCTTCAGCGTAGACGACGCCGGGCGCGGAGAGGCCCAGCCCCGTCAGATAGCCAGCGCAGGCGACGAACGCCTCCACCCGGCCGGCCGCCAGCCGCGCCAGGGCGTTGTAGCCGAGCGCGGCCCGCTCCGCGGCGCTGGCCTCGGGCGGGCAAGGCTGCGTCTCGGCTGACGGCGGCTGGTCCATGAAGATTAGGCTGGGGCCGGAAGGTGGCCGGAGGCGCTCGTAACGACGCGTGGAGGCATCGCCGGCCAGGGCCTCGCGCTTGGCCCCATTCATCCCGGCTCTGGCCAGGAACGCGCGCCGCGCCTCCTCGCGCTCAGAGAGCAAGGGCGCGGTCCTCCCAGGCGCCGTGGGGCCTGAGGCTCACATGACGGGTCTCGCCCTCGGTGGCGATGTCGATATCCAGGCGGTTGCGTGGAAGGTGGCGGCCGAGTTTCTCCGCCCATTCAATCACGGCCGCGCCCTCGGCCAGCGCCTCGTCCAGGCCCAGCTCGAAGGCCTCGTCGGCCCGCTCCAGGCGATAGAGATCGAAATGGGCGATGGCCAGTCGGTCGCCTTGGTAGAACTGCGCGAGCGTGAACGTCGGGCTGGGGACGTCGCACTCTTCGGGCGAGATCTGGCGGATCAGCCCCCGCGCCAGCACGGACTTGCCGACGCCGAGCGGCCCGGTCAGGCACACCGCCTCCCCTTTCCTCAGCGCCGCACCCACGGCGGCGCCGAAACGCGTGGTGCGTTCTTCGCTGTCCAGGCGAAAGTCGCCGATGGCCGGAACGATCATGAAGGGACGCCTGACTCGCGGGGCATGGGCCGCACCATGATATCGCCTGGGCCCCGGCGGCAAGGGCCTGGCGCGTGACAAGGTTGACCGCAGGCGGCGCGGGGGCGATTCAGAGGCGCCGCGGGTTGGGGAGACCATGCCATGAAGCGACTGCGTCTGGGATTTGTGCTGGCCCTCATCATCCTCTTGGCCGCCGGTAGCCTGTGGGTGTGGTGGGAGCTGGGGGCCGGTAGTCGGCCCCTCACGGTCGCCAAAAATCAAAGCCAGATCGCCGCGGCGCTGGACGGCGCGGGCTGGGTATCCCCGCACACGCCCGGCCTGAAGCTCTACATGGTGAGCTATCGGGATTGTCCTTCCTGCAACGCCTTCGTGAAGGCGGAATTCGCTAAGTTGAGCGCGGCCGGCGTCGATACGCGGGTGATCGTGATCGCCCGGCCTGACCTCAATGGCCAGTCTCAGTCCACCGCGCCAGAACGGGCCGCTGTCGCCGAACTGTGGGTCAACCGGAGCTGGCCGCTCTATGAGCGATGGACGAGCGTTCCCTCTGCTGCCTGGACCGCGCCCGGCGTCCCTGCCGCCGATGGTGACGCGGCGCGCACGGCTGTGATCGAGTCGGGGCGCTCGCTGCCGTCCGAACTCGCGCCATTGCTCAAAGCCAACGGCCTGACCTTTGGCTACGGCACCGTCATCTGGTGGGACAAGAAGGGCGTCATGCGCGGCTGCGCATGCAATCCGCACAGCTTCGACGCGGTGGCCAGGGAGCTCGGCGCCTGAGGCCTTCTCCGCTCGGCGCGCCCGCGGGCGGCGTGCGCGCCGCCTATGAGGCCAGATTGGCCGGGGGCGCGGTCCAACCCGATCCAGGCCAGGCCGCCGCCGTCGAGGCCCTGGCGCGGCTGGAAGGCGATCTGGCGGCCAACGGCCGGCGTCTGTTCCGCAAGGCGCGCGGCCAGCGAGGCGTCTACCTTTGGGGCCCGGTCGGCCGTGGCAAGTCCATGCTCATGGACCTGTTCTTTGAGGCGGCCCCGGTAAAGGCCGAGTCGCGCGTCCATTTCCATATCTTCATGGCCCGGGTGCATCGACTGGTGAACCTGTGGCGCACCGGCGAGGCGGCCGAAAGGCGCGCCACGTTCGGGTCAAGCCGGGGTGACGATCCCATCGCGCCCCTGGCCGACCTGATCTCCAGGGAAGCCGGCCTGCTGTGCTTCGACGAACTCACCGTCACCGACATCGCTGACGCCATGATCCTGGGACGCCTGTTCGAGGCCCTGTTCGCGCGCGGCGTGACCCTCGTGGCCACTTCGAACCGGCCGCCGGACGACCTCTACTTGGACGGGGTCAACCGTCAGCTGTTCCTGCCGTTCATCGCCATGATCAAGGCGCGCACCGAGGTCGTCGAGGTCGCTGGCGCCCACGACTGGCGGCTCGACCGCCTGCGCGCCGCGGGGACCTGGTTCTCACCGATCGATCCGGACAACGAGGCTCAATTCGACGCCCTGTGGCGCGACATGCTGGGTGGGGATGCGGAGGTCGGGGCCACCATCGAGGTGCTCGGCCGCACCCAGCATTGGCCGCGCGCCACCAGCGGCATGCTGCGCGCTCATTTCGTCAGCCTGTGCGTCCACGCCGTGGGGCCGGCGGACTACATCGCCATCGCGGCCCGCTTTCACACGGTATTCGTCGAGGCGATCCCGAAACTTGGACCGGACAAACGCGACCAGGCCAAGCGCCTGGCGACGCTCATCGACACGCTCTACGAGGCCCGCGCCCGGCTGGTGGTGTTGGCGGCCGCCGAGCCCGTCGCCCTCTACCCAGCGGGGGATCAGGCGTTCGAGTTTCAGCGCGCCGTCTCGCGCCTGGAAGAAATGCGATCCGAGACCTGGCTGGAGTCTGCGTTTCGTTGACACTCAGGGCGGGCGCCTTAAACATCCGTTCGCAAATGCAGTGGCGAAAAGAATTGCGGGCGCGGGATGGCGGATAGTTCCCGGCCGACGGGGCCGCGTCCCCTGTCGCCACATTGGCAGATATGGCGGCCGCATATCACCATGGCGGCGTCGATTCTGCATCGCGCGGCGGGCGTGGCCATCTACGGCGGACTCCTGATCCTCGCTGGGTGGGTGTTCGCCCTTGAGGCAGGTCCTGCGCCGTTCACCGCCTACGTGGGCGCGCTCCATACCCCTCTCGGCCTGACCGTGCTGTTCCTGATCACCCTCGCCCTGTTCTTCCATCTGGCCAACGGCGTGCGGCACCTGGCTTGGGACATCGGGGCGGGTTTCTTGCCGAAGACGGCCAGCGCCACCGCCTGGGCGGCGTTCCTGTTGGCCGCAGCCATCAACATGGTGTTCTGGTTCGCCCTGGTGGCGGCCGGAAAGGTTTGACGTGAGCGATTTATCCACACCCCTGCGGCGCGCCCGCGGACTGGGCTCGGCCAAGACCGGCGTCGGCCACTTCATCGGCCAGCGCGTCTCCGCGGTTGCCCTCCTGCTCCTGGCGCCGTGGGCGTTGTGGTCAGGCGCCCACCTGGCCGGACACGACTACGACCGGGTGCGCATGTGGCTGGCCTCGCCGGTCAACGCCACACTTCTGGTCCTGGCCGTCCTGGCGGGCTTTTATCACGGCCAGCTGGGCCTGCGGGTGATCATCGAAGACTACATCGGTAAGCACACCACCCGCACGCTCTTGCTGATCCTCAACACCTTTGTCGCCGCGGCCGCGGCCGCGCTGACGGTCATCTGCATCCTGGGTGTCTCGTTCGGCGGAGGATCGGTCTAGAGCATGGCGGCCTATGAGTTCATCGATCACAGGTTCGATGTCGTGGTGGTGGGCGCCGGCGGCTCGGGCCTGCGCGCGGCCATCGGCTGCGCCGAGGCGGGCCTGAAAACAGCCTGCATCTCCAAGGTTTTTCCAACCCGCTCGCACACCGTGGCCGCCCAGGGCGGCATCTCCGCCAGCCTCGGCAACATGGGCCCGGACGACTGGCGCTGGCACATGTACGACACGGTCAAGGGCTCCGACTGGCTGGGCGACCAGGACTCCATCGAATACATGGTCCGCAACGCCCCGGCCGCCGTCTATGAGCTGGAGCACTGGGGCGTGCCGTTCTCGCGCACGGCGGAAGGCAAGATCTACCAGCGCGCCTTCGGCGGCATGACGCGCAACTTTGGCGAGGCGCCCATCCAGCGCACCTGCGCCGCGGCCGACCGCACCGGCCACGCCATGCTGCACACCATGTATGGTCAGGCGCTTTCCAAGAGCGTCGAGTTCTTCATCGAATACTTCGCCCTCGACCTCATCATGGACGAGGGCGTGGTGCGCGGCGTCACCGCCTGGAAGCTTGATGACGGCACGCTGCACCGCTTTTCCGCCCAGCGGGTGGTGCTCGCCACGGGCGGCTACGGCCGAGCCTATTTCTCTTGCACCAGCGCTCACACCTGCACCGGCGACGGCGGCGGCATGGCCCTGCGCGGCGGCCTCCCCCTGCAGGACATGGAGTTCGTGCAGTTTCATCCGACCGGCATCTATGGCGCGGGCTGCCTCATCACCGAGGGCGCGCGCGGCGAAGGCGGCTATCTGACCAACTCCGAGGGCGAGCGGTTTATGGAGCGCTACGCCCCATCGGTGAAGGATCTCGCGCCGCGCGACATGGTCAGCCGGGCCATGACCATCGAGATCCGTGAGGGCCGGGGCGTGGGGCCGAAGAAGGACCACATCTTCCTGCACCTGGACCACCTCGATCCCAAGGTGCTTCACGAGCGCCTGCCGGGCATCTCGGAAACGGCCAGGATCTTCGCCGGTGTGGACGTGACCAAGCAGCCGATCCCGGTGCTCCCCACGGTGCATTACAACATGGGCGGCATCCCCACGAACTATCACGGCGAGGCCGTGACGCTGGCGGGCGATGAGCCAGACAAGATCATCCCCGGCCTGATGGCCGTGGGCGAAGCGGCCTGCGTCTCGGTGCATGGCGCCAATCGCCTGGGCTCCAACTCCCTGATCGACCTCGTCGTCTTCGGTCGGGCCGTGGGCCTGCGCTGCGCCGACGAACTGACCGCGGGCGCCACCCAGCCGGAAACCAAGGCCGCCTGGACCGATCCGCATCTCGCCCGCTTCGACCGGCTGCGTCACGCCGCCGGTTCGTCACCCACCGCCGAGCTGCGCGCGCAGATGCAGGCGGCGACCCAGGAAGACGCCGCCGTGTTCCGCACCGGCGAGACCCTGGAATCGGGCGTCGCGCGTCTGGCCGAGGTGCAGGCGCGCCGCGCCGACATCGGTGTCACCGACCGCGGCCTTATCTGGAACTCCGACCTCATGGAGACCTTGGAGTTTGAGAACCTGATCGCACAGGCCATCGTCACCGTCGCCGGCGCGGTCAATCGCACCGAAAGCCGCGGGGCGCACGCGCGCGAAGACTTCGCCACGCGTGACGACGTCAATTGGATGAAGCACACGCTGGCCTGGTTCGACGACGCCACCGGCGCGGTGCGTATCGAGTACCGCCCGGTTCACGCCTACACCATGACCAACGAAGCCGCCTACATCCCACCCAAGGCGCGGGTCTATTGATGGCCGCCCTTCGCCCGTTCGCCGACAGACTCCGCTCCGGAGGCTTTCAGGATACCCAATGGTCCAGCTGACCCTCCCCAAGAACTCCAAGATCGGCAAGGGCAAGCGCCACGCCGCGCCGGCGGGCGCGAAGCGGGTGAAGGCGTTCCGCGTCTATCGCTACGATCCGGAGTCCGGCGGCAACCCCACCTGGGATACCTACGAGGTGGACGCGGACGCCTGCGGACCCATGGTCCTGGACGTGTTGATCCACATCAAGAACACCATGGACAGCACCCTGACGTTCCGCCGCTCATGCCGCGAGGGCGTGTGCGGCTCGTGCGCCATGAACGTGGGTGGGCGCAACACCCTGGCCTGCACGCACGGCTGGGCGGAGACGCCGGGCAAGGAGATCGCCATCTCGCCGCTGCCCAGCCAGCCGGTGGTCAAGGACCTAGTGCCGGACCTCACCCTGTTCTACGCCCAGTACGCCTCCATCGAGCCGTGGCTGCACACCACGACGCCCGAGCCCCAGGGCGAATGGCGCCAGTCCGAGGAAGACCGGGCCAAGCTCGACGGCCTCTATGAGTGCATCCTGTGCGCTTGCTGCTCGACGTCGTGCCCAAGCTATTGGTGGAACGGCGATAAGTATCTGGGACCCGCCACGCTTCTGCAGGCCAGGCGCTGGCTGGCCGACACCCGCGACGAGGCCGCGGGCGAGCGTTTGGATGCGCTCGAGGACCCATTCAAGCTCTACCGTTGCCATACGATCATGAACTGCGCCCAAGTCTGCCCCAAGGGCCTGAACCCCGCCAAGGCCATCGCCGAGATCAAGGGAATGCTGGTGGAGCGGGTCGCCTAAGCCGCCGCTTCGGCGGTTCTGACCAGCGAGAGCACCGGCTGCGGCGGCCGCTCGGACTCGGCGCGTAGGGCGTTGAAGGTGCGCACCACCGGCGGCGGTTCGACCTCCTCGGGAGTAGCGAGGATGCCCGCGCGAAGCGCCCACTCACCCAGATCGCGCCGCGAGCTCAAGGCCGCCAGGGGAATGCAGAACACCATCCCCATGACCACGGGCAGCATCCACAGAAAGGTTTGAACCGAGACCTGGATGGCGCTTACCGCCAGGATCAAGCCCACGGCGGTGTCGCCCAGATGCTGGTTGGCCGCCGTCTCCAGCGAGAGCGCGCCCTCCTCCCGGTGCTGGGGGGTCCAGCCGGAATCGCGCCCCGCGAAGATAGAGATGAGCGCCCACACCTGGTTCAGCATCAGCACGGGAGCGAGGAGCGCCGAGAGCACGATCTCGGTCAGCATGCTCGCCAAGGCCTTCCACGGGCCGCCGAACAGCCGCCGCTCCGTAGGTGAGGTCAGCATGGCCAGGAAAGCGATGACCTTGGGGGCCAGCAGGAAGGCCATGGACACGGCGAAGACGGCGACGATGGTGATCTGGCCGTGGCCGGGGCTCACCGAGTATCGGTCCGCCAATACGCCATCGGCGACGCCCCACTCGGGCTTCAGCGCCAACAGCGCGCTCGTTACCAAAAGCGCGAGCCAGAGCGGCGCGGTGAGGTAGGAGGCGACACCGCGCAGCAGATGGAAGCGGCTGAGGGGCGCCAGGCCGCGCGCGCCAAGTACATTCATGTGCTGCAGGTTGCCCTGACACCAGCGGCGGTCGCGGGTGATGGCGTCGGCGAGTGTCGGGGGGCTTTCCTCATAGCTGCCGCGCAGGCCAGGCGCGAGGCGCACCCCCCACCCCGCCCGGCGGAGAAGCGCCCCCTCCACGAAGTCATGACTGAGAATATGACCACCGAATGGGCCGCGGCCGACCAGATGAGGCAAGCCCGCCTGAGCGGCGAAGGCTTCCACGCGGATGATAGCGTTGTGGCCCCAATAGTTGCCTTGGTCGCCCGACCACCACGCCAGGCCGCGCGCCAGAATGGGGCCGTAGAGCCGGCTGGCGAACTGTTCGGTGCGGGCGAAGAGGCTATGCCGGTTGATGACCACGGGCGTCGTCTGGATCAGGCCGACGCGATCGTTGCGCTCCATGACGCCGGCCAGGCGAACCATTGTGTCGCCTTCCATCAGACTATCGGCGTCGAGGATGACCATGAAGTCGTAGGCCGCGCCGAACCTTTTCACCCAGTCGGCGATGTTGCCGGCCTTGCGGTCGGTGTTGCGTGGGCGATGGCGATAGAACACCCGCGCCTTGGCGGGGAGACGACGGCGGAGCGTGCAAAATCGGTCGTATTCGGCGCGCCGGATCGCCTCATCGGTGGTGTCGCTGAGGATGAAGAAATCGAACGCCCCGGTGGCCCCGGCGGCGTCGAGAGAGCGCCACATGGCCTGTAGGCGAGCTGCCAGAACGTCCGGGGCCTCGTTGTAGATCGGCGACAAAATCGCCGTCCGGCTGGAAAGCGACGTAGCCGCCGCGTCCAGGCCCAGGGTGTCGCGATCGAAGCGCGCGGCCCAGAGGCCCGCGAGCGCGCTGGCGAACGAGAACGCCGTCCACGCGAACAGAGGCGCGAACACCGCCAGGACCACGAAGTCCAACGGCCCGAAGGTATCCAGCTGAAGCACGTCGTAGAGGGCGTAGACGGCGAGGCCCGTGGCCACGGCGGTGGCCAGGATCAGAATCCCCGCGCGCCAGCCCGTCCAGCTGCGGTTTGCGCGCCCGCCGGGTCGGGGGGTCGCGAGCTCCAGCGACTGCGTGGGCATGGCGAGAGGCGCCTCGTCTGGCAGGTCCGCCGCCGGCGCGCGCCGAGCCTCTGCCAGTGGGTGCGTCGCGAGGGCGACCGCGGAACTATTCGACAACGAGCGCTCCATGCGGGGCCCCGGCTCGACTCGCGACGAGACGGGGCAAAAAATCCGGCCGGCCCAGCGCGCGACAAACGCGTTGGCCTCTGTGACAAAATGAAGGCTGACACCCTCGACGGCGGTGGACGCCTCCTTACGAGAAGGCTTGCCCAACCCACGTTTCGGTCAGAGCTTCTCCGTTCAGGCGCAGGAACGCACGCAAGTCAAGCGCGTTCCCGGCGGACAGCGGCGCATCGAACATAAGGCGCCATCGGGCTGCGCCGACGACGGGATAGGTCGCCACCGACAGAGGCGCCCCGTGGCTCAGCGTGACTACGGCCTCGACGCCGCTCTGCCGATCGAGGCCGGCGAGGCGACCGCCGGCGAAATCGATCACGAACTTTCGCGCGTTCGCGCTCGTCGCCTGGCCCGGCCGGCCGGCGACGCCGCTGCGCGTGGCCACAACCTTGGCCACGCCGATGGCCGTCGGCGTTTCGTCGCCCCAAATCATCCGGTAACGCAGCGCCAGAGTCTCTCCGGTCCGCGGCGTCATCGCCGGCGTCCAGAAGGCGACGATGTTGTCGTCGGTCTCCGACGCTGTGGGAATCTCCACCAGCTGTACGGAACCTGGGCCCCAAGCTCCGATCGGCTCGATCCACAGGCTCGGCCGCCGATCATAGAAGGCGCCGTCGTCCTGATAGTCGTTGAAGTCGCGGTCGCGCTGCATCAGGCCAAAGCCGCGTGGATCACGGTCCTGAAAGGCGTTGGTCACCACCCGTGGCGGATTGGCCAGCGGCCGCCAGATGCGCTCGCCCGCGCCGGTCCACAGAGCCAGCCCGTCCGAATCGTGAATCTGCGGACGCCAGTCCACCGCCTCCGTCCGGTCGCCCTGGCCGTACCAGAACATGCTGGTGAGCGGCGCGACGCCCAGGCGCTGGGCGCTCCGGCGGAAGGTGATCGCCGCCTCGATCTCCTGGGTGAGACCGGCGGCGCTCTTGCGATGGACGATCCGGTAGGCCCCGGCGAGGCTCGGTCCATCCAGAAGGGCGCACACGACGAGGTCGGCCGCCCCATCGTGGCCCAGCCAGAATTCGGTGAACCTGGGGAACTCCTCGGGCGAGGACGCTGCGGTGTCGATGGCGATCCCGCGCGCCGACAGGCCGTATTGATTGAAGGGCGTCGCGGCGCGAAAATACGAGGCGCCCAGATAGGCCAGCCAATCGCCCTGGCCGTCGTGGTTCATCACCCGAAAGCCGGCGAAGCCCAGGTTGCCTTGCAAGCGTTCGGCCGGATTTCCCGCCGGGATGTCGAACAGGGTCCTGGCGTAGATGACCTCTCGCGCGTGGCCGCCGTCGACGACGCTGATGCGCACCGGCGTGCGCGCATATCGGCCGAGGTGGAAGAACTCCACCGCTGAGTCGCCCGGCAGGTCCTGCCACAGGGCCGCGCCCGGCCGGTAGCGTACCTGGCCGATGGAGTCGAAGTCGAGCGCCTGGAGCACCTCGTTCGCGACCGCCGGCGGCGGCCGATAAGGCGCGTGCGCCATGCGCCGCGCCCGCGCTTTCAGGGCGTCGAACGAAAACGGAGTCGGCGGCCCGAGTGCCGGCCCGGTGGCCCCTTCCGCCCACGCGCCCGTGGCGCACACGGCCGCGGCCATCTGGCCCAACACCACTCGGCGCGTTTTCGGATGGCGGGCGAACATCGCTCAGGTGATAGACAGCCGGCCGAACGCAATCAAACACCAACCTGCCAAACGCCAACATGAATGGGATCGTGGATGCGCATTGACGCTGGCGACGTTTGTCGGCAACCAATCGCGCAATGAGTGACGCGGGCGTCATCATCGTTGGTGCAGGTCACGGCGGGGGCACCGCAGCGGCGTTGCTTCGGCAATACGGCTATCAGGCGCCCATCCGCCTGATCGGCGAGGAGCCCCTGGCCCCCTATCAACGGCCGCCGCTCTCCAAGGCCTGGCTCAAGGGCGAAGCCGACGCCGACGCCCTGACGCTCAAGCCCGAAAGCTTTTACCCCGAAGCCGGCATTGATCTGATGACCGGCGTCCGCGTCGAGGCGATCGAACCGGCGGCGAAGACCGTGCGCCTCGAGACCGGCGAGCGCTACGCCTACGATCATCTGATCCTCGCCACGGGCGCCAAGCCCCGGCGCCTCGGCATTCCAGGCGCCGACCTGGACGGCGTCCTGACGCTGCGTTCCGCGGCCGACGCGGAGGCGCTGAAGGCCCACCTTGGCCCCGGCAAGCGCATCGCCGTCGTCGGCGGCGGCTATATCGGCCTGGAGGTGGCGGCCTCCGCCCGGGCCCTAGGGGCCGAAGCGGTGGTGATCGAGAAGGAGCCGCGCATTCTCGCCCGTGTGGCGTGCAAGGTTCTGTCCGACTTCTTCACCGGCTATCACGCCGCGCGCGGCGTCACCTTCGAAGTGAGTGCTGATGTGACCGCCTTCGAGGGCGCGAACGGGGCCGTCGCCGGCGTTCGCCTGGGCGATGGACGGCTGATCGCCTGCGACGTGGTGCTGGTGGGCGTCGGCGCCCCGCCGGACGACGGCGTGGCCGCGCGCGCCGGTCTCACCTGCGACGGCGGCATCGTCGTGGATGGCGAGGCCCGCACCAGCGACCCGGCGATCTTCGCCATCGGCGATGTCACGCGCCGGCCGATGCCGCTCTATCAGCGCATGTTCCGCCTGGAGAGCGTGGCCAACGCCCTCGAACAGGCACGCCACGTCGCCTGCGCCATCACCGGCCGCGCGCCGCCGGCGCCCGAGGTCACCTGGAACTGGTCCGACCAGTACGACATCAAATACCAGTTCGCCGGCGTGCCGTTCGACGCCGACCAGGTGCTGATCCGCGGCGATCCGACGCAAGCCAAGTTCGCGGTGTTCCACCTGAAGGGCGACGTCATCCAGGCGGTGGAGGCGGTGAACGCGCCCGCCGAGTTCATGGGCGGTCGCCTGCTCATCGGCCAAAGACGGCCGATCGATCCGGCAAGGCTTGCCGATGTTTCAGTTTCCATGAAAGAGGTCGCGGCCTAGAAGGTCCGGCGCGCGGGGAGTCCATGGCTAAGATCACCTACATCGAACACAACGGCGCCGAACATGTCATCGACGTGAAGACCGGCCTTTCGGTTATGGAAGGCGCTGTGAAGAACAACATCCCGGGCATCGACGCCGACTGCGGCGGCGCCTGCGCCTGCGCCACCTGTCACGTCTATGTGCGGGAGTCGTGGCTCGACAAGACCGGTGAGAAGTCGGCCATGGAAGAATCCATGCTCGATTTCGCCGAGAACGTGGAGCCCAACTCCCGCCTCTCGTGCCAGATCAAGGTCACCGACGAACTGGACGGCCTGGTGGTGACGATGCCGGAAAGCCAGCACTGAGCCGACGGTTGCGCGCCGCGACGCCGCTGCTAGACTGACTCTCAATAGAGGCGTGTTCGCTATGATTATTTCCAATCGCTTGAAGGTCTGAGGCCTCCACCTCGCCCGTGACGGCCGGAGTGCGCCCATGCGCGCCGGCGCTCTTCAACCATTGGAAATCCCATGCCAAATTCCGCACCTCCGCGCGCTCCGGCGCGCGAATCCACGCCCTTCCCGGGTCTGAACGCCGTCCTCGCCCACCTCGTCGAAGGCGCCCAAACGGTTCTCGGCGAAGCCTTCGTCGGCGCCTATCTGCAGGGCTCGTTCGCCGTGGGCGACGCCGACGAAATGAGCGATTGCGACTTCATGGTCGTCACCGCCCGCGACCTCACCGCCGATGAGATCGCCACGCTCGACGCCCTGCACGCGGCGATCCACGACCTGCCGCACGAACCGTGGCGGCATCGGCTGGAGGGCTCCTACGCCCCCGCCGCCGTTCTGCGCCGCCTCGCGGCCGAGCCGCGCGATCCGCCGGGCGAACCGCGGGCGGCCGACTGGACCGATCCTGGTATGGCGGGCGCGCCGGCCCGGCGCTATCCGTTCGTCTATCTCGACCATGGCGCGAAGCGCACCGTCCGCTCCGAGCACGACAACAGCCAGGTCGTGCGCTGGTCCCTGCGCGAAAAGGGCGTCGTACTGGCGGGTCCGGACCCCAGAGATCTGATCGATCCGGTGACGCCCGACATGCTGCGCGCCGAGGTGCGCGAGACCATGGACCTGGCCTTGGCCCTCAATCTCGAACCGATGCACATGAAGGCCTGGCAGGCGTTCTGGGTCAGCCTCTACTGCCGGATGCTGCACACCCTGGCGACCGGCGCCGTCTGGTCCAAGAAGGCCGGACCGGCGTGGGCTCTGGCCCATCTCGATCGGGAGTGGGCGCCGCTCATAGCCGCCGCCCAGGTGATCAAGGAAGGCGACCGGGCCGAAGCGATGAAACCCGCCGACCCGGCCGACATCGCCGCCACCCGCGCCTTCGCCCGTTACGCCATCGAGCGCGCCGACCACGACATCCGTGCGCGGGAACTCATCGCCCGGCGCCTCGCGGAGAAACAGCACGCCGGCCATGGGCCGCGCGCGGTGGGGCTCGGAAATATCCGCTCGGGCGGCCACGCCCAATCCGGCTACAGGCCCTCGCCGTTCAAACCCAACTCGCGTGGCAAGCGGGGGTAGACGTTCGAACCCCAGCACTCGGCTCCCCGGGGGTCTTGAGGCGGCTGGAGAAGAGCGTCTGCTCTTCGGCAGCAGGTCGATGACGGTGTTCGACTCGTAACGGACTCAAAGCGATTTGAGCCAACGTTGGCGATTCAGCGTCAGTTCAACGCGGCTCTCTATTTGACGATGTACGGCTTGTCACCCCAGCGCCCCATGTAGAAGTAAGAAGGAGCGCTTAACCTCAATCGGAGGCTCCCTCCTCCAATCGAGACCTCATAGAACACGGGTGGGCAATCACCACCCGGCTCTTCCTCCCGCCGTACGCCCGGAAACGTTTGCCCCACCGACGGAGCGTTTGCGTCGAATTCGCCAACGAGGTCCGCTTCGTACCGACCGTAGTACAAATTCATCTGGTCATCTTCGCCGGACGCCCATGCGTTGGCTGATCCAGCTGTGCGGCGGAAAGAAAAGTGTATCTTCGTGTATCCAGGAAGGGACTCGATCTGGGTCACCGCGAATGTTCCCCTGTGGTCAACGAATTTGCACGGCGAGCCAGTGGTGACCGCTGGGAACGGCGCAGTCTCCGCCGCGATCGAGGAACCGCCGCCCTCCGCGAAGGCAAACACCAAGACGAGGCCTAGCCTGACAATGCAATTTAGATTCATCAGTCGCTGCTCCCGAGCAGGCGATCCTCGAATGAGGCAGTCTGCGCGTCAACTCCCGCGACCCGGCCGTTCGCCACCTGTCTCGGCGGTCATGAGAGTCTGCTCGTCGGCGAGCGGTTGCGGACGATTCCCGCGACTATCGCCGATCGAGGCCTTCAACCCTAAGAGTCCGCGCCCTACTCGCGCCCAATGGCGTAAAACCGTTCCGCCCGCTGGTCGCGCAGGGCGTCGGGGGAAAGTCCGGCCAGGCCCTTCAGCTCGGCCTCCACGGCGTCGCCCACGCGGCTGATGGCCAGGCCCGGATCGGCATGGGCGCCGCCCACCGGCTCCTCCACAATTCGGTCGACGATCTTGAGCGCCAGGAGATCCTCGGCGGTGATCTTCATGGCCTTGGCCGCGCCCTCAGCCATGGCCCGGTCGCGTAGCAGGATCGAGGCGCAGCCCTCCGGCGAGATCACCGCATAGATGGCGTGCTCCATGATCAGCACGCGGTTGGCGGCGGCGATGCCGATGGCCCCCCCGCTCATGCCCTCGCCGGTGATGGTGGCGATCATGGGCACGCCCAGGGTCATGCACCGCTCCGTGCCCCGGGCGATGGCCTCGGCGACGCCGCGCTCCTCGCTGCCGATGCCGGGATAGGCGCCGCCGGTGTCGATGAACGACAGCACGGGCAGGTTGAACTGTTCGGCCAGGTCCATGAGCCGGATGGCCTTGCGGTAGCCCTCCGGGCGCGCGGCCCCGAAGTTGTGCTTGATACGCGTGGTGGTGTCGTGACCCTTTTCCTGGCCGATGACCACCACCGGCGCGCCGCGAAAGCGCCCAAGGCCGCCCAGGATCGCCTGATCGTCGGCGAACGTCCGGTCGCCGCGCAGCTCCACGAATTCCTCGATGAGGCCGCTGAGATAGTCGACGAAGTGCGGCCGTCCGGGATGGCGGGCGATCTGGGTTTTCTGCCAGGCGTCCAGATGGGCGTAGGTCTCCACGCGCAGCTCGCCCACGCGCGCGCGCAGAGCCGCGATCTCGGCGTCGAAGGCGCCGTGGCCGCTGGTTTCCGAGAGCTTGGAGAGCTCGTCGATCTTGGTTTCGAGCTCCGCGATCGGACGCTCGAATTCCAGGTAGTGCGCGGCCATCAGGTCCTTGAAAAACTGCCCCGGCTCGAAAGTGCGCTGGACCCTAGAGCAAACTCGGCGCCGGTCAAATCGCGGCCGCCCAGGCGCGTACTCAGGGGGCCAGCTTGTAGGACATCAGTTTGCGTGACTCGCGATACACACGCTCGCCGTCGCCATTGTAGGTGTCCTCGACCTCGGTGGTGAACTGCTTCAGTTCGGGCGCGTAATACAGGACTGACAGGAGCTCGCCTGACGACGCGTGGGCGCCGGAAGCGCCATGTCGCATTACGATCGTCGCGTTCGGCCCTGATGTCACCGTTGACGCGACCGTGCCACTGGCGGGCGCGAAGTTCGCTTGCCACGTGCCTTTGCCCTCTATCTTGAGGGCGTGGAATTTTCCGGCCGGGGTTTCAACATCCTCCCAGCCCACCACCGTGTATCTCGTGTGGTAGACCGTCGAGGTCTGAAGGCCATATTGTTTTGGGTCGGTGTAATCGACGACCCAGGTCTCGCCCACGGAAAGCGGAAAGGACAGGGGTTTCGCCGAGATGACCTCGGCGCCGTTGACGATACGGACGATACTCCAATCGTGTCCCACCACGTGCTCGACGGGATCGCCAGGAGCGCCGTCGGCTTTGAGCCCCACGACCATGCCGTCGCTGTCGACCCGGTCGACGGAGAGATCCTGCACCTCCGATCTGAACCCCTTGGCGCCCTTGTCGAAGGTCACCTGGAAGACCCAGGAATCGCCGCTCTTCAGGGCCGGGGCCGGGATTTTCGACGGCGAGGCCGTCTCGCCCATCGCGGGGCTCAGGATCGACGCCGACAGGGCCGTCGACAATGAAAGCGCCCAGCCGAGGCGGTTCAGTCTCATCCTGTCCTCCATGCCGCGTGTCGTATCGGCGGAATACATCGTCACTAGTCTTCGCATCGCCCGCCCCGCCGCGCCAGGGGATGGCGCGTGCGCACCACCTCGGCCAGGCGGTCCTGGGCCACGTGGGTGTAGATCTGGGTGGTGGCGATGTCGGAGTGGCCCAGCAGCGTCTGGACCACGCGCAGATCCGCGCCGCCCTCCAGCAGGTGGGTGGCGAAGGCGTGGCGCAGCACGTGCGGGCTCACGCGCTCGGGGTCGATCCCGGCGAGGGTCGCCGCCTCCCCAAGCAGCTGGGCGAACCGGCGGGGCGTTAGGCGTCCGGCGCGTCCGCGCGAGGGAAACAGCCACGGGCTCAACTTGGCCCCCTTGGCGAGGAACGAGGGCCGGTGCGGGAGATAGGCTTTCACCGCCGCCCGCGCCCGCTCGCCCAGGGGCGCCAGCCGCTCCTTGCCGCCCTTGCCCTTGACCATGAGATAGGCCGGATCGCCGGCCACGGCCGCGAGGGTGAGGGACGTCAACTCGGAGACGCGCAGGCCGGCCGCGTAGGCCAGCTCGACCATGGCGGCCAGGCGCGCGCCGGGGGCGGGGGAGCCGACGCCCGCGGCGGCGATCAGCCGCTCGACTTCGTCGCCCGAAAGGACCTTGGGAAGCGGCCGGCCCAGGCGTGGCGCGGCCACCCGCCGCGAGGGGTCGTCGACGCGCCAGGTCTCGCCCATGACGAAACGATAGAATTGACGCACGGCGGCACGGCGGCGCGCGGCGGTGGCGGGGGCGAGACCGCGTCCGCCCAGCGAGGTGAAATAGGCCTCGACGTCCGCCGGCTCGGCTGTCTCCAGGCCCGAGCCGCGCGCGCCGAGGAAGCCCGAGAGGTCTGCGAGATCGGCGCCGTAGGCCGCGAGCGTGTTGCGGCTCGCGCCCCGCTCGGCAGCCATCATTTCCAGAAAGGCCTCGGTCCAGGGGCCCTGCGGCCTGGGCGGAATCATGGCCGAACATGGCGCGCAAGGCCCCCCTCGTGTAAAGCCCCGCCATGATCGCGAGAGCGTCTTTGAACGGCCGGACCATCGCGCTCGTGGGCCTGATGGGCGCGGGCAAGAGCACCGTCGGCCGCCGGCTCGCCACTGCGCTCGGCATGCCATTTCGCGACGCCGACACTGAGATCGAGGCCGCCGCCGGCCGGTCGGTGTCCGATATCTTCCGGGAGTTTGGCGAGCAGGCCTTTCGCGACGGCGAACGTCGGGTGATCTCCCGGCTGCTGGACGAGGCGCCGCACGTGCTCGCCACCGGCGGCGGCGCCTTCGTCGACGACGAGACCCGGGCGCTGATCAACGCCCGCGCCACCTCCGTCTGGCTCAAGGCCGACGTCGAGGTGCTGGCCAAACGTGTCGCGCGTCGGGACACCCGTCCGCTGCTCAAGGGAAAGGATCCGCTGGAAGTGCTGCGCGCGCACGCCCTGGCGCGCTACGATCGCTATGGCGAGGCCCATGTGATCGTGGAGACCGGCGACAGCGCCCACCAACTGGCCGTCGACGCGATCATCGAGGCCCTGACCCGGATGGTGGCCAGCGCATGAAACACGCCACGCGGGTCGCCCTCGCCGGACGGTCCTATGAGGTCGTCATCGGCCGCGACGTCATCGACGAGGCCGGCGCTCGCCTCGCGCCCATGCTGGCGCGCCCGTTCGTGGCGCTGGTCATGGACGAGACGGTGCAGGGCCTGCACGGGCCGCGTCTGACGCGGGCGCTGAACGCGGCGGGGATAGCCGCCAAGCCGATCGTCATTCCGCCCGGCGAAGGAGCCAAGAGCTTCGCCGGTCTCGAGGCGCTGTGCGACGAACTGCTGGCCCTGGACCTTGAGCGCGGCGACCTGGCGGTCGCCTTCGGCGGCGGCGTGGTGGGCGACCTCGCCGGCTTCGCCGCGGCGATCTACAAGCGCGGCGTCGACTTCGTGCAGATCCCCACCACTCTGCTGGCGCAGGTGGATTCGTCCGTGGGCGGAAAGACGGCCATCGACACGCCGCGCGGCAAGAATTTGATCGGCGCCTTTCATCAGCCGCGCCTTGTGCTCGCCGACCTCGCCCTTTTGGACACCTTGCCGGACCGCGAGATGCGCTGCGGCTTCGCCGAAGTGCTCAAATACGGCCTGTTGGGCGACGCCGCCTTCTTCGCCTGGCTGGAAAGCCATGGGCCGAGGGTTCTGGCCCGTGACGCGGACGCCCTCGTCCATGCCGTGGGCCAATCAGTGGATATGAAGGCGCGCATCGTCGCCGAAGATGAACGCGAAGGCGGGGCGCGCGCCCTTCTCAACCTCGGCCACACCTTCGCCCACGCCTTGGAGGTCGAGAGCGGCTTTGGCGACCATCTGAAGCACGGCGAGGCGGTGGCTCTGGGCTGCGCCCTGGCGTTCCGCTTTTCCGTCCGTCTCGGCCTGTGCCCGGCCGCCGACAGCGACCGCGCCGACCGCCTGATCGCCGCCAGCGGCCTGCCGACACGCCTCGCCGATCTCGAAGGCGGTCCGTTCTCGGCCGACGCCCTTGTGGAACGCATGGCCCAGGACAAGAAAGCCAAGGCCGGCCGGCTGACGTTCATCCTCGCCCGAGCCATCGGAGAAGCGTTCGTGGCCGGCGACGTGGACCCGGACGCGGTGCACAGGTTCCTCATCGATGAAGGAGCGACACAGTGATCGCGGAGGAACTCGGCGTACTCATCCTGGTCGTGCTCGCCTTGCTGGTGGTGGCGGCGGTGTTCTCCGCCGCCGAGACAGCGCTGACGGCGGCCAGCCGCGGCAGGATGCACCAGCTCGAACGCGACGGCGACAAGGCCGCGGGCCGCGTCAACACCCTGCTCTCCGATCAGGAGACCATGATCGGCGCGGTGCTGCTGTGCTACAATCTGGTGAGCATTCTGGGCTCGGCGCTTGCCACCGCCTTCATCACCACGGTCTTCCCCGGCGCGCTGGGGATCGCCATCGCCACCGGGATCATGACGGTGCTGGTGGTGGTGTTCGTCGAGGTGCTGCCCAAGACCCTGGCCATCGTGCGGCCCGACGATGTGGCGCGATCCTTGTCCGGCCCCATGCTCGCAGCTGTTCGCATTCTGGGACCGGTCATTCGGGCGGTGCAGACGATTGTGCGCGGCGCCTTGCGCCTGTTTGGCGTCAGACTGGACACATCGGCCGATCCCTCGACCGCGCACGAGGAAATCAGAGGCGCCGTAGAATATCACCATTCGGAGGGCGCTGTGGAGAGCGGCGACCGGCGCATGTTGGGCGGGGTGCTGGACCTGGCTGAGGTCACCGTCTCGGAGGTGATGGTGCACCGCAAGTCCATGTCGATCATCGACGCCGATCTGCCCACGGACGAACTGATCAGCCGGGCCTTGGCGTCGGAGCATTCACGCCTGCCGCTCTACCGCGGCGAGGCGGAGAACGTTGTCGGCGTGCTCCACACCAAGGATCTGTTCCGCGCCATCGCCGGCGTGCATGGCGACACCGCCGAGGTCGACCTTGCTCAGGTGATGCGCGAACCGTGGTTCATTCCAGAGACGACCCATCTGAAAGAGCAGCTGGAGGCGTTCCTGAAACGCCGTCGGCATTTCGCTCTGGTGGTGGACGAATACGGCGCGCTGCAGGGACTGGTGACCCTCGAGGACATCCTCGAGGAGATCGTCGGCGAGATCGAGGACGAGCATGATGACGCCATCCAGGGCGTCCGCCGCCAGGCAGACGGCTGGGTGCATGTGGACGGCGAGGTCACCGTGCGCGATCTCAACCGGGCGCTCGACTGGAACTTGCCGGACGATCACGCCGTGACCGTCGCCGGCCTGGTGATCCATGAGGCGCGGACCATTCCCGAACCCGGTCAGACCTTCGTGTTCCACGGTCACCGGTTCCGCATCCTGAAGCGTCAGCGCAACCAGATCACCCAATTGGCCGTTAGTCCCCCAACGGATTCGAGCGAGGGGTGAGCGCGGACGTCCGCCTGACCGTAGGTGAATTTCAAATAAACGCGGCTGTTAGACCTGCCGTAGCATTGGCCACTTGGGCGCCTTTCGGATGACCATGACGACGGACCTGAAGGGTCGGCGCGTTCTCCTGGTGGAGGACGAAGCGATGATCGCCATGCTGCTCGAAGACATGCTGGGCGACCTGGGGTGCGAGGTTGTGGGTCCGGCCTACGCCCTGGCCACGGCCCTTGAGTTGGCCGCCGGCGCCCCCGCCATCGATGTGGCCATTCTCGACGTCAACATTGGCGGACGGCCCGTGTTCGAGGTTGCCGACGCCCTGCGGGCGCGGTCGGTGCCCGTGATCTTCTCCACCGGCTACGGCGCCGGTGGTCTGCGCGACATCGATCAGGGCGCGCCCGTGCTCGGCAAACCCTTCCGCTCCAGCGATCTCGCGGACGCCCTGCGCTCGGCGCTCGAAAAGTAAAGTCGTCCGCAGATTACGCAGATTTGCGCGCCGTGAACGCACCGCTCGGGCCGAAGCGCCCTGGTTCCGAGATCGGACTTCAACCTGAGAGGTTACGAGGCCGGCCTTTGGCCGGCTAATTTCCTTCCTAAAGTCTTATCTGCGTCATCTGCGGATCAACCTTCGCCCGGCGCGAGCGCGCGGATGGACAACGCGTGCACCGGGCCGGCTAGCTCTTCCGCCAGGACGCGGGTCACCAGCCGCTGGCGCGCGACCCGGCCAAGTCCCTGGAACGCGGCGCTTTCTATGACCAGATCGAAGTGGGACTCCACGCCGGCGTGGGCGTGCCCCGCGTGGCGCGAGGACTCGTCGCGAAGCTCCAGCCGGGACGGTGACAGGGCGGCCTGGAGTTTGCCCTCCATCGCACGCACAACTTCTCCCATCTGGCACCCTTCGATCGTGGATTGTCAATTCTTGAACTGTAGCGCAACGCGACCCTAAATTCAGGCCATGCCGGTTCAGTTTCAGTACAAGCCCCGCTTCGTGGATATCCGCGTTCGCCCACCCGTGGACGACGCCAGCGAACAGGACGTCAACGCGCTGAAGGCGGGCGAGCGGGCCTGCGATCATCCCGACTGCGGCGCACCCGCCACTGCGCGGGCGCCCAAGTCGCGCGACATGCTGGGCGAGCATTACTGGTTCTGTCAGCCGCACGCCGCCCAATACAACCGCTCGTGGAACTTCTTCGCCGGCATGAGCGAGGATGAGGTCCAGGCGCGGATCGTCGAGGATGTAGTCGGCGGCGGCCGGCCGACGTGGCCGCTCAAGGCCAGTCGGAACAGCCGCGAGGCCGCGGCGGCTGGCGGCTTCTTCCGCGATCCGCTCGGCATCTTCGGCGTCGGCGCCAAGGCGCGCGAACGGGAGGCCGCGGAGCGCGGGCTGGGCAAGCTCGAGCGTCAGGCCCTCATCGATCTCGATCTCGAACCGGGCGCTCCGCGCGCGGCCATCCGGGCGCGCTACACCGAACTCGTCAAGCGCTGTCACCCCGACGCCAACGGCGGCGACCGCTCGGCGGAGCACAAGCTGCAGAACGTGATCCGGGCCTATAAGACCCTGCGCAAAGCCAAGCTCGCCTAGGTCTTTTTGGAGGGCGCGCGGCGGCGTTTGCGTCCGCCGAAAGCTTAATCTAGTGATCGTGCGCGATGTCCCAGTTGACCGATCCGGGCGATGACGCCCTGCTGAAACTGAAGCCTAACCGGCTCGTCTCCATCCGCGAGATGTTCGGGGTGGATTCGGACATGCTGGTGCCCGCTTTTTCCGAGCGCGACAGCCACGTGCCCGATCTGGACGAGGCCTATCGCTTCGATCCGATGACCACCCTCGCCATCTGCGCCGGCTTCGCCCACGACCGGCGGGTGATGATCCAGGGCTATCACGGCACCGGCAAGTCCACGCACATCGAGCAGGTGGCGGCCCGGCTCAACTGGCCGATGATCCGGGTCAATCTCGACAGCCACGTGAGCCGCATCGACCTCGTGGGCAAGGACGCCATCGTCCTGCGCGAGGGCAAGCAGGTCACCGAATTCCGCGAAGGCATGCTGCCCTGGTGCCTGCAGCGGCCCATGGCGCTGGTGTTCGATGAATACGACGCCGGCCGTCCGGACGTGATGTTCGTCATCCAGCGGGTGCTGGAGGCCCAGGGCAAGCTCACCCTGCTGGACCAGAACCGCGTGATCCGGCCCAATCCGCATTTCCGGCTGTTTTCCACCACCAACACCATCGGTCTCGGCGACACCACCGGGCTCTATCACGGCACCCAGCAGATCAATCAGGGCCAGATGGACCGCTGGTCCATCGTCGCCACCCTCAACTACCTGTCCCACGACGTGGAGGCCGAGATCGTGCTGGCCAAGGCGTCCAGCTATCGCACGCCCGAGGGCCGTCGGAAGATCGCCGCCATGGTCCGCGTGGCCGACATGACCCGCAACGCCTTCATGAACGGCGACATCTCCACGGTCATGAGTCCGCGGACGGTGATCACCTGGGCGCAGAACGCCGACATCTTCGGCGGCGACCTGGGGCTGGCCTTCCGCATGACCTTCCTCAACAAATGCGATGAGCTTGAGCGCCCCACGGTGGCCGAGTTCTACCAACGCGCCTTCGGCGGCGACCTGCCGGAGAGCGCGGCCAGAGTTAAGGTGGCCTGAAGCGCTACCTAAGGGAGGCGACATGCGCGCGACTTTCATCGCGGTCCTGGCGGCGGCGTCCTGGCTTGGCTGCGCCGGCAGCGCCCTGGCCCAGTCCACCACGGCGCCCACGCAACCAGCGCCCAACGACTATGCCGATAAGGCCAACTGGCTGTGCTGGCCCGGCGCGACACCCAACGCCTGCGACGTCGATCTCGCCACCACCGTGGTCGAGGCTGGGGGCGCCACGCACATAGAGCCGTTCCGGCCTAACCCGCATCCGCCGATCGACTGTTTCTACGTCTATCCCACCGTCTCCACCGATCCGGGCGTTCTGGCGACCATGGCCAAAGAGCCGGCCGAGACGCGGGTCGTGGCGCAGCAGTTCGCGAGGTTCGCCGCCAGCTGCCGACTGTTCGCGCCCGTCTATCGCCAGTTCACGCTGACCGCCATGATCGCCGCGATGACCGGTCGTCCCCTCCCGGGGTCGGCCGGGCCCAGGCCTACGACCCCCTATGACGATGTGCGGGACGCCTGGAACTATTACCTGACCCACGAGAACCACGGCCGTGGCGTCGTGCTCATCGGCCACTCCCAGGGTTCAGGATTGCTCACCGAGCTCATCAAGCGCGAGATCGACGGCAAGCCGGTGCAAAAGCAGCTCGTCTCGGCCATCCTCATGGGAACAGATCTTGCGGTTCCGGACGGCAAGGACGTCGGCGGAGATTTCACCTCCGTCCCGCTTTGCCATTCGCCACACGAGATTGGGTGCGTCATTGCCTTCGCCTCGTTCCGCGACAACAGCCCGCCGCCGGAGAACTCGCACTTCGGTAAATCACGCACGCCGGGGCCTGGCCTGGTCGCCGCCTGCGTCAATCCGGCGAACCTCGCGGGCGGCGAGGGCGAACTACACGCCTATCTGGCGTCGGGCGCGCAATTGATCGCCGCGTCCGCCGAACCCATTCCCGAGTGGGCCAAGGGCAAGACGATCACGACGCCCTTCGTCACCCTGCCGGGCATGCTCACCGCCCGATGCGCCTCGACGGACGGGTTCAGCTATCTGGCCGTGCACGTGAGCCCTGACCCCACCGGGGGGCGGACCAGCGACATCAACGGCGACGTGGTCTTTGGCGGCCAGATGCTGAAGGACTGGGGCCTGCATCTCATCGACGCCAACCTCTCCATGGGCAATCTGGTGGCCATCGTCGCCGACGAGGGCCGGGCGTGGACCGCGACGCATCGATAGGGGCCGTCCCGCTCGGCCCAGGCTCGCGGCCGTGGCGCGCCTCGGGCCTTCCTAAGGTTCGCGCCCGCGCCTAAGACTTGCCCCATGTCCCAGAAGGAAAGCCCCACGGAGGTGTTCAAGCGCGCCCTGGCCCACGCGGCCCGGTCGCTCGCCGAACAGCCGGACCTGGAGGTGGTGTTTTCCGGTGACGGCCCTTCGCTCGTGGGCCACCGGGCGGTGCTGCCCCATCCGCCCAGAGAGCTTTCCGGGCCCGAGGCCAGCCGCATCCGGGGCCTGGCCGACCAGCTGGCCCTGCGCGTCGCCCATCACGACGCCGTCGTCCACGCCAAAACCAAGCCCCGGTCGGTCGAGGGCGCGCTTATCTACGACGCGCTCGAGCAGGCGCGCATTGAGGCCATCGGCGCCAACGTCCTGGCCGGCGTGCGCGACAATCTGGCCGCCGTGCTTGAGCACAGCGCCCTGCGAAAGGGCATGAACCACCTGGGCGACCGCTCCGCCGCGCCCATGGCCGACATCGTCGCCCTGCTGGCCCGTGAGCGTCTGACCGGCGCTCCGCCGCCGCCGGCCGCCAAGGCCCTGGTGGATTCGTTCCGAGCTCAGATCGAGGCTCAGGCCGGGGTCGATCTCGACCGCCTGACCGGCGCCCTCGATGACCAGAAGGCCTTCGCCCGCATCGCCAGGGCCGTGGTTCGCGACCTCGATTTCTCCGACGATCTTTCCGACGCCCCGGATCAGGAGGCCCAGGAAGACGAAAACGAGGACGGCGAGCCCGAGGCCTCCGGCGAAGGCGAGGGCGAGGATCAATCGGCCGACGGCGCGGCCATGGACGACGCCGAGAAATCCCTGAGCGACACAGAGGCCGCCGACGCCGAGATCTCTGACGCCGAAGACACCACCTCGGGCGACGAGGACATCGACGTCACCGACGGCGACAAGCCGGCCCGGCCCGACATCAAGGATCCCGGCAAGCCGGAACCCGCTTACAAGGTGTTCACCGCCGAGCATGATGAGGTGGTCGCCGCCGAGGAGCTGTGCGAGCCCGAAGAGCTCACGCGCCTGCGCGCCTATCTCGACCAGCAGCTGGCCAGTCTCTCGAACGTCGTCTCTCGCCTCGCCAACCGGCTGCAGCGCAAGCTCCTGGCCCAGCAGAACCGGTCGTGGAGCTTCGATCTCGAGGAGGGCATGCTGGACGTGGCCCGCCTGACGCGGGTGATCATCGACCCCACCGCGCCCCTGTCGTTCAAACAGGAACAGGACACGGAATTCCGAGACACGGTGGTGACGCTGCTCATCGACAATTCCGGCTCCATGCGCGGGCGCCCGATCATGGTCGCCGCCGTGTGCGCCGACATCCTCGCCCGCACGCTGGAGCGGTGCGGGGTGAAGGTGGAGATCCTGGGCTTCACCACCCGGGCGTGGAAGGGCGGCGCCTCGCGCGACGATTGGTTGAAGGCCGGCAAGCCGCCCTCGCCTGGACGCCTCAACGATCTGCGCCACATCATCTACAAATCCGCCGACGCGCCCTGGCGTCGGGCGCGCAAGAACCTCGGCCTGATGATGCGCGAGGGACTCTTGAAGGAGAACATCGACGGCGAGGCGTTGATGTGGGCGCACCAGCGCCTGATCTGGCGCACCGAGGCGCGGCGCATCCTGATGGTCATCTCCGACGGCGCGCCAGTGGACGACTCCACCCTGTCGGTGAACTCCGGCCACTATCTTGAGCGCCATCTGCGCCGGGTGATCGCCGAGATCGAGGCCAAGAGCCCGGTGGAGTTGATCGCCATCGGCATCGGCCACGACGTCACCCGCTACTACCACCGCGCTGTGACCATCGTTGACGTGGAGCAGCTGGGCGGGGCCATCACCGAACAGCTCGCCGCCCTCTTCGAAGAACAGCCCAGGGCCGTCACGCGCGGCGCCAAGGGGATGCTGGAGGCGCCGCCGAGCGTCCAGGGCGGTCCGGCCAAGGCCACGCGGCGGGTGAGAGAGCCTGCGTGACCCTCCTTCGCGCCGCGCGCTCCGAATGGCGAGCCACTCAGATCCTGCGTAGCCCGAAGGGCGAAGCAGGATGAAGCCGGTCTGCGTCGCGGACTACCGCGCCGCGGCGCGGGTCCGACTGCCCCGCATGCTATTCGACTACATCGACGGCGGGTCCTACGCCGAGGCGACGCTGGCCGCCAATGTCGCCGACCTTCAGGCGGTCAAGCTGCGCCAGCGCGTGCTGCGCGACGTCTCCCACCTTTCCATGACCACCGAGCTGTTCGGCCAGAACCTCGCCATGCCGGTGGCGCTCTCGCCCATCGGCATCGCCGGCATGTATGCGAGGCGCGGCGAGGCGGCCGCGGCCAGGGCGGCCAAGGCGGCGGGCGTGCCGGTCATTCTCTCCACCTTGAGTGTGTGCGCCATCGACGAGGTGGCCAGGGCCGCCGCACCGCCGTGGTTCCAGCTCTACATGATCCGCGATCGCGGCTTCATGGCCGACATGCTGGCCAGGGCGCGGGAGGCCGCCTGTCCGGTGCTGGTGTTCACCGTCGACCTGCCCGTCCCCGGGGCGCGCTATCGCGACGCCCGCAACGGTATGACCGGCGACACGCTCGCCGCGCGCCTGCGCCAGGGGATGGAGGGCCTCCAGCATCCCGGCTGGCTGTGGGACGTGTGGGTGAACGGCCGCCCGCATGCCCCCGGCAATGTCGCCGCCGTCGCCCCGGACCTGAAGTCCCTCACCCAGTTCTGGACCTGGATCGGGCGCAACTTCGATCCTTCCGTCACCTGGAAGGATATCGACTGGGTGCGCGAGCGCTGGGATGGGCCGCTGGTGATCAAGGGTGTGCTCGACGCCGAGGACGCGCGCGAGGCGGCGCGGATTGGCGCAGATGGCGTGGTTGTCTCGAACCACGGCGGGCGTCAGCTCGACGGCGTCCTCTCCGGCATAGCCGCCCTGCCGGCGGTGGTCGACGCGGTGGGCGGAGAGCTCAGCGTGATCATGGATGGCGGCGTGCGCTCGGGCCTGGATGTGCTGAGAGCCATGGCGCTGGGGGCCAAGGCGTGCTTGATCGGCCGGGCCTGGGCCTTCGCCCTGGGCGCGCGCGGCGAAGCGGGCGTCGCCGATGTGCTCAGAATCTTGAAGTCCGAACTTCGGGTGGCGATGTCGCTCACCGGCTGCGTGGATGTTCGCGAGGCTGACGCCAGCCTCGTGCAGCGGTGATCAGACCGCCGCCGCCTTGGCCTTGAGCTGACGCTTGATCTTCTGCGCCCGGGGCGAAAGGTCTTCGTCGTGCGCCTTCAGCAGGAACGGATCGAGTCCGCCGCGGAAATCGAGCGTCCGCAGGGCGGCGTTGGAAATCCGCAGGCGAAAGGTCTGGCCGAGGCCGTCCGAATGCAGCGAAGCCGGGCTGAGCGCCGGCAGGAACCGCCGCTTGGACTTGATGTTCGAGTGGCTCACCCGGTGACCGGTCATGGGACCGACGCCCGTGAGCTCGCAGCGGCGAGACATAACTCTATTCGCTTTCTTGAGACGAGGGGGATGCGCGAAGAGCGCGCGATATAGTGGAAGGTCCGCCCGCTCGTCAAGTTTGGCCGCGCCGGCATCTCGCGCCCAGCGGCGTGCTCAAAATTTTTTCAGACCTCCCGGAACCGGTGTGAGGGGGCGGCGTTTTTAGATGCGTCTTCTCGCTCAATGTTTCGCCCCCCCGACTGAAGGCGAGGAGCCTGGCCCGGTTCGAACGTAAAGTTCGAGCCGGGCCTTTACTTTTTAGGGACCGGCCGACCCTCAGGCCCGCCGGGTCAGCCGCAGAAACTCCTGCCGTGTCCGGGCGTCGTCGCGGATAGCGCCGGTCAGGTGGCTGGTGATCATGTGCGAGCCCACCGTATTCACTCCACGCAGGGTCATGCAGGCGTGTTCCGCCTCGATGACCACGCCCACGCCCTTCGGCTCCAGGATCTCGTCGATGGCGTGGGCGATCTCGGCGGTCAGCTTCTCCTGAATCTGCAGGCGCCGGGCGAAGCCGTGCACCACCCGGGCGAGCTTGGAGATGCCTACCACGCGATTTGTCGGCAGATAGCCCACGTGGGCATGGCCCAGCACCGGCAGCATGTGGTGCTCGCAGAAGCTCACCACCGGAATATCGCGCAACACCACCAGCTCGTCATAGCCGCCCACCTCCTCGAAGGTGCGCTCCAGATAGTCGCGCGGATTGGAGTCATAGCCGGCGAACAGCTCGGCGTACGACTTGGCCACGCGCTTGGGGGTCTCGCGCAGACCTTCGCGGTCCGGATCGTCGCCGGCCCACTGGATCAGGGTGCGGACGGCCGCCTCGGCGTCCGCCTGGGTCACGCGCTTCGCCGCCATCGCTCGCCCTTCTCTTTGGGCGCAAGTCTCTTGTGGACAAGGCCGCTCGCGCCATGACTTCCGCGCTCCAGGATTCTAGGGTCGCGCCCCCGCCCTTTCAATGTGAGCGACGTACATTCATGCCCGACGATGCTTCCGGTTTCGACACCCTCGGCGCCACCGCCCAGGGCAAGCTCAAGAGCCTGATCGAGCGCATCGAGCGGCTCGAGGAGGATCGCCGGGCCGTCAGCGCCGACCTCAAGGAGGTCTACGCCGAGGCCAAGGGTGAGGGCTTTGACACCAAGATCCTGCGCAAGGTGGTGCGCCTGCGCGCGCTCGACAGCGCCAAGCGGCAGGAGGAAGAGGCCTTGATCGACCTTTACATCGCGGCCATCGGGGGGCTTTGAGCCGCGAGGGCCGCCCATCGCCCGGACGCTACGGTCGGGCGGGGTAGCGGTCTGACTTCAGGGGGGCTCGCGCGCTGTTCGACGACAGTCCTTTAAGCGAACGCAGGCGCTGGCTCGCCGCCGCCGCTTTGTGCGGCTTCCTTGCCGTCGCCAAGGGCCTTCGCCTGCCGAGTCTCTGGGGCGCCACCCAGGCGCAATCGAGCTGCGCCTTCGGCATCGTCAAGCGCTGCCTTTACGGCCAGATCTGGCGTTGGCTGGGCGTTCCGGTCAATCACTACGTCGTCTTCGCCGCCCTCTCCTTCTGGCTGCTGGCGGCGTTTCTGATCACGCTTATCTGGTACGCGCGGCGCATGCGCCTGACCGCCAGTGTCGAGGGCGCCGCCGTCGTCGCCCTGTTCGCCTCCAGCTTCGCCCTTACATACCTCACCAGCCTGGTGGGATATCTCGATTTTCCCATGGCCATGCTCGCCATCGCCGCGGTGGCGAGCCCGCCCCGGTGGCGCCTTCCGGCCATTTCGGCGGCGGCCCTTTTCGGCATTCTCCTGCACGAGCTCTATTTTCTCGTCTTCCTGCCCGTTTCGCTGTTGTCGGCCATCCTGCCCGCGCTGAGGGACGCCACGTCGACGCGCGACGCCCTTCGCCGCCTGGCGCCGTCCATATGCGTCGTCCTCGCCGCCGGGGCGCTGGTGGTGGCGCTGGCCTGGGGACGGCCCATGGACGCGGCGTCGGTGGCCGCCTTGAAGCAACAGGTGACGCGGTCCGTCGATTTCCCCGTCGACAATTTCTATTTCGATGAATTCTTCGTCGCCATGTGCCAGTCGACCCTGGACAACGTCAGGATCATGATCGGGCGGGCGTCCGATCCTCTCTACTGGGTGCGCCAGGTTCTGGGCGCGCTCGCCTTCCTGCCCTCGGTCGCCCTGGCCGGTTGGGTGGCCTGGAAATCGGCGGCGACCGCGGTTCCGAGGGCGAAGCTCTGGCTGATCGCCGCCGTCGTCACCGCCGCCGTGTTGTCGCCCCTGCTGCTGAACGCGTTCGCCTGGGACCTCTACCGATGGCAGGCTCTGGTTGTCCTGAACGCCTATGTCGCCATGGGCGTCATCGCCGCCCAGCCGCACGGCCTCGCGCTCGCCACGGGGGACCGTCGCCGGTTCCTGTTCCTGGCCTTTCTGCTGATGTTGGCCAACATGGCCACGGCCACCGAATTCATGAGCAGCCAGCCGGCCAACATGTTCCCCTTCGACCGCCTCTTGGCCCCGTCCGAGCCGATGGCCAATCATGCCGGCCCCTGAAGCAAAGGCTAGGCGCCCGTGAAACGCTCGGCGCCCGACGGCCGGGCTCAGGCCAAGCGCTCGGCCCTGAACGCCCTTCGCCGCGCCCGCCGCGCCGCCTTGAAGGCCGGTGTGGAACTCAGCGACTGGGAGGGCGAGTTCCTTGGCTCGGTGGAGCAGCGGGTAGAGACTTTCGGGCGGGCCTTCGCCGATCCGGAAAAAGGTGCGCCGGGCCACGCACTCTCCGGGCGCCAGACCCTGAAGCTCAAGGAAATCGCCGCCAAGGCCAAGGGCAAGCCGCCGGCCAAGGAAAAGGGACCGAGAAAGCCGTTTCGCTGACCGCGCGGGTCCGACTCTGCGACGATGCGCCGCTTGTGACGCACGGCGTTGTTTCGGATGATATGCCCGCGGGAGAAGCGCTCGGCAGCTTTGCACGCCGGCGCGCGGGGCCATGAATGACTGACTTGCCCTCGCCAGCTCGACCGAGGTGGCCACAGCGCCTGCCGCCGCCGCTCCTGGCATGTGCGTTCGCGTTCAGCATCCTCTTCGGCGTCTGCCTCATTCTGAACTTTCAGATCAGCGGCGATGGGATGTGGCGCCTCTATGCCAAACTGATCCAGCATGGTGCGCGCCTCTATACTGCTATGGACCACCTTCGAAAAGAGCGTTGTCTTTCTGGGGTCGTTCTTCTCGGCGATCGGTTTTGAGTTCTATCAGTTCAGCGATTATCACCTCGTTACTGATATCATATGTCTGTACGTCATAATCATATTCCTCAAATATATCTCGCGGCGCACGGAGAGTCAGCGCTTCGCGCCCACCGCGTTCCTTCTGGGCGCTCTATGTGGCCTTTCATTCGCCACGCGCTCAAACGACGGGGCGTTTCTGTCAATGACAGTATCGGCCATATCGCTATATGCGTTTCCCGGAAATCGACTGAAGGCGATACTCATTATCTCGACCACTGCGTTCGCGACGGTGGCCGCAATAGTTCTGCTGACCGGCGATTCGATAGAGTCATATCTGCACAGCGCTATATTAGGCACCACGAAGATGAAGGGGGGCGGCTCTCAGTTATCCGCCACACCGTTCATTCTCCTATGGAACTGCATAAGGTCAATTTTCACCCCCGGCGTTCTCCTTAGCCTCATAATCGTGTCGATCATCATGTCCGGCGTCGTCATCGTTGATAAATTGGCGCGGGCGAGAGATGGTAAGACCCGTCGTCTGATATATCTGACGTCTCTTGCTGTCCTTCTGGTTGCCGGTGTCTGCCTGATTTTGCCGCCGATGCTCGTGAACAAAAACTTCTTTTTGTTTACGCTCGAGCCGTTTTTCTTCCTGTTGATATACGCGTTCGGGATATTCGCCGGCTTGGCGGCGCTAGGCCTGGTTCGTCCGCGTCCGCCTCAGGCGGTCCTGATGCTGGCGCCGCTCGGCGCCCTGATGGCGCTGGCGATGTCGTCGGCGGGCCACCTCAACGGCATATATGGCCCCATTGGGCTTTTCCTGGCGCTGGCGCCGATCTGCGTCCTGGGGCAGATCAAGAGGCCATGGGTGAAGGCCGCCGTTCTGTCCGTCTACGGGATCTTGGCGGTGTCCATCGTGATCGGAAAGGTCCAGGAGCCGGCCACCTGGGGGAGCTACAAGGCGGCCCCGATGTTTGTCGGACGGGAGGTCATCCGGCATCCCCGATTTGGATACATGATCGTGGATACGCGCCTGGACGCCGCGTTTGGCAGGATCTGTAACATCGTGAAGGGTCAGTCGCGTTCCGGAACTTTATTTTCGACGCCATATTCATACGCTAACTACTATTGCGGCATTGGCGTCTGGCAAAATAACGTCGAAATTTTCTACGATATTTCCAGCAAGCCAACGATCGACAACATAATCCATCAATTGGGCGTCGCCCCTCCGGATTGGGTGCTGGTGGAGCGCCAGCCCGCGTTCCTTCGCAGCAATGAGATGTTCTACTATCATGGCGGCCGGGCGCCTCAGCGGGATCTATACGAATTCATCGCTGATCGGGTGGGGCGCGGAGCCTGGAAGGTCGCGTTGGAAGAGAGA
>Ga0302314_10001179_pt1 | contig 48905 bp, 45 predicted proteins | sample III_Palsa_N2_3_FD_200533 | JGI IMG/M metagenome (GOLD analysis project Ga0302314, IMG submission 200533) | Peat permafrost microbial communities from Stordalen Mire near Abisko, Sweden - III_Palsa_N2_3 | ecosystem: Environmental > Terrestrial > Soil > Palsa > Peat permafrost | place: Sweden...
ACTTCTTCCTGATCGAGACCATCACCGACACCCTGAACTGCAAGGCCTGCATCAAGGCGATCATGGACTTGGAAGACGAAGGCTATGAGCGGCTGCCGATCTGGATTTCCGGCACCATCACCGACCGTTCCGGCCGCACCCTGTCGGGCCAGACGGTCGAAGCCTTCTGGAACTCGGTCAAGCATGCCAAGCCGTTCGCCATCGGCCTGAACTGCGCCCTGGGCGCTGAGCTGATGCGGCCGCACATCGCCGAGCTGTCGCGCATCGCCGACACCCTGGTCGCCGCCTTCCCCAACGCCGGCCTGCCCAACGCCTTCGGCCAGTACGATGAGACGCCGGACCAGACCGGCTGCATGCTGCATGAGTGGGCCGAGAGCGGCATCGTCAACATCCTCGGCGGCTGCTGCGGCACCACCCCGGACCACATCAAGCACGTGGCCGACGCGGTCGCCGGCCTTAAGCCGCGCCAGGTTCCGGAACGCCCGGTGGCGATGCGGCTGGCGGGGCTGGAACCGTTCGAGTTGGTTTGATGAAGCACACAGATTTCCTTCTCCCCTTGGGGGAGAAGGTGGCGGCGAAGCCGACGGATGAGGGGTCGCGCCGGCCTCTCGGGCTTCCTGCAAACAGCTTATCGGACAAGCCTGCGCCACCCCTCATCCGGCCCGTTGGGCCACCTTCTCCCCCAAGAGGAGAAGGAATACAGACTGCGACCTTTCTTCGTTTGGCTCCCTCATGACCCGCCCCCTCTTCGTCAACATCGGCGAGCGCACCAACGTCACCGGCTCGGCTAAGTTCAAGAAGCTGGTGGTGGCCGGCGACTACAACGGCGCCCTGGTGGTGGCCCGCCAGCAGGTGGAGGCCGGCGCCCAGGTCATCGACGTCAACATGGACGAGGGCCTGCTCGATTCCAAACAGGCGATGATCACCTTCCTCAACCTGGTCGCCGCCGAGCCCGACATCGCCCGCGTGCCGGTGATGGTCGACTCTTCCAAATGGGAGGTGATCGAGGCGGGCCTGAAGTGCGTGCAGGGCAAGTGCATCGTCAACTCCATCAGCATGAAGGAGGGCGAGGCCAAGTTCCTGGAGCAGGCCAGGCTGTGCCAGCGCTATGGCGCCGCCGTGGTGGTGATGGCCTTCGACGAACAGGGCCAGGCCGACACCGCCCGGCGCAAGATCGAGATCTGCCAGCGCGCCTATACTCTGCTCACGGAGCAGATCGGCTTTCCGCCTGAGGACATCATCTTCGACCCCAACATCTTCGCCGTGGCGACGGGGATCGAGGAGCACAACAACTACGCCGTCGACTTCATCGAGGCGACTCGGGCGATCAAGCAGATGCTGCCGCACGCGCGCATATCCGGCGGCGTCTCCAACGTCTCCTTCAGCTTCCGCGGCAACGAGCCGGTGCGGCGGGCGATCCATTCTGTCTTCCTCTACCACGCCATCAACGCCGGCATGGACATGGGCATCGTCAACGCCGGCGACCTGCCGGTCTATGACGACATCGACCCGGTCCTGCGCGAGGCGGTGGAGGACGTGATCCTGAACCGCAGGCCCAAGGCCGGCGGCGACCAGACCGAGCGACTGGTGGACCTGGCCCCGCGCTACAAGAACGACAAGGGCGCCGAACGCGTCGTCGACCACGCCTGGCGCGAGCTGCCGGTGGCGGCCCGTCTCAGCCACGCCCTGGTGCACGGCATCACCGAGTTCATTGATCAGGATACGGAGGAAGCGCGCCTGCTGGCCGAGCGGCCGCTGCACGTGATCGAGGGTCCCCTGATGGACGGGATGAATGTCGTCGGCGACCTGTTCGGCTCGGGCAAGATGTTCCTGCCCCAGGTGGTCAAGTCCGCCCGGGTGATGAAACAGGCCGTGGCCTGGCTGATGCCCTTCATGGAGGCCGAGAAGGAAGGCAAGCCGCGCGAGGCCGCCGGCAAGATCCTGATGGCCACCGTCAAGGGCGATGTCCACGACATCGGCAAGAACATCGTCGGCGTGGTCCTGGCCTGCAACAACTATGAGGTCATCGACCTGGGCGTCATGGTCCCGGCCGACCGCATCCTGGACGAGGCTATCGCCAACAAGGTCGACATCGTCGGCCTGTCCGGCCTGATCACCCCCTCCCTGGACGAGATGGTGTTCGTGGCCGGGGAGATGCAGCGGCGCGGCTTCAACATCCCGCTGCTGATCGGCGGCGCCACCACCAGCAAGACTCACACGGCGGTGAAGATCGAGCCGGCCTACCAGGCGGGGTCCACCACCTATGTGCTCGACGCCAGCCGCGCCGTGGGGGTGGTCTCGGGCCTGTTGTCGAAAGACGAGCGCGACCGGCTGCAGGCCGAGACCCGCGCCGACTACATCAAGGTGCGCGCCCAGTTCGCCCGCGGCCAGGAGGACAAGACCCGCACGCCGATCGCGGAGGCGCGCGCCAACCCCATCGCCATAGACTGGAGCGCCTATACGCCGCCGAAGCCCAGCTTCCTCGGCGTGCGCGCCTTCGACGCCTATGACCTGGGCGACCTGGCCCAGCACATCGACTGGACGCCCTTCTTCGCCAGCTGGGAGCTGGCCGGCGCCTTCCCGGCCATCCTCGACGACGAGATCGTCGGGGCGGCCGCGCGCGACCTTTACGCCGACGCCAAGGTCATGCTGGACAGGATGATCAGCGAGAAGTGGGTCACCGCCCGCGGCGTAGTCGGCTTCTGGCCCGCCAACGCCGACGGCGACGACATTGTTCTTTATACAGATGAAGATCGCACCACCGAGCTCGCCCGGCTGCACACCCTGCGCCAGCAGATGGCCAAGGGCAGCGGCCGCGCCAACGCCGCCCTCGCCGACTTCGTCGCGCCGCTGGGAAAGGGCGCCGACTATATGGGCGCGTTCGCCGTCACTGCGGGCCACGGCGAAACCGAGATCGCCGAGCGGTTCCGCCAAGCCGGCGACGACTATTCCGCCATCCTTTCCGCGGCTCTGGCGGACCGCCTGGCCGAGGCCTTCGCCGAAGCCCTGCACCGGCGCGTGCGCACGGAGTTGTGGGGCTACGCGGCGAACGAGGCCTTCGATTTAGGCATGATGATCGCCGAGAAGTACCAAGGCATCCGCCCTGCCCCCGGCTATCCGGCCCAGCCGGACCATACGGAAAAGGCGACCCTGTTCCGTCTGCTGAACGCCGAAGAAAACACCGGCATGGAACTCACCGAAAGCTACGCCATGAGCCCGCCGGCGTCGGTGTCAGGCGTCTACTTCTCCCACCCTGAGTCCTACTACTTCGGCGTCGGGAGGATCGGCCGCGACCAGGTCGCCGACTATGCCCGACGGAAGGGCTGGGAGCTGCGGGAAGCGGAACGCTGGCTCGCGCCCATCTTGAGCTACGACCCGGCGGCGGTGAAGGCTGAGGCGGCGTAGTTACCTCCCCCGCGAAGCGGCGGGAGGGGGACCGCCCGCCGTTTCGTGGGGGAGGCAAGAACATTAAGGGAACGCATCGAATCTGAGTCAAGCCCCTATTCCCCCAAGAACGTCTCCACCTCGCGCACGGAGACACCCGGCTGGTTCTGGGGGCCCCTGGCCGGCGCGCTCTTCAGGGCAGCCTTAGAGTTCCGCCAACCCCTGAACCTTCGCCAGGTTCGGCTTGGGAATCGCGGATGAGAACGCGCCTGTGGCCTTGGCCTTGTCGCGGGACAGCTCCGCCCAGGCGGCGGCGAAGGTCAGGGGCGTGCCGGTCGACGAACGCGCGTGGACAAGGGTCACTTGGCGCGCTGCCGAGGCGGCGATGATCTGCGCCCAGAGGTCTGGGTCCTCGGCGGGCGGCTGGGCCGGTGTTCCAGGGCCGGCGATGACGCCGGAAAACGCGGCCAGTTCAGCGCTTGTGGTTTGAATCTTCACCGCCGCGCCAGGCGGAAGGTCGCGCAGGGCGGCGAGGAGGCCCGCGAGCGCAATCCGTTCGGGCGTGGTGTTGCGCTCGCCGCCGGCCATGCCGCTGCGCTGGTCTTGCACGACACGAACCCAGGCCCAGCCGCCGCAGCGATAGACCGGATGGAAGGCCGCGCAGAGCCAGATCCTGATGGGGCCATTCATCGGGCCCGATTAGCGGCTTTGCGGGGCGCCGTCACGGCCGACGCCCGCGCTTGCTGACCGTTCAGCCGTGTGACGGACCCGCCGCGCCGTATTCGTCCCGCCGGCGCGGCCAGTTCGGATGGGCTTCGTCGTTGCGGCCTTCGGGCGTGATGTCCAGGTAATGGTTGGTCCCCAGTAGCGCATCGAGGCCGCGGGCGTAGGTGGAATAGGTGTGGAACACCTCGCCGGCGTCGTTCTTGCTGAACACGCTGACGCCCGGCAGCTCCTTGTCGATGTAGCGGGGGTCGGTCTGGATCGTGCCGAAATTGTAGTCGACGCGGCCCTGGGCGATCTGGTCCTCGGTGAAGGTGACCCGGTAATCGCGGTTGAAGTCGCCGGCGGAAGACACCCACTCGAAACGCCAGCCCATGCGCGCCTTGTAGGCCGCAAGCTTGTCCAGCGGCGCGCTGGAGACGGCGACGATGCTCACGTCGTGATGCTCCAGGTGCGGCGCCGGCCCGTCGATGTGTTCGGCCTGGAAGGTGCAGCCGGGACAGGCCGCGGCCCAGTCCGGAGCGTACATCAGGTGGTGCACGATCAGCTGGCCGCGGCCGTCGAACAGCTCGGCCAGGGTCTTGGGCCCGGCAGCGGTGTCGAACACATAGGTCTTGTCGACCTTCACCCAGGGCAGAGCGCGCCGCTCGGCGGCCAGCGCGTCGCCTTCGCGCATATGGGCCTTCTCCTTGGCCAGCAGCGCCCGGCGCGCGGCGAGCCACTCCTCCTGGGACACGACCTTGGCCGGCTGCATGATCTGGCTCCTGTCTTAGACGGGTTCAGGATTTCACGGTTATGATGAGGCTTCAAGATTTCCGCCGGACGCGGCCCAAGCCATGGGCGCCGGCGCCTACAGGCCGCTTGTGCCGCAATCCCTGATGCGACAAGCTGAAACCAAAGACATCAGAGATTTCCAAGGGCAGGATTTTAGACGTGGCGGATGGTTCGGGGATAGGGCGGCGCCCGTTCGAAGGCGAGATCGATGCGGTGGTGGTCGGAGCGGGGTTTGGCGGCCTGTACATGCTGCACAGGCTGCGCGAGGCCGGCGTTTCGGTGCAGGGCTTCGAAGCCGGGACCGACGTCGGCGGCACCTGGTACTGGAACCGCTATCCCGGCGCGCGCTGCGACGTGCCCAGCCTGTTCTATTCCTACACCTGGGACGAGGCGCTGCAGAAGGACTGGCGCTGGAGCGAGAAGTACGCCGCCCAGCCGGAGATTCTCGCCTACGCCCGGCACGTCGCCGACCGGCATGACCTTCGGCCGCTGATCGCCTTCGAGACCCGCGTCCTGTCCGCGACCTTCGACGAGGCGGCGGATCGCTGGCGCGTGGTCACCGACGAGGGCGATACGCTATCCGCCCGCTGGCTGGTGATGGCCACCGGCTGCCTGTCGACGCCGCGCGCGCCGGCCATCCCCGGCGTCGAGAGCTTCGCCAGCGAGACCTACCACACCGGCGCCTGGCCGCATGAGGGCGTGGACTTCACCGGCAAGACCGTCGCCGTGGTCGGCACCGGCTCGTCCGGCATCCAGTCGATCCCGCAGATCGCCGCCCAGGCCGACCACGTCACCGTATTCCAGCGCACGCCCAACTTCAGCGTCCCGGCCAACAACACCCCGCTCACCGATGCGGACATCGAAGCCTTCTGGGCCATGTACCCGGACTACATGGCCCTGGTGAAAGGCCCGGGCATGGGGTTCGGCGCCAACCCGGCCAACAGCCCCGGCGGCACGCCGGAGGAGCGGCGCGCGCGGTATGAGGCGCTGTGGGGCGTCGGCGGCGCGGGGTTCCTGACCGCCTGGGGCAACCTGCTGACCAGTATCGAGGTCAATGACGAGGCGGCGGATTTCGTGCGCGAAAAGATCGCCGAAGTGGTCACCGACCCGGCGGTGGCCGAGCGGCTGAAGCCCTACGACCATCCCATCGGCACCAAGCGCATCTGCGTCGATACCGGCTACTATGAGACCTATAACCGCCCGAACGTGACCCTGGTGAACCTGCGCGAGGAGCCGATCGAAGCGATCACGGCCGGCGCGGTGTGCACCGCCGCCGCGACCTATCCGGTGGACGCCCTGGTGTTCGCCACCGGTTTCGACGCCATGACCGGCGCCCTCTTAGCCATCGACATCAAGGGCGCGGGCGGCGTCGAGTTCCGCGCCGCCTGGGCGGAGGGACCCAAGGCCTATCTGGGCCTCGCCGTCGCCGGCTTTCCCAACCTGTTCATCGTCACAGGCCCCGGCAGCCCCAGCGTGCTCTCGAACATGATCAACTCCATCGAACAGCACGTGGAATGGATCACGGCCTGCATCGGCCACATGCGCGAGCACGGCTTCACCCGCATCGCCGCCGACGCCGAGACGCAGGAAGCCTGGGTCGCCCATGTCCGCGCCGTCGCCGACAAGACCCTCTTTCCCCGCGCGGCGTCCTGGTACATGGGCGCCAACATCCCCGGCAAACCCCGCGTGTTCATGCCCTACATCGGCTCCGGCTATCGCCGGACCTGCAGTGAGGTGGCGGCGGAGGGATATCGGGGGTTTGCCTTGACCAAGGCGGCGGCGGCAGTGCGGGCATAGGAATTCCTTCTCCCCTTGCGGGAGAAGGTGGCAGGCGAAGCCTGACGGATGAGGGGTCGCGCCGGCCTGTCGGGTTTCCTGCAAACAGACTATCGGACGGGCCTGTGCGACCCCTCATCCGGCCCTTCGGGCCACCTTCTCCCGCAAGGGGAGAAGGAAAGCTACACTCGCGCCAATCCGTCCGTGAGCACCAGCCGCGCCGTCGACGTCGCCCGCGCAATCAGCGTCCCCGCCTCATCGCGCAGTTCCCCCTGCAGATAGCCGATGGTCTTGCCGAGCTGGATGACGGTCCCCTCGCCGATCAGCGGGCCGAGGCGGGCGGGCGCGAGGAAGCTCACCGTCATGTCCAGCGTGGACGTGAACAGCCGCCCCTCGCTCATCACCAGCGCCGCCGGCCCCATGACATCGTCCAGCATGGCGGCGAGCAGGCCGCCCTGGACATAGCCGGCCGGATTGAGGAACTCCGGCCGCGCGGTGAAGCCGATGCGGACTTGCCGCTTCTCCCGATTGATGTCGATCAACCGCCAGCCCAGCAGCTCTGCGCAAGGCGGCTTGGGGAAGGCGTCAAGGATGGTTTCGGTCATGGACGGGTTCCTGCAGCGATGACTGGAACCTTGCGCGTGGCCTGCTGCCAACCTGGTGTCAGCATTGATCCCGACATTGCCGCTCAACCTAATCTTGCGCGCCGCGCAAGTCCTGTTAGTGTACAAAACAGGAACGAATGGAGGATCGCGATGTGGGGGTTGTTCAGTTTTCGCGGCCGCATCGGCCGGCTGGGCTATTGGCGCGTGCAGCTGCTCGCAACCGTAATACTTGCGGTCTTCTGGGCGCTCGGACTGTTCGCCATGCTGGGCGTCGGGCCTATCGGCGGCGTCTTGTTTGCCCCCATAGCGCTGACCGTGCCGGTCATGTTGGCCACATGGTTTCGGCGGCTGCACGACCGGGGCAAGGGTTTGTGGTGGGCGGCGCTGTTCATCCTGGCTCCATCGGTCGCCGCCAGCATTGCGGAGGCTCTGCAGACACAAAATGCTCTGGCGGCGGATGTGGAGAGCCTGCCCTTCTTGCTCGCCGCCTTGGCGATCACTGTTTGGGCCTTCATCGAGCTCGGCTTTATCCGCGGCCAGCCTGGCCCCAACCGGTTCGGCGACCCGCCAACAGTTTGACCCCTACTGCGCCGCCATCGCCTCGGCCTGGCGCAGGTCGACGGAGACCAGCTGGGAGATTCCGCGCTCGGGCATGGTGACGCCGAACAGGCGGTCCATCCGCGACATGGTCACCGCATTGTGGGTGATGGCGATGAAGCGGGTTTCGGTGCGCTTGCGCATTTCGCTGAGCAGGTTGCAGAAGCGGTCGACGTTGGCGTCGTCCAGCGGCGCGTCCACCTCGTCCAGCACGCAGATCGGCGCCGGGTTGGCCAGGAAGACGGCGAAGATCAGCGCCACCGCGGTCAGCGCCTGCTCGCCGCCGCTCATCAGGCTCATGGTCGACAGCCGCTTGCCCGGCGGGCAGGCGAAGATCTCCAGGCCCGCCTCGAGCGGATCGTCGGATTCGATCAGCCGCAGTTCCGCCTGGCCGCCCTCAAACAGGGCCTGGAACAGGCTCTTGAAATGCTCGTTGATCACGTCGAAGGCGCTTAAGAGCCGCTCGCGGCCTTCGGCGTTGAGCGCCTCGATCCCCTGGCGCAGCTTGGCGACGGCGCCGGCGAGGTCCGCCCGTTCTTCCCGCAGCGTGGTGAGACGCTGGTCGTATTCGACCGCCTCCTCCTCGGCGCGCAGGTTCACCGCGCCGATCTGGTCTCGGTCGCGCTCCAGCATGGCCAGGCGCTGCTCGACCCCGGTGGGATCCAGCGGCGCGGAGACCGGCGCCTCGGCCAGCTGGCGGCCCAGGGCGTCGGGCTCCATCCGCGCCGTCTCGCGCAGGTGGTCGGCGATCTCCGACAGGCGTTCGCGGGCGGCGTCCAGGCGGGCCGACAGGGCGGCGCGGGCTTCGCGCGCCTGGCTGGCCGCGGCCTCGGCGGCGCGGGCGGCGCGTTCGCTGTTGGACCGTTCGGACTCAGCCACAGCCAGGGCGTCGGACGCCTTGGCTTGGCGCGCCTGAGCCGTCGAAAGTTCATCCAGAATTGCCGAGCGGCGCTGCTCGATCTGGTCCGGCGCATCGCGGGCGGTCGCCAATTCGACCTCGATCCGCACCCGGTCGGCTTCCAGCGCCGCCGCGCGCTCGGCGCCCGCCTCGGAGCGCCGGGCCCAGTCGCCGATGTCGCGGCGCAGGGAATCCAGCCGGCCGGTGCGCAGGGCGACGTCGCGCTTTTCGATATCCAGCGCCGCGCGGGCGGCGGCGGCGGCTTCGCGCGTGGCGGCTGAGGCCTCGCGGGCGGCGGCCAGGGCGCCGTCGTCGGCGGGCGCGGCGTCGAGCCCCTCGGCCGCGACGCGGGCCTCACCAAGCGCCGCATCCGCCTCGCGCCATTCGGCCTCGAAGCGGGCGATGGTCTCGTCCAGGGACTGGGCGCGGGCGTCGCGGCGGGCGATCTCGCGGGCGTGGCTCTCCACCTCGTCGCGGGCGGCGGCGAGCGCCCGTTCGGCGGCCTCCGGCGCGCGGCGGGCGGCGCGCAAGGCCTCCTCGGCAGTGCGTTGGGCGCCCGTCGCGTCGCGGTGCGCCTCGCCGGCCATGGCTGCGGCGGGGCTCAACCGTTCGATCTCGGCCTCGATCTCGGCCAGACGCCGGCGCTGCTCCAGGCGCACGGCCGCCGGACGCTGGGCGTCGGCGCGGACCACGAACCCGTCCCAGCGCCAGAGGTCGCCCTCTTTGGACACCAGGCGCGCGCCCGCCGGCAAGGATGTGGCCAGCTTCGCGCCGTCGGCGGCGGCGACCACGGCGGTGAAGGCCAGGCGCGCGGCCAGCTGCGGCGGCGCCTTGATCAGCGGCGCGAGCGGCGTCGCGCCCTTGGGCCAAGCGGGGCCGACGCCGGCTTCGTGCCCGGCCCAGTAGGATGGCGCGCGCGCGTCCAGCGCCGCATTCAGGTCATCGCCCAGGGCGGCAGCCAGGGCGGCCTCGTAGCCGGACGCCGGCGAGACCTGATCCAGCGCCGGGGCGAAGGCGGTCTTGGCCGACGGGGCGGTCAGTTGGGCCAGGCCCCGCGCCTCGGTCTTCAGCCGGCCGAGCGTATCCTCGGTCTCACGCATGGCCTTGCGCGCCTCGGCTTCGGCGGCGCCGGCGGCGGCGTGATCGGCCTCGGCCTTGGTCAGGGCTTCGCGGGTCTCGCGCAGGGCCGCAAGCGCCACATCGAACCGCGCCTGAGCCTCCGCCGCCCGGGGATCGACGGCGTCGCCCAAGGCCACCCTGTCAGCTCTGGCCTGCTCCAGCGCCCGCGCGTTACGACCGAGCCGGGTCTGGGCCTCGGCCACCCGCGCTTCGGCGGCGCGGCGCTCGGCGTCCTGGGCGGCCAGTTCACCGGCCAGCCGCTCGACCTCGGCCTCGGCGGCGGCGCGGACCGCGTCGGCGGCGCGGGAGGCCTCGATCAGCGCCGGCAGCCGCTCCGGCGCGTCCTTGGCCTGTTGCTCGACCTGGGCCAGTTCGGCGTTCAGCCGTTCCAGCGCGGCCTTGGCGTCATCGACGATATGCAGTTCGCGTTCGCGGTCAGCAGCGACGCGGACCCGCTCGGCAGTGAGCCGTTCGACCTGGGCGGAGGCCTGGGCGGCTTCGCGTTCCAGCCGGTCGTTTTCGATGGCCAGGCGATGCAGCACCGCGCCGGCGACCTGGGCTTCCTCGCGCAGAGGCCCGATCGCCTCCTCGGCCTCGGCGGCGGCTATGGTGCGGGCGGCGACGTCGCGGGCCGTGTCCTCCACCGCACGGGCGGCCTTGCCGGCCTCGGCTTCCGCCGCCTCCAGCGTATCGCGGGCGTCGGCCCAGCGGGCATAGAGCAGGGCCGACTGCAGGCTGCGGATCTCCGCCGACAGCCGCTTGTACTTCTCCGCCTGGCGCGCCTCGCGCTTCAGCCGGGCATGCGTCTGCTCCAGCTCGCCGGCCACGTCGTCCAGCCGCGCCATGTTGGTTTCCGCCGCGCGCAGGCGCAGCTCCGCCTCGTGCCGGCGGCCATGCAGGCCGGAAACGCCCCCGGCCTCTTCCAGGATCATCCGCCGGTTCTGCGGCTTGGCGGCGATCAGCTCATTGATCTGCCCCTGCCGCACCAGGGCCGGCGAATTGGCGCCGGTGGAGGCGTCGGCGAACAGCAGCTGCACATCGCGCGCCCGCACTTCGCGGCCGTTGATCCGGTAGGTCGAGCCGGCGCCCCGGTCGATGCGGCGGACCACCTCCAGCACCGGCTCGTTGGCCCAGGCGGCGGGCGCGTCGCGGGCTGCATTGTCGATGGTCAGCCCCACCTCGGCATGATTGCGCGAGGGGCGCGAGCCGGAGCCAGCGAAGATCACATCGTCCATGCCGTCGGCCCGCATGGCCTTGGCGGAATTGGCGCCCATGACCCAGCGCAGGGCTTCCAAAAGGTTGGACTTGCCGCAGCCGTTCGGCCCGACCACGCCGGTCAGGCCAGGCTCGATGCGGAATTCCTGCCCCTCGACAAAGGACTTGAAGCCCGAAAGGCGAAGCCGCTGAAAATGCACCGTTTCGCCTGACTTTCGTGGCTAGTGGGCGGCCGCGATCGCCGCGTCCAGGTCGGGCAGCAGGTGGTAGCCGGGCGTGAGCGGGACGCCGTTGATCACAAAGGTGGGCGTGGAGTTGACGTGGTCGTTGACCGCATGATCCTCGGCCCGCTTCTGCAACGCGGTGAGGCCGGCGTCGCTGTTGATGCAGGCGTCGAACTGGCTCTCGTTCATGCCCACCGACCGCGCCACATTGAGCAGGGCGGTGTGGGGGTCGACCTTGCCGCCATAGATGTCCGGCTGGGCATGGAAGATGGCGTCGGTGACGGCGAAATACTTGTCCTTGCCGGCGCAGCGGGCCAGCAGGAAGCCGGAGGCGCCCAGGTTGGCCTCCTCGCCCTCGCCGACCAGCATCTCGCGGAACACATAGTGGATTCTGCCGGTGTCGATGTACTTGGCCTTGAAGGCCGGGAAGATATCCATGTCCCAGCGCCCGCAGACCGGGCAGCCTACCGAGGCGTATTCGACCACGGTAACCTTGGCGTTCGGATTGCCCAGGCTCATGTCGTCGGTGGACGAAGGGCCGCCGGACTTGTTGCAGGCGGCGAGGCTCAAGGTCAGCAGGGCCGCGATGATGAGGCGGCTGGCAATGGATCGCATCGGTCTTCCTGGCTCCTGGTCAGTTCGCCCGCCAAGGGCGGGAGTTTGGCGCGATTCTCGGCTTAGAGTCCGATTGGGCGCGCGTATGAGCGCCTGTTTGCGAACAACAGGGCAAACCTGCTCGCTGACCTAATGTCAACGGTCGGCGGCGGAACCGTGGCGCCGCAACACCTCGCGGCCGAGCCGCAGGAGGGCCGATTTCAGCTTCTCGTCCTCGGCGCCCACAAGGCCGGCCTGCAGTTCGGCCTCCGCGGCGGCGTCGAGCGGCTGGGCGCGGCGCCGCCGGGCCAGCGCGCCCTGGGCGGCGCTCTTCGCCGCGGCGGGGCGGCGGATCACGCCCTGCACGACCCGCAGCTTGGCCACGGCGCCCTGCCCCAGCACCAGATTGGCCCGCGCGAGGATCTCCGGCGCCTGGTGTTGGATCAGCGCCGCGACCGGGCCGTCGACCTTCAGCTCCAGCACCGCCCCCGCGCCATTGCGCGCCTTGGACAGCTTTGAGGGTTCGGTGTGCGCCGCCAGGGTCTCGCCGACGATCTCCCGCCAGCGGGCGACCAGCGGCCCGGTTCCGGCGCCGAACCGCTCGTCGAGAGCCTTGACCAGCCCCTGTAGCTGGCGGCCGGCCACCGGCGGCGGACGCGGGGTCCGGCGCGTGCGCTTGACCGCCAGGATGCGGAGCGCGTCTTCAGCCGAGGGGAGCTGGCGGGGCATGGCCCGAGCATACCGCGAAACCCCGCGGCTCGCGACGAAAGTCGCCGCCATGAATTTGCCTTATTGTAGAATGAGTAATTATTATTGTAGGACAATAATTTCATTGACCCACTTGGACGCGTGACGGAGGCTCCATGACCTACGCATTACCGAAACCATCGCCCCGCCTGACGATCGCCTGCGAATGGCTCTGTCTGCTCGTCGCCATCGGCCTTCCGGTCGGCGTGGCTGGCCTCTGGTTGACGTCCAACCCGGCTGACATCTACGCCGCGACCTTCGACAGCGACATGATGCAGTCCCTGCCCACCAAGCCGCAGTCGTGGCAGCGGCTGGCGGGCGCGGCGATCACCATAGCGCCGGCCCTCGCCCTGTCCCTGGGCCTGCTGAGCGCGCGGCGAAGCCTCGGCGATTTCGCTCAGGGGCGGTATTTTGTTCCCGAGGCGATCGACGGCCTGCGGCGGTTTGCGTTCTGGGTCTTCTGGGCCGTGACCGGCAGCATCATCGCCCCCAGCCTGATCGGCCTCGTCCTGACCTGGGCGAACGCGCCCGGACACAGGGAGCTGACGGTCTCGCTGCGGCCGGATCAGGTGCTGGGCCTTTTGGTCGCCGGCCTGTTCTGGATCATCGCCGGGGTCCTGGTGAATGCGAACAGTCTGGCGGACGAAAACCGTCAGTTCGTCTGAGCGGAGCCCATGGAGATCGTCGTAACGCTTGATGTGATGCTGGCGACCCGCAAGGTCCGCTCGAAGGAACTCGCCGAATTCGTCGGCATCACCGAGGCCAATCTGTCGCTGCTCAAGAGCGGCAAGGTGAAGGGCTTCCGGTTCGAGACCCTGGTGAAGATCTGCGAGTTCCTTCAGTGCGAACCCGGGGACATTCTCAAGGTTCGCGAATGCGCCGCCGCGCCCGAGGCGGTCGTCAGGGCTGATGCAGGTGGCAACTGACCTCATCACAGCTGGCGCAGCTGCGAGGGACGGGACCCAGGCTCTCGACCGCGGCTGAGGCATCGATCGGCAAACGGCGTCGCGCCGCCGCGCCAGGCGCGCCCAGCAGCCGAACGAGAAGATCCGCCTCTCCGACCCTTGCCTCGAGCCTTAGGTCAAGCTCGGGAGAAAATCTAAGGTCCACATAGTTCCAGGCCACCGTGGCGTCGCGACCGGCGGCGGCGGCCGAGCCCGGAACGACGCGGGAGTGAGCATGCCGCTCGAGGATGGCGCAGCCGGCCTGCAGCGCGGCGTCGTAGAGGGCGTTGGACAGCTGGCACAGGCCTCCGCTGACGGCCGCGACCATGCAGCCCTCCCGCAGCATCCTGCCCGGCACAAAGCCGCGGCCGGCGACGGGCGGACCGACCTGGCGCCAGAAGCTGAACACCCCGCCCGCCGGGACGATGGCGCCGTCGAGCGCGCGGCAGGCGATGCGCAGGTTCTCAATCTTGCCGAGCTGAAGCGCGTGTTCGGCGGGCGCGTGATCGGAGAAGAGCGGCGTGCGGCTTTCGCCAGCCACCTCGGCCAGATCGGTTCGGTCAGCGCGAACCAGCGGCCTTGGACCATCCAGCGTGTCGATGATGGCGCGCCTGAGCTGGAACAGGGAGACCTTGGCGGAGACGACCGCGCCGGACAGCCGCGTGGGCCGCGTCCGTGCGGCGCTGTCCGGTTCGGTGCGCGGATCGACCGCGATTGTCATTTCGCAACCCTGCGGCCAACACGACCGCCATAGTCTAGCTGACCAACGGCGCCGATTCCATGTCCGGCCCGGTCCGTGGCATAGGTGCGGGATATGGAAGCCTGGAGCCGGCCTTGACCCATTCATCCACGGTGATCGTCACCGGCGCCGCCGGCTTCATCGGCCGGGCTGTGGCCGAGCGGCTGCTGGATCGCGGCGAGACGGTGATCGGGGTCGACAATTTCAACGCCTATTACGAGCCGGCGCTGAAGGCCGACCGGGCGGCGACGCTGGAGAACCGCCAGGGCTTCCGGATGATGCGGATGGACGTGGCCGACGCGGACGCCTTCGCGGGCTTGGTGCGGGACAGCGGCGCGCGGCGCGTGGCGCATCTCGCGGCGCAGGCCGGGGTTCGATATTCGATCGACCATCCCTTTGCCTATGAGCACGCCAACCTGCTGGGTCATCTGTCGGTGCTGGAGGCCTGCCGCCACGCGGAGGGGTTCGAGCATCTGGTCTACGCTTCATCGAGCTCGGTGTATGGCGATCGGCCTTTAGCCGGGGCGTTCAAGGAGACCGAGGCCGCCGAGACGCCGTCCTCGCTCTACGCGGCGACCAAACGCGCCAACGAGCTGATGAGCGCGGCCTATTCCCACCTCTATGGCATGCCGCAGTCGGGCCTGCGGTTCTTCACCGTCTATGGACCGTGGGGACGGCCGGACATGGCCTATTTCTCCTTCACCCAGAAGATATTGGCCGGCGAGCCGATCGAGGTGTTCGGCGAGGGACAGATGGCGCGGGACTTCACCTATATCGACGACATCGTCACCGGCGTGGTCGCGGCCTTGGATCATCCGCCGAAGAGCGGCGGCCATGAGGTGTTCAACATCGGCGCGGGCAGGCCGGTGGGGCTGATGGACATGATCGGGGTGTTGGAACACGCGCTGGGCGTGTCCGCCGTCAAACAGATGCGGCCGATGCAGCCCGGCGACGTCACCGCGACCCACGCCGACATCTCCAAGCTCGCGGCCCTGACCGGCTATGCGCCGACGACCATGATCGAACAGGGCCTGCCCCGGTTCGTCGACTGGTATCGCGGGCGATATCGCTGAGCCTTGGACGCTGTCGATTTCGCGGTGTCGCGCTGCGAGCGCGCGCGGGCGGCGTCTTCAGCCGGTTTCGCGCGCCGATCGAACGGTCTAGGCTGTAGCGGTCGCCGACAAGCCCCGCGGCGACGGGGCGCGGCTTGGGAACGGAAACGGCTTCAGGAGCCAACACATGCAGCTGCCAATCACCTTGGGGACCGCCTCCGCGCTGGGCGTGCTCTTCGTCGGCCTGAGCGTGCTCGTCACCGCCGCGCGGGTTCGCGGCGGCACGGGTCTGGGTCTGGGCGTCGAGGCGCCGGATGGAACGCCTTCGCCGCTGCTGGTCGCCTCGCGCCGCCAGGGCCACTTCGCCGAATACGTCCCCTACAGCCTGATCCTGCTGGGCCTGCTCGAGGCCTGGGGCCTGCAGCGCACGCTGCTGCTCACCTTCGCAGGCCTGCTGATCGTCGCGCGCCTTATCTTGTCATTCGGGATCAACGCCCGGACGCCGAACCCGTGGCGCCTGGCCGGAAACGCGCTGCAGTGGGGCCTGATCCTGGCCATGAGCGGAACCGGCGCCTGGCGGATCTACGAATCACAACTGCGGTGACAGGGGGTTCGGCGCTTACGCATGAGCGGCGTCGGACCAAAGCGCGCGTGAGGCGGTGGCGCTCTCGGGTGAGCCCGCGCGCAACATAAGTCGCGGCTTAAATAAAGCTGCGCAGAAGTTCGCGGGCGTCTTCGGCCAGTTCCGGGCGATTCAGGGCGAAAGCGATATTGGCGCGCAAGAGGCCGAGCTTGTCGCCGCAGTCGTAGGTGATCCCGTCATATTCCAGGGCGTGGAAGTCCTGCGCTCCCATCAGCTTGACCATGGCGTCGGTGAGCTGGATCTCGCCGCCGGCGCCCTTTTCGTGCGCGCCCAGGGCCTCAAAGATTTCCGGCTGGAGGATGTAGCGGCCGCTGATGAACAGGTTCGAGGGCTCGGTCCCCGGCGGCGGCTTCTCGACCATGCCAGTCATCTTGCCGACGCGTCCGTCGCGGCCTGACAGGGCGACGATGCCATATTTGTGCGTCTCGCCTTCCGGCGCGGGCTCGACGACGATGACGTTGCCGCCGACCTTTTCGTAGGTCTGCACCGCCTGCACCAGGGCCGGCGGGGTCGCATCCATCAGCATGTCGGGCAGCATCACCGCGAAGGGCTCATCGCCGATCAGGTCGCGGGCGCACCAGACGGCGTGACCGAGACCCAGGGGCTGCATCTGCCGCACGAAGCTCATCTCGCCAGGCCTGCCCAGTTCGCCGGCCATTTCGGCCAGCAGGTCGGTCCGGCCCTTGGCGGCCAGCTGGGTCTCCAGCTCGACGTTGTGGTCAAAATAGTCCTCGATGGCGCCCTGGCCGCGGCCGACGATGAAAATGAGATGTTCGATGCCCGCGGCGCGGGCTTCGGCGACCACATAGGACAGGATCGGCCGGTCGACCACGTTCAGCATATTCTTCGGCGTGGTCTTGGCGGCGGGCAGCACGCGGGTGCCAAGACCGGCCACGGGCAGGACGGCTTTGCGGATCGGCTTCATGAAGTCCTCAATCTAGGGCGACCCCCACTAGCCGAGGACGCGTCCGCACGCCAGTGGGGCCTTAAACGGCCAGCGCCTTGCGCCGTTCCAGGCTCTCCGCTGGCCAGAGCTTGGCCATCTCGTAGTAGATGTCGAAGGCGGGGACGTCCGCCGGCAGTCCGACCCAGGACTGTTTCGAACGGGTGAAGATGTGGGCGTCCGGCGCGATGGCGCTGGGATCGTCCAACGTGGCCACGCGCAGGAAGCTCATCACCTTGCGCCGGCCATAGTCGCTCCACAGCGCCGTCTGGCAGACCTCGCAGCGGTAGACATCGTGGGGGCGGCCGCTCTCCGTGGGCAGGGTCACCGGGACGGGTCGCGCCTTGTCGAGCAGGATGCGGTCGGTCTCGATGATGGCGTTGATGGCGAAGGCGCCGCCGGTCTGGCGCTGGCAATCCAGGCAGTGGCAGCAGTTGACGAACATCGGCGCCGAGGCCAGCCGATAGCGAACCGCCCCGCAGGCGCAACCGCCCGCCAGATCGCCTGCAACTTCGGTCATCGCCCGTCTCCGCCAGTTCATGGATTGTTCCAATCTAGCGCGAGATTTTCGGGCTGCAAGGGCTCCGATTATGAGAGTCGGGCGTCAGGCCGCGGCGGAGGCCGATCCGGCTTCGGCGTCGCCGCCGGCGTCTTCCAGGGCCGCGCTCATGGCGGCGAGCAGCTTTTCCGGCTTGATTGGTTTTTCCACCACGCTGTGCATGCCGGTGGACAGATAGGTCTTGGCGTCTTCCGGATCGGCGTTGGCGGTCAGGGCGATGATCGGCACGCTGCCGGCGCGGCCGGGCATGGCGCGAATGGCCCGCGCGGCCTCGACGCCGTCCATGCGCGGCATGCGGATGTCCATCAGGATCAGGTCGAAGCGGCCGGTGCGGGCGGCTTCCACCGCCTCCAGCCCGTCCTCGGCGGACTCCGAGGAGCAGTCGAACATCTCGCACAGGGCTTCGGCGACCATACGGTTGGTGGCGTTGTCGTCGACCACCAGTACATGGGCGGTGCGGCCCACGCCGGCGGCGGCGGTCGGCGCGGCGGCCTTTTCGACCACTTCCGGAACCGTCAGGTCGAACACCACCGAGGCGCCGGCGCCAACGTTGCGCTCGGCGCGGATGCGGCCCTGCATCTGGTCGATCACCCGCCGGCAGATGGCCAGGCCCAGGCCGGCGTTGGCCGGGTCGACCCGCTGGGTGCTGAAATCGCCCTCAAACGCGCTGACCAGCCGTTCGCTGGCGAGCCCGCCGCCGGTGTCGCGCACGCGGGCGGTGAGATGCAGGCTGTCTCCGGCGCGGGTCGCCTGCAGGATGGCTTCCACCGCGCCCTTGCGGTTCAGGGTCAAGGCCGCCTCGATCAGGCGGTCGAACACCTGCTGCACGCGGGCCGGGTCGAGGTCGGCGCAGAGATTGGGTTCGCCGTCGTAGGCCACCAGCACGGTGACGCCGCCCTTGGGCGCCACGCTCTGCCATTGGGTCTGCACCGCATCCATCAGGTCGCGCAGGACCACCGGCTTGGGGTCCATCTCCAGCGGCTTGAAATCACCCTGCGACAGCTCCAGCGCATCGTTCAGCGCCCGCAAGGTCGCCTGGGCGGATTCGGTGATGGTGCGGACATAGGCCTGGGAATCCACCGACAGCGGCTGGCGCTGCAGCAACTCGGAAACCGCCAGCACGCCGTTGAGCGGGGTGCGCATCTCGCGGCTGATCAGTTCCAGGAAGCGCAGCTGCTGGACGTCGGCCGGGCCTTCGCCCCTGGCGGTGATCAGGGCGCGCGAGGACACCACGCCGCGATAGGCGCCGTTTTCGGTCGCCACAACGCCGGGCAAGGGGTCGCGGTGACCCAGCACCAGGGCCTTGGCTTCGTCGATGGTCATGCTGACATCGACCACAAAGGCCGGGGTCATGATCTCGCGCGCCGAGCGCGCCATGTCCTCGATGCGAATCGAGCCCCGCGCGACGACGCCAAGGGTCTTGCCCGCGTCGACAACGGCCAGAAGATCGCAGCCGGGCGCGTCGAGAAACCGATCCTGCACCGCCGAGCATGGGCTCGCGGCAGGGATCGCTTCGGCGCCTTCAAGCAAGCTGTTGAGCGTGTTCATACGGCTACTGCGTTATTGGTGCGTCATATTGCACTTCTAAAATTTCAAACTCGTTAAGGCCGCCGTGCAGCACGGCTTTGCTGAATACGAGAACTTTAAGAACCGCGTTATTTGTAGCTTAAGGACATTTAAACTTGGCCGTTAGAGCATTCGTGGCCGAAATCATTGGCGTTCTGTCGGCTACCAGACATAGCGGCTCTTTCCGAGGATGGGTCTGTTCGTGTAGTGACGGTTGCTCGCCCATTTTCGCTCAATCCTGTTTGGTTACCGCCCTCACCGACATGGCCAGAACGCCCGCCAATACACCTGCCGCAGCCGCGCCATGAGCTATGCGGTCAAGGAAATCTTCCTGACCCTGCAGGGCGAAGGCGGCCAGGCCGGCCGGGCGGCGGTGTTCTGCCGTTTCGCCGGCTGCAATCTCTGGAGCGGCCGCGAGCAGGATCGCGCCAGCGCGGTCTGCAGCTTTTGCGACACCGATTTCGTCGGCATGGACGGCGTGAATGGCGGCCGGTTCGAAACGCCGACGGCGCTGGCCGAGGCGGTGCTGGCGCAGTGGAGCGGACCAGAGACCGATCGCCTGGTGGTCTGCACGGGCGGTGAGCCCCTGCTGCAGCTCGATATGCCGCTGATCGACGCCTTTCACGCCGCCGGCTTCTCCGTCGCGGTGGAGACCAACGGCACGATCGCCGCGCCGGACGGGATCGACTGGATCTGCGTCAGCCCCAAGGCCGACGCGGCCCTGGCGCAGACGGCGGGTCAGGAATTGAAGCTGGTCTATCCGCAAGCGGGGGTCGATCCGGCCCGCTTCGAGGCCCTGGCGTTCGAACGTTTCTTCCTGCAGCCGATGGACAGTCCGGCGCGGGCGGCGAACACCCAAGCCGCCATCGCCTATTGCCTTGCCCACCCCCGCTGGCGTTTAAGCGTGCAAACCCACAAATACCTGGGCATTCCCTGATCCCGCGCGCCTGATCGCGCGCCCTGTTGCTTGAGCGATGATCAACACTTTTGAAATCACCAAGGCCGCGACCTTCGACGCGGCCCACTATCTGGAGGCCGGGTCGGCCGACAATCCCTATCGGCGCCTGCACGGGCATTCGTTCCGGGTGGAGGCCAGCGTGCGCGGGCCGGTCGGGCAGGCGGGCTGGGTGGCGGATCTGGCGGAGCTGGATGCGGCCCTGCGCGCGGTGGCGGAGGAGCTCGACCACGGTCTGCTCAACGATAAGCCCGGCCTGGAGTCGCCGACCCTGGAAAGCCTGTGCCTCTATTTCGCCGAGCGGCTGAAACCGCGTTTTGCCGGCCTGTCACGGGTGGTGGTGGCCCGCCCGACACTGCACGAAAGCTGCGCCCTGAGTTTGTAAGCCATTGGGCTTTGGCGACCTCGGGCCTACTCGCTGTCCGTCGAGCGGCGCATCGGCCCGGTATAGAGCGGGTCGGCCTTGCGGCGCCGATCGGGGCCGAAATAGGTGTTGGTGCGCACGAAGGGCCTGGGATTGTCCACCACCCGGCCAATCCGCTCCAAGACGCCCCTGGCGGTGACCGGCTTGGACAGGAATTCGGTGACGCCGACGTCGCGCGCCTCATTGACCCGTTTGTGGGTCGAATGGCCGGTGATCATGATCACAGGCGCCATCGGATTGGGGCTGTCGGCGGAATTGCGCAGCAGCCGCACGAAATCGATGCCGTCCAGCGGCTGCATCGCCAGGTCGGTCATGATGATGTCGATCTGGTGGGTCCGCATCAGCTGCAGGCCCTCGGCGCCGTCCGCGGCCTCGAACACCTGTCGCACGCCGATGGCGCGCAGAATCTCCGTCAGGAGAACGCGCATGTGGTGGTTGTCATCCACCAACAGGATTTTCAGTAGTTCGAAGCGCAAATCCTGCCCGCCGCTTTGCTAGTTAGTCCCCTGAAATTTCGGTGATCGTTCAACGAACGCCATTCACCAAAACCCCCTGGGCCGCATTACGAAGCTGTAACCTACTGGTCAAGTCGAAAGCCGACCAAATCAGTCGGCGGATCTTGGTGAATATGCCTCTAAACCTTGAATATTTCCGAAATGCCCATTGCCGGGCGTGGCTTCGCCGACCTGGGCGCGATGTCGCAGGAAGGCGTCGGCGAGGACGCAGGCCATCATGGCCTCGACCACCGGGGCGCCTCTGATGCCGACGCAGGGGTCATGGCGGCCCTTGGTGCGCAGCTCGATTTCGGCCCCGTTCTCGTCGATCGACCGGCGCGGGGTGAGAATCGAGGACGTCGGCTTGAACGCCACCCTGACCACGACGGGCTGACCGGTGGAGATGCCGCCCAGCACCCCGCCGGCATGGTTGGACAGAAACAGCGGACCGTCGTTGCCCAGCCGCATCTCGTCGGCGTTTTCCTCGCCGCTGAGCGCGGCGGCGGCGAAGCCTTCGCCGATCTCCACGCCCTTGGCGGCGTTGATCGACATCATCGCCCCGGCGAGCTCGGCGTCCAGCTTGCCGTAGATCGGCGCGCCCCAGCCGGCCGGAACCCCGGTCGCCTCGACCTCGACAATGGCGCCGGTGGAGGAGCCGGCTTTGCGCACCGTCTCGAGGTGGGCCTCCCAGGTCTCAACCACCGCGGCGTCGGGCGCCCAGAAGGGATTGCGTTCGACCTCGTCCCAGTCCCAGCGGGAGCGGTCGATGGCGTGCGGGCCGATCTGCACCAGGGCGGCGCGGATGCTCACGCCGGCGCCCAGTATCTTGCGCGCCACCGCGCCGGCCGCGACCCGCGCGGCGGTCTCCCGCGCCGAGGCCCGCCCGCCGCCGCGATAGTCGCGCACGCCGTATTTGGCGAAATAGGCATAGTCGGCATGGCCGGGCCGGAAGGCCCGGGCGATCTCACTGTAGTCGCGGGAGCGCTGGTCGACGTTGTCGATCATCAGCGAAATCGGCGTGCCCGTGGTGACCGGCCCGCCCGTGCGCTCGTCTTCGAACACGCCGGACAGGATACGGACCGCATCCGGCTCCTGGCGCTGGGTGACGAACTTGCCCACGCCTGGGCGCCGCCGATCGAGCCAGACCTGGATGTCCTCGGGCGTCAGCGACAGCCCCGGCGGGCAGCCGTCGACCACGCAGCCGAGCGCCGGCCCGTGGCTTTCGCCCCAGGTGGTCACGCGGAACAGATGGCCGAACGTATTGTGCGACATGGCGGGTTTCTTAGCCGAACCGAGGCGCTTGCGACAGCGTCAGGCCGCCCAAGCGGCGTTGAAGCGGCGCAGCTTGGCTTCCACGACGCTTTCAGCCACCGGCGCGTCGATGACCGCCAGCCAGACATAGAGGTCGCCCTGGGCGTGGCGGCCACGCGGGGGCAGACCGAGACCGCGGGCGCGAGCCAAACCCTTGGCGCCATCCTCAACCGAGACCCAGAGCCCTTGCGGCCCGATGGGCGTATCGACTACCAGACGGCCGCCTCCCGCTCTCAGGGACAGCGGAACCTCGGCGGTGACGCACAGGTGATCGCCGAGCACGGCCTGGCCGTCCGCGGCGACGATGCTGACAGTCAGGGGCTGGCCGTCCACCGACAGCACCTCGCCCTCGCGCAGGCCCGCGGGCAGGCGCACGGTGACCTGCCGGCCCTCGGCGAGGTCGACCGGACGCCAGGCGCCCAGCATGGCTTCGGTCGGCGTGATCGGCAGGCGGCGTGGGGCGACATGACGCAGGGCCGCGCCCCTGGGACGCAGGGTGCGATAGGCCTCGATGATCAGCCGGAGCCGCTCGCCGTCGCCGCCGTGGTGGTCGGGATGGGCGCGCTTGGCGGCGTCGCGGAAGGCCGTGCGAAGCGCGTCGGCGTCAGCTTCGCCCGTCACCCCAAGGATGCGCAGAGCGTCCGCCGCCGTCATGGGAGACCAACCCTGGCTCATGCGGCCAAGGTTGGCGAAGCAAGGTCAATGGGCGGTTAAGGGGGAGGAGAGCGCGTTCCAATCGCCTCCCAAACGCCGCCGTATCCTGGGCCTTGTGCCCAGGATCCATTGTGCGCCGTGGTAGGGCGATGAGCGCCGAACATGCGGCCACCCCAAACCTCTGACCGTTCGCGCTCAATGGACCCCAGGCACGAGGCCTGGGGAACGGCGCTCTTTGGATTTGGGGGGAAATTCGACCCCTTACGAAAACCCGATCCAGCGGCCGGACAGGGCGACGATGAACCAGAGCGCCATGACCACGCCGGCGGAGGCCTTCGCCTGCACGCCGGTGTCGCCTTTGCGGACGATCGGGTTGAAGACGAAATAGGTGAACAGCAGCGCCAGGGCCAAGGCGATCATCTTGATCAGGAAGGCCTCGCGGTCGATCAGCTTGACCGGCTCGGAGGCGCCGAGCAGCAGGCCGGTGATCAGGATGCCCACCAGTGAGCTGGTCATATAGGGCCGGGCGCTGACCTCGATCTCTTGCGGCGAAGCGGTCTTCAGCCCGACGCCGAACAGGCCGAGCGCGGTCATCAGCACCGCGCCGCCGAGCACGGCCAGGCACAGCAGGTGGACCACCTCGATGGCCGGGAACAGCCAGGTGGATTCGCGGATCGCTTGCCCGACAGGGCTGCCCTCGATCGCTTGGGCGATGTGATAAAGGCTCATGATTTCAGGTATCCGCGGGAACGGCTTTGCAGTCTTCGATCTGCTGGATGAAGGGCGACTGGTTCTGGTCGCAGTCGGTCCAATTGTAGGCGATCAGCCGGCCGAAAACGATGACGAAGGTCCAGACGAACAGGGAGATGCAGGCCGCGACCTTGGCCTTGCGGGGGGTGGGGCCGAGGTCCCATTTCTCCTTGTCGTGCTCCACCTTCAGGGCGGACCAGGCGGCGTTGATCATCCCGACCACCAACAGCACGCATTTGATGCGGAACCAGATCGAGTGCCAGGTGCGGATCGGGATGGCGTAGAACAGCGCAACGCCGGTGATGCAGAGGATGATGAAGCCGGCGACCGTCCAGGGCAGCATCTTGGCGGTCATCTCGGAAACCGGCGTGTTGCGGTAGGAGACGCCGAGAAACCGCAGATCCACCATCATGATGGTGCCGACGAACAGCATGATCGCCAGCACGTGCGCCGACTCGGTGATCGAATACATGTAGAGGGACTCGTGAAGCGCGATGCTCCACGGCGTTCCCGCCAGCCAGTTGACGAAGCCGTCCAACGAATTTCTCCCCTATGCCCGGCTGTTCTGAAACGAACGGACCCTCGACGCAAGCACATGCCGACGCCGTGTCAACGCCGTGTCAACGCCGTCCATTGCGCCCGCCCGATGGACGCGGCAACATCGTCCGGCTAGGTTGCAGCAAGATTTCTGCGTCGGCGTATGCTTTGCGGCGGAGAAACCTCGCGCCGCTCGGGAGGGGGATTTAGACTGAACCGCGATTTGCGAATATTCGCCGCGCCAAAGACCGCGCCGCGCAGCCGATCGCTGAAATCTTAGTGCAAAATCTCTCCGCTACGGGGTTCATTGAATTCGGTTTGAGACCTGATTTTGAAGACAAGACGGCGGGGATGACGGGACGCCGGCACCAAAGGGAAACGCAAGATGAAACAACATATTATGGTCGCCGCAGGCGCCGCCGCCCTGGCCTTGAGCCTCGCCGCGCCGCAAGCTTTGGCGCACCACGCCTTCCAGGCCGAATTCGACGGCAACGCCCCGGTCATGCTGCAAGGTCAGGTGACCAAGGTGGAATGGATCAATCCTCACGCCTGGGTGCATATGACCGTCATCACCGACGGCAAGCCGCAGGAATGGATGGTCGAGGGCGGCACGCCCAACACCCTGCTGCGGGCCGGCGTCACCCGCGATTCGCTGAAGGTCGGCACCACGATCATCGTCCGCGGCTATCGCGCCAAGGACCAGCGCTGCCTGCCGGTCTGCCGCGCCAACGGCCGCGACGTGACCTTCCTGGACGGCCGCAAGGTGTTCATGGGCTCGTCGGGCACCGGCGCGCCGGCCGACGGCGCCGAATCGTTACCGCACTAAGGCCTTCCCCAAAAGCATGTCATACCGGCCGTAGCGCAGCGGAGAGCCGGGATCGCCGCAAGCGCCGGTGAACTGGGCGATCCCGGATCGGCCCTTCGGACCGTCCGGGATGACAAGGTAGGTTGAACAGAGGCGGCGGGCGCGAGCGCCCGCCGTTTTTCGTGATCGCTACTGCGCCTCGGCAAGCTTCTTCATCGCCACCAAGGCGCCCATGAACATGGTCGCGCGGCCGGCCTTGTCCTTGTCCTTGGCGGCCTGGTCCGGCAGCGGGGCCTGATCCCAGAACAGGGTGTAGATGATCTTGGAGGTGGTGGCCGAGGTCGGCTTCACCTCGACGCTGCCGTGATATTCGATCGGCGAAAGCGGCTGGGTGTAGGTGTAGGAGAGGTCGGTCTTGGAGACCATCACCTCATTGATCCGACCGGCCAGCAGCCGGTTGGTGCCGACTCCGCCATCGCCGGTAGTGTAGACGCAGGTCAACCGCCCACCGGCCAGCCAGTCGTGGATCGAGCAAAACCCGCCGACCTTCTTCCAGACCGCGTCGGCCGGCTTGGCCACATCGATCGACTGGACGACGGTGACGTACTCCGGCGCGGCCGCCGCGGCGGCCTGAGCGAAGGCCAGGCCCGCGGCGAGGCCGAGGCCGGCGAGCGCCGTATGTTTGAACAATCCCATGACATTCCCCCTTGGACGCGGCGCTGTGTCGGCCGCCTTGGATGACAGTCTTGCCCGTGTCAGGCCTTGATCGTGGCCAGATCCTTATAGGCCGCGGCGCGGATTTCCTTCAGCACCGGATAGGTGGTCGGATATTCCTGCAGCATCAGCACGACGCTGAACTTGTTGACCGGATCGACCCACATCTGGGTGCCGGCGATGCCGAACCACCAGTAGGAGCCGTCGGGCTGCCCGCCGCCAGGGAAATTCTCCCCGCCCGACTGCACCAGGGCCACCGCCGCGCCGAAGGCGTCCTTGCCAGCAAAATAGACGCCCGGCTCCATCAGGTTGGAGTGGGCGGTGCGCACCGTCTCGGGCTTGACCACCCGCACCCCGTCCAGTTCGCCCTCGTTCAGCAGCATGGTGGTGAAGCGGATATAGTCATGGGCCGAGGACACCAGGCCGCCGCCGCCGCTTTCCATATCGCGATCGCGCGCGAAGGGGCTGGATTTGCGGTCATCGACGACAACGACCTTACCGTCCCTGACTGTGACTTCGGTGGTGAAGCGGTCGAGCTTGGACTTGGGCACCATGAAGTCGGTGTCGTGCATCTTCAGAGGCTCGAAGAAGCTCTTGCGCAGGTAGTCGTAGAAGCTGACCCCCGAGACCCGCTGGATGATCAGGCCGGTGAGGTCCAGCGCAACGCTGTACTGCCACTTCGTGCCCGGATCGAAGTCCAGCGGCAGCGCCGACAGACGCTTGCCGAAGGTCTCCAGGTCCCGCGCCGGCGGCAATTCGCCTGGACCTGGCTCGAGATCGCGGCCGCCGGGCTTGATGCCGTTCTTGGCATAGAGCTGAGCCAGCGGTCCGTGGCCGATGGTGGCGTAGTTGAAGCCGGCGGTGTGGGTCAGCAGATGCCGCAGCTTGATCGGACCGGCGGCGGGACGCGTCGTCATCGCCTTGGGGTCGACGAAGACCTGCATGTTCTTGAAATCGGGCAGGATGTCGCTGATCGGTTGGTCGAGCGAGAGCTTGCCGTCCTCCACCAGCTTCATGGCCGCCAGGCCGGTGATCGGCTTGGTCATCGAATAGATGCGGAAGAGGCTGGTCGGCGTCGCCGGCGCCGGGGTGTCGAACCCGAGCGTCCCGCTGCTGATGAACTTGACCGGCCGGTCGCCCAGCTTGATCGCCGCCACCACGCCCGGAAGCTTCTTGGTATCCACGTAGGAGTCGATGAAGGCCTTGATCGCCGGATAGTCCGGCTGGCCCGCCGCCCGCGCGCCCATCGGAATCGCCAGGGCGGCGATCGAGGCGAGCAGCGCGCGCCGGTCAAGCATGATGGCGTCGGTCATGGTCGCCTTCCCCCAAAAGGTCTTATGACTATGCGAAGCGCGCCGCACCGGCCACTCGCCGGCCCCTAGAAGACCGGCAGTGTGTTGCCGATGACCGGAGCCTTGGACGCGGTACATACCACTGCGAAGGTCCAATCTAAATTCGGGGCAGAAATATTGCGCTCACATGGACAGGGCAATTTGGCGCTATTACACCTTTCACAAAATTCTAAGTGATCGCCCTTGGGGGGAGAAAACGTGAAGCAAACTGCAGCGACCTTGGCTATCGCCAGCCTGTTGGGATTGGGACTGACGGGGCAGGTTTCCGCCGCCAAGGCGACCCACCACCACGCCGCCGCCGCGAAGTCGTCCGAAGCGACCGTCGGGGCCATGCCCCGGGTCGGCGGCCATCCGGACCTGAGCGGCGTCTGGTCGGTGATGAACACCGCCAACTGGAACATCGAACCGCACGCCTCCAGCGCCGCGCTGCAGATGCGCCCTGGCCCGGTCGTGCCGGTGCCGGCCAAGGAGGTCGTCGCTCTCGGCGCCGTTGGCTCCATCCCGGCCGGCCTGGGCGTGGTGGAAGGCGGGACCATCCCCTACACCCCCGACGCCCTGAAGCAGCGGGACGACAACAAGGCCCACTATCTGGACCGCGATCCGGAAGTGAAGTGCGACCTGCCGGGCGTGCCGCGGGCCAACTACATGGACCTGCCGTTCCAGATCCTGCAGTCCGACAAGTCGATGATGATCGCCTATGAGTATGCCGGCGCGGCGCGCAACGTCCTGTTCACCGACCCAGGCCCCGCCCCCACCGACAGCTGGATGGGCCAGTCGGTGGCCAAGTGGGACGGCGACACCCTGGTGGTCACCGTCACCGGCCAGCTCGATTCGACCTGGTTTGACCGCGCCGGCAACTTCCACTCCGGCGACATGGTGGTGGTGGAGCGCTGGACCCCGGTGAACGCCAACCTGATCCATTATTCGGCGACCATCACCGATCCGGCGACCTTCACCCGGCCCTGGACGATCAATGTGAACCTCTATCGCCATCTCGGCGACGACGCCCAGCTGCAGCAGTTCAAATGCGTCGAGTTCGTCGAGGAGCTATTGTACGGCAAGCTGCGGAAGAACCCGCTGCCATGAGACTGAGCCGGCGCTTCTTCGGCCTTGCGGTCGGCGTGGCGTCGGCCGCCTTGGTCCCCGCCGCGGTCATGGCCGCACCGAAGGACGCGGTCGCTTACGTCGCGCCGCTCAACGCCTTCGGCCAGCCCGACCTTGAGGGCACCTGGACCAACGCCACCCTGACGACCCTGGTCCGCACGGCCGAATACGGCAATCGCCTGATCATGACGCCGCAGGAGGTGGCCAAGATCGAAGGCGCCGACGCCAAGGAGGTCGCCGCCGGCAATGCCCCCACCGACCCAAAGGTGAAGACCACCGATCTGCCCTACAACTGTGGCCGGGGCTTTTCCGGCGCCGGCTGCGGCTACAACGCCGCCTGGATCGACCCGGGCACCACGGTGATGCGAGTGCATGGCCAGCCGGTGACCGGCTTCATCACCTCCACCCCCGACGGCAGGCTGCCGCCCTATCGCACCGGCTTTACCCCGCCGGCCCGCTACACATTGGCGGCGATGCAGCATCGCGCCGACAATCCTGAAACCATGACGCAGGGCGAGCAGTGCCTGATGTCGTTCGGTTTCAGCGCCGGGCCGGTGATGCTGCCGCTGCTCTACAACAACAACTACAAGATCGTGCAGAGCCGCGACACCGTGGGCATCTGGGTGGAGATGGTGCACGATGTGCGGCTGATCCGTATCGGCGGCAAGCACCGCACCGATGGCGTCCAGCCCTGGATGGGCGATTCGATCGGCTGGTATGACGGCAAGACCCTGGTGGTCGAGACCACCAACTACCGCAGCAACCCGTTCTTCTTTGGCGCGGACAAGAACCTGAAGGTGACGGAGCGGTTCACCCGCGATGCGCCGGACCGCATCCTCTACCAGTTCACCGTGGACGACCCGACGGTGTGGACTGAGCCCTGGAGCGGCGAATACGAATTCAGCCCGTCCAAGGGCATCGTCTACGAATACGCCTGCCATGAGGGCAACTACGCCCTGGCCGACATGCTGGCCGGCGCCCGCGCCGACGACGCCAAGGCGGCCGCCGCCGCGGCGGCTCCGGCGGCGCCCACCGCGCCGGTGGTGAAAAAGAACTAGCACCGCGCTGCATGACCGATTGGCGCCCGGCGCGCGGATGGCTATCACAGCCGACCTCACGAGAGATCGACGACGATGACCGACACCCTGCCCGACCGCCTTTCGGTCAACCCCAACAGCCCCTTCTATGACGAGCAGCTGCTGGCGCGCGGCGTCGGGGTGAAGTTCAAGGGGGTCGATAAGACCAACGTGGACGAATATTGCGTCAGTGAGGGCTGGGTGCGCCTGAGCGTCGGCACGACCGTTGACCGCAAGGGCAACCCGATCACCATCAAGCTGCAAGGTCCGGTCGAGCCCTATTTCCGGGATGCGGACCAGGCCGCCGAATAGCCACTGATACCTGTCTCTCCACCGAAGGCGGCACGGCGCTCGCCGGTCTCAGGTGACAACGCTGGATTCGACACGTTAGGGTAGACGGTCGCCGGCATCGGCGGCTGGGGGCGTCTGTTCGGCGCTGAGTTCAGTGGGGCGTCGTAGCCATGGCCACCGTCACCATTTCCTCCGGCGTCACCACCGGCGGCCTGACCACCAGCGCCGGCGACCAACTGATCGTCCTGTCCGGCGCGCTGGTCTACAGCAACACGATCGACTCCGGCGGCCTGGAGACCCTTTCGTCGGGCGCGACGGACACCGGAGTCGTCGTGTCCTCAGGAGGAGAGCTGCTTGGCGCGGGGGTTCTCGGTGGCGTGGATTCCTCATACGGCCTGATCAGCGGCCTGACGCTAGGCTCCGGCGTCACCGGCCAAGGCTATCTCGAGGTGTTTCAGGGCGGCGTCGCGGAGGATCTGTCGGTTCTCGGCATCCTTGTGTTGTCCTCGGGCGCCGTCGCGTCTCAAAACACGCTTTCGAACAATCTGGGGCAGGCGGTCCAAATCGAACTGAGCGGCGCCGAGGCGTTCGGAACCGTCGTGGGAGGCGGGGGCTCCAACGACCAGATTGAAGGCGGGATCAGCGAAGGCGCGATCCTGCTGTTGGGCGGAAACCAGGTGGTCATCAGCGGCGAAGCGAGCGACACCACGGTCAGCTCGGGGGGGCAGGAAGACGTCGAGAGCGGCGGCATCCTGAGCGGGGCGACCATCCTCAGCGGCGGGGGTCTCTACCTCTCGGCCGGCGCGATCGTGGGCGGCGTCACCGCGGAAAGCGGCGCCATCATTCAGGATTCACGGACCTACATCATCACCTCCGGCGAATCCTTTGTGGACACCGGATCGACCACGAGCTCGATTGCGGTCGGCGGGGTGACCGTCGAAAGCGGCGTAACCTTGGATCTGCGGTCCATCGAGGTCCAGAGCGGCGGATCGCTGGCGATCGCTTCCGGCGTCTCCCTCATAAGCCTTACGGTGGACAGCGGCGCTGAAATGACCCTGTCCTCCGGCGCCACGGTTTTTGACGCGACGGTTTCAGCCGGCGGCCAGCTGCTCGGCGCGGGCCAAGTCATATTTACGGTATACGACCAAGGCGTGGTCAGCGGCGCGATCGCTGCCGAGACCTTCATCGTGTCATCGGCCGCCTCCGCCGTGGACGTGATCCTGAGTTACTCGGGAACGGTCTCTGCGGGGGGGACGACGACCGGCATGGTGATCGGCGGTGGCGCCTCCGCCAGCATCCATGGTTCGAGCCTCGGCACGCAGATCAATGCCGGCGCGATCGAGTTCGTGCTGGGCGGGGGAAGCTCGCTGAGCGCCACGGTGATGTCGGGGGGTTTGCAAAATGTCGAAGGCGGTCTGGCGATCGGCACGATCGTCGACAGCGGCGGCGATGCGACGGTGCAATCGGGCGGGACGATGTCCTCAGCCACCATCCTTGACGGCGGCGCCCTCAACATAATGACCAGCGGCGCCGTCGTCTCAGTCACGGCCGACAGCGGCGCCACGGTCACCGATCTGGCGCCACTGGTCATCAGCTCCGGCATGGCGTTCATCGTCGGATCCAGCGCCGTGACGACGCCGACAACCTATGGCGGCCTGACCCTGCTCAGCGGCGCGGTGTTCAGCGCCGAGGCGTTCGAACTGGAGAGCGGCGGGGTTCTGACCATCTCTTCGGGCGCGGAGGCCATGAGCGTCCTCCTCGACAGCGGCGCCCAGTTCACCCTCTCCTCGGGCGGGATCATCGACAGCGCCGTCGTCTCCTCTGGCGCGGAACTGTTCGGCGCCGGCGGCGTCACATACGACGCGTCCGACTACGGCTTTATGGCCAACATGACCTTCGGCGGTTCGAGCTTCAGCGAATTCTCAGAGGCGATCGTCTACTCGGGCGCCAGCGCGTCCAACCTGACAGTCAAGGGCGGAAATCTGCAGATCAACGCCGGCGCCACGGTCACCGGGGTCACGCTGTCGCCGACGGTCACCAGCTTCATCGACGCCGCCATCGTTCTCCTCGGTTCGAGTGTGGACACCATTATCGGCGGCAATTCCGAGGAAGTCGTCCATAGCGGCGCCGGGGCGCTGGACGTGATGGTCCTGTCCGGCGGCGTTCTGAGCGTCTCGACCGACGGGATCGCCAGCGAGGTGACGATATCGTCCGGCGGGCAGCTGTCCGGTCCGGGCGAAATCGACGGAGCTGCCAACACTGCGGCCGGGATGATCACCGGCGTCAGCGTGGGCGACGCGACTGACCTTAGCCAGCTGATCCTTCAGGCCGGCGGGACGATGAGCGGCGGCGACGTGGCGGCCGGTTCGGTGCTCATCGTTGACGGCGGCGGGCTGGCGAGCGGCGTGGAGCTGGCCGGCGAAATGATCGTCTCTGGCACGGCGTCCAACACCATCCTCGACTATGGCACGCTCGAAGAGCTCGGCGGCGGCGTCCTGGTCGGCGCCACGGGCACCGGGGCGATCGAATACGGCAGCGGGCTGACCCTGAACGGGGCGATCTTCAACGCCGACAATGTGGTCTATGAGATCGGCTCCGGCGGCGTGATGAATATGGGCAGCGTCACCAGCATCTCGACCTTGGTGGTCGAGGCGGGCGCGGTCGCCAGCGGCGTCACGGTGGCCGGCGAACTGATCGCCTCGGGGACGGTGTCGAACACCATCCTGGATTACGGCACACTCGTGCAGGTTTCGGGCGGCCAGCTGATCGGCGCGACGGGGACCGGCGCCATCGAGTATGGCGGCGGCCTGACCCTTTCCGGGGCGGTCTTCAACGCCGGCAACGTGGTCTATGAGATCGGCCCCGCGGGGACCATGGACGGGGGCGAGGTGACCAGCATCTCGACCCTGGTGGTGGAGTCCGGGGCGGTCGCCTCGGGGGTGACGGTGGCCGGCGAAATGATCGTCTCCGGCTACGCCTCCAACACCATCCTCGACTACGGCACCCTCTATGAGGTCGCCGGAGGCGTCCTGGTGGGGGCGACAGGGACCGGCGCCATCGAGTACGGCGGCGGGCTGGTGCTGTCCGGAGCGGTCTTCAACGCCGGCAATGTCGTCTATGAAATCGGCCCCGGTGGGACCATGTCGCTCGGCAGCGTGACCAGCATATCCACGGTGGTGGTGGAGGCGGGCGCCGTGGCCTCGGGCGTGACCGTGGCCGGAGAGATCATCATCGACGCCGGGGCGGCTGTGGCCGGCGGACTGATCCTCAATGGCGGGACCGGCCTGATCTCGGGCGCGGCGGCGGCGGGCCAGACGGTTTCCTTCACGGCCAGCGGCGGGGACCTGATCCTGGACAACCTCGCCGGCTTCTCCGCCTCCATAGCCGGCCTGGCCAATGCCGGCGACAAGATCGACCTGGGCGGCTTCGCCTATTCGGCGGGCGAGACCGCGTCCTGGACGCAGGGCCCCGGCAGCGGGACCCTGACCGTGACCGACGGCGGCATGGTCGCAAAGCTGACGTTGATCGGATCCTATTCGACCGGCGAGTTCACCCTCTCCAATGACGGCAAGGGCGGCAGCTACATCACCGACCCGCCTGTCGGCGGCGGAGGCGGCGCACAGGTGGTCGCGTTCGCCCAGGCCATGGCGGGCTTCGGCCAGGGGAGCGAGGCCCCGATGGCCGGCGGAACGGCGGTTCAACACCAAGGCGCGACCCTGTCGCTCGCCAGCGCCCTCATCCCGACCGGGTCCACGTCCGGATTTCCGTAAAAGGCCGGGACAGGTTCGAACTCAGGCGCACAGGCCCGGAGCGCAGGAACGCCGTGCGGGGCGAGGCCTACTTCGTCGCGTACTGGTGGCCGATCGGGCGGTTGGAGACCAGGCGCAGGAAGCCGAACAGGGAGGCGACCAGGGTCCAAACCAGGGCCAGGACGCCGAGGGTCACCGCGGCGACCAGCAGCAGGCCGGCGATCTGTCCCGACCAGGCGCTCACATGCGCCTGGTCCATGGCGGCGCCGACGCCGGGAAGATTGGCGCGCACAATCTCGACCAGCCAGGGCAACGCCAGTCCGCCGGCGGTCACCGCCGAGCCGATCGCCAACAGGACGAACAGAACCGCGGTCCAGAAGATGCGCAGCTGGAAGCGATAATGGCTGCGCACCAGAAGGTGCGAATCGTCCTTGTGCGCATAGGCCAGCGCCATGGTCGCCAGCGCGGGCACGCCGAACATGAAGACCGAAATGAACAGCAGCACATAGCCAGCCAGAGCCACCACATGGTCAAAACCCGCCAGGACCGGATCGATGGCGTTGTGGGGGTCAGCGGCGTGAGTGACGGGGGCTTCGCTCAAGGTCGGTCTCGCTGGCTGCGGCGGCGAATCCGCGACGACGACGGGCGCCAGCACGGGCGCCGGCGCGACAAGCGGCGCAGGGTCCACCGGTTGCGGTGCGGGCTCAATGACCTTCTCCGGCTGGGCGACTACCGGCTCGGCCGCGGTCGGAATCGCGACCGCGGGCTCGAACGGCGGGGGCGCCGGCGCCGGAATGGGCGCCGCCTCGAGGTGAGTCAGGCCGTGGGGCTCCGGCTCGGGCTCAGGCGCCAGAGACTCCGGCATCAGCGACTCCGGCATCAGGGGCTCGGCGCGCCCGAACACGGACACAGGGGCCTCAGCCATCGGCCCTGGGAGCGCCCCGCCGGGCGCATGCGCGGCGGCGTGCTCAAGCTCGAGGATCAGCGGATCGGACGGCGCGGCCTGCGGGCCTTCCGCCGATGGCGCCGGAGTCGCATAGAGCGGCCAGGACGCCTGGCCGGCCACTGCCGCCTCTGACTGCTCGTGCGCAGGCGCGGGCGACGAGGCGGCGTTGAGCCGCTCGATAGCCTCGCCCCAGCTGTCGGTCATGACCGGCTCCGAATTCCCCGGACCGGGGCTCCCCAAGCCCCGATTCCCATAACGCGATTATACCAAGCTCTGTGACAGAACGATCGCGCGATCGTCCGGTTCACTGCCACCAATGACGCGGCGGCGGCGGCGGCGGAAGCGGCGGCGGCTCGAACGGTCCGCCTTCCCAGCCCCAGTGATCCTCATCGCGCCGCTCGTTGTGGTCGCGGAAGGTTTCCGGCAGATCACGGTCGCCGCGGCACCAGCGAGAGTAGCGATCAGCAAATCTGCCGCAGCCATTGGCCGGATAGATCAGGTTTTCATGGACCTGCACGGTGGCCGCGGCCTCCTGGTCCACCGGCTGATCGGTGAAGCCGAAGATCCGGTTGTGGCTGATGTCAGCATGGCCGCTGGTGACATAGATGCCGGTGCGGCGCGCCTCGATCGAGGAGTCGGTCAGATGAAGGTCGACGCCCTCTGACAGAATGCCGACCCGGGCGCGGCTGATCATGGTGTTGGTCACCACAACCAGGCCGCCGCCGTGCTGCAGCCACAGGCCGCTGGCGTAGCCGGCGATCTTGGCGTTGTTGATGTGCACCTCGGCCGGCTGGCCGCGGCTGCGGTGGATCATGATCCCGACATCCGGCGACGCGGACGGGTCCGAACCGGTCGCGCCGATCACGTCCACATGATCGATATTGAGCCTGCCGCCGTCCGCGAGCGCCAGGTCCAGGCCGCTGGAGGCGCCGGTGACGTGCACCTTGGTCAGCTCGACGGTGGCGTTATCGGCGACGATGGCCGGATCGTAGCTCAGCGCATCCACCACGCTCCGGCGGGCGACCAGAACGCCGTCCTGCAGGTAAACCGCCGGGGCGTCGCCGGTGTAGCGGATGTGGGTCTGGGTCATCGCCAAATTGGTGCGCCAGCCTTCGATGCAGGGCGATTCGCCCGCCTGGCCGGCGACGAAGGTCAGGTTGTTCAGCTCCACCCTGGGCACGCCGCGAAGGATGGTGATGCAGGGCATGCCGGCGGGCGGCTCGATCGCCGCGACGGGTCCCTCTGACCCCGGGGGCGCGAAGGCCGACAGCGGCTCGCCGATGATGGTCACCGACTTGTAGACCTGCAGGCTCTCCACGCAGGGCTTGTTGCTGGGACGGATGTAGATGGTGCCGCCGTCTTCCACCGCGGCCATGGCGTAGGCCAGCGGCATCGCGCCATAGGCGGTGTCGGCGCAGTCGACGGTCATGGTGTGGACCGGGCCGATGGGCGGATAGCCATGGGCCTGCCGCCAGACCGGATCGCCCCAGACGCCGCGGTATTGCTGGACCGGCCCGCCCTGCCAGCCATAGCCGCCGCCGGAGCCATAGCTGGCGCCATCACCCTGGTCCCAGGCGGGGCCGTGAGGGCGCCAATGACGGATCGGCGGCTGGATCAGCGCCCCGAAGTCAGGGCGAATCTCAGCGTCGGTTCCAGCCGCGGATTGCGCCACGGCGCGGCCGGCGGCCAGGGCCAGCCCGGCGGCAAAGACCATGGCGATCGCCGCGACGGCGAGCTTCATGGCCAGACCGGTAGTGGGTTTCATTGCCACGACGCATTCCTTTCAGGCTGGTTCGGCGCGCCATTGACGCGCGCCAGGATCGCCTGAAGGCGATCGGCGGAAGGCGTGAAGCCGGCCAGGGCGGCGTTAAGCTGCTGCACCACCGCCTGCGCCTTGTTCTGGTCGGCGACGCCTGTCAGGCCAAGCGAGAAAAAGGTGGAGATGGCGTATTTGGCTTCTGGCGAGCCCTCTTCGTCCGCGCGCTGGAACCAGTGGAAGGCGCGGGCATAGTCGGTGGGCACGCCGACGCCTTGCGAATACATCACCGCCAGCACCAATTGGGCCTTGGGCGAGCCGTTCACGGCGGCGTACTGGATCGCCCTCACCCGCTCGATCCGGGTCAGCTGTCCGGTCTGCGGCCGGCCGAGCATGGCCTGCAGCGCCTGCACGTCCTGCGCGCGCAGATGGCCGAAGTCGCAGGGCGCATGGAGCGCGCCGATATAGGTCATGGCCTCGGCCACATGCACGAACGGCAGCTCGTCGATCCGCGCCAAGGCCGCTTCCTGAATGTCGTTGCGCGGCTGGCTCTCGTCGGACATCGGCACGCCCGACGGCGGCGCATCGGGCGGATAGAATTCGTAAGGAGGAACCCAGCGGTTGACCTTGGTGGAGATGAAGGCGGCGTAGCTGGCGCGCTGCGGCCCGCCATGTTCGAAATCCCTCAGCAGCACGAAGGCGCCCACGTCGCCGGTCTGGGCGGCAAGGTCGTTGTAGAGATAGGCGTCGACATCGTTGCGCGGGAACAGCTGCAGCGCCGCGCTCAGGCCGCCGTGGTTGGGATAGCCCATGGCGTAGCGGGCCTCGTCGTTGTCCAGCGGCTCGCCGAAGGGGCCGAAGGCGCTGTCATGCATCCGGGCCAGGGTCTCGAACCCCGGCGCGCCCTCGGTGGACAGCACATAGATGACCCGGTCCTTGACCTTCTGCCACTCGCCGCCGTCCATGCGCGACAAGAGCTGGTTGAGTTCATTGTAGGCGCTGATGCGTTCGAAGGCGCGGCAGTCGTCGAAATGGGCGATCAGGCGCGAGCGGTCGGAGGGATTGGCCTGATCGTGCGAGGCCATGTGCTCGTAGCCGGTGGGATTGGCCAGGGCCAGCGCGTACCAGGTCGCCGCCTCGACGGGATCGTCCAGATTCTTGTCGGTCGCCCGCGACGCCTGGTAGCGGTGGGCCAGTTCGATCTGGGCGAAGAAGTCGCCGGCGAAACCCTGTTCGCGCAGGGCGCGGATTTCATGCTGCTGGTCGTTGAACTGCGCCGAATCGGTCACGGCCAATTGCGGCCGGGGGCAGGCCCCGACATAGAGCTTATGCGCCCACGGGCCCGCGACGTCGCAGGCGATCATCGGCGCCAACGCCCCGATCACCAGGATCGTGGCCGCCACCCGCCTTACGCCGGGCCGGTTCCACAGCCACAGCGCGATCCTTGCGACGGCGTTCGTCATCGCCCCTCTCACGCCACCATTAACTGACCGTTAACCATAACATCTCTCCGGCCAAGGTCGGCATGAGTCAAGCCCAAGGGTCCATTGCGGGAACTGGCGCTCGCTTATCGCGCGTATGGAGGCCAAAGTTGCGAAGCTTGTTGGCGCTTATGCTTGCCCAGGTTGCGCAAATTGACGCATCGATACAGTATAGCTCATTGAAAAACTGGAGCATCCCAGACAAGCCGTGGCGAGTTCCGAATCGGCCGACGGGCTGCGGGTCATCATCGGCGCCGGCGAGCAGCGCTGGGAGGGCTGGATTCCCACCCACAGGGAAGAGCTCGACCTCACCGATTCGGGGACCTGGGCGGCCTGGTTCGGCGCGCGGCGGGCGGACGCCCTGCTCTGCGAGCACGTTTTCGAACATTTGACCGAGGACGAGGGCCGTCTGGCGGCGAAAACCTGCTTCGACTATCTCAAGCCGGGTGGGTTCCTGCGCCTGGCCGTACCGGACGCCAATTTTCCGGACGCGGACTATCAGAACATGGTCAAGCCGGGCGGACCGGGGCCGGCAGACCACCCCGCGGCCGATCACAAACTGGTCTACGACCATCGCCGGCTGGCGCGGGTGCTGGAGAGCGCGGGCTTTGTCGTCGACCTGCTGGAATATTGCGACGAGGCCGGACGGTTCCACTATCGCCAGTGGGACCCGGCGGCCGGCCCGATCTATCGTTCGCTGATGCTCGACCACCGCAATCGCGGCGGCAGGCTGGGGTTCGTGTCACTGATCGTCGATGCGGTGAAGCCGGGGTGAGAGATTACCGAGGCCACGCTATATAGAGCCCATGACCAAGCCGCTGATCCCGCCCTCGCCCAGCGAGGACGACTACTACGCCCAGGCCGCCAAGGAGCCGCCGCTGCCGGATGCGGGCGATCCCATCGCCCTGTTCAGCGAATGGTTCGACGCCGCCAAGGCCAGCGAGCCCAACGACCCCAATGGCATGGCGCTGGCGACGGTCGACGCCGATGGCCTGCCGGACGTGCGCATGGTGCTGCTGAAGGACGTCGATGCGCGGGGGTTCACCTTCTACAGCAACGCCTCCAGCGCCAAGGGGCTGCAGCTGGCCAGCGACCCCAAGGCCGCGCTGCTGTTCCACTGGAAGAGCCTGCGCCGGCAGGTGCGCGTGCGGGGGCCGGTCGAGCCGGTGAGCGAGGCGGAGGCCGACGCCTATTTCGCCTCCAGAGCCCGCGCCAGCCAGATCGGCGCCTGGGCCTCGGACCAGTCGGCGCCGATGGAGAGCCGTCTGGCGCTGGAGAAGCGGATCGCCGAATACGGCCTGAAGTTCGGCCTCGGCAAGGTCCCGCGCCCGCCGCACTGGACCGGCTATCGGGTGGTTCCAACAGCGATGGAATTCTGGCGCGACCGGCCGTTCCGCCTGCACGAGCGGCTGGCGTTCACGCGGGCGGATGCCGGGGCGCCCTGGGCGACATCGCGTCTGTTCCCTTAAGCGACAACAATTGCGGAAATCGCGGCGACGAAAGGCCGAACCGAGCGGCGGAGTTGCCGCACGCGCCCTCGCCCCATAAAGTAAACCCGAGTGAAGAAAACGAGGAAACGCGCATGCTGGGTCTGATGCAAAACTGGCCATTGACGGTCGACCGCATCCTGGATCACGCCAACAACTGGCACGGCGACCGCGAGGTCGTGACCCGCTCGATCGAGGGGCCGATCGTCCGCACCACCTATGCCGGGATCCACGAACGGGCCAGGCGCGTGTCCAACGCCCTCAAGGCGCTGGGCGTTCAGCCAGGCGACCGGGTGGCGACCATGGCCTGGAACACGGGCCGCCATATGGAGGCCTGGTACGGCATCATGGGCATGGGCGCGGTCTGCCACACCCTCAATCCGCGCCTGTTCGCCGAGCAGCTCTGCTACATCATCAACCACGCCGAAGATAAGGTGATCTTCGTCGACCCAACCTTCGCGGCCATTCTCGCCGAGCACCAATACAAGATGCCGTCGGTGCGGCATTTCGTGATCCTGACCGACGAAGCGCACATGGACACCTCGGTCCTGCCGGGCGCGCTCTGCTACGAGACCCTGGTGGATCAGGCCTCGGCCGACACTGCCTGGGGCGGGTTCGACGAAAACATGGCCTGCGGGCTCTGCTACACCTCGGGCACGACCGGCAATCCCAAGGGCGTGCTCTATTCGCACCGCTCCAACTTCATCCACACCCTGGTCAGCCTGCAGCGGGACGTGATCGGCCTGTCAGCGCTGGATACGGTGCTGCCGGTGGTGCCGATGTACCACGCCAACGCCTGGGGCATCGCCTTCTCCGCCCCCGCCGTGGGCGCCAAGCTGGTGATGCCGGGCCAGAAGATGGATGGCGCGTCCATCTATGAGCTGCTGGAGACCGAGGGCGTCACCTTCTCCGCCGCCGTCCCGACCGTGTGGCAGGGGCTGCTGCAATATCTGCAGTCGAACAAGCTGACCCTGTCGACCCTGAAGCGGGTGGTGATCGGCGGCTCGGCGGTGCCTGAAGGCATCGTGCGCGGCTTCCGTGACGACTTCGGCGTGGACGTGACCCACGCCTGGGGCATGACCGAGACCTCGCCCTTAGGGACTCAGGCCTCGCCCAACCACAAGATCGCCGCCATGTCGGACGAGGACCAGCTGAAGTTCAAGCTGAAGCAGGGCCGCCCGCCGCTGGGCATCGAGCTGAAGCTGACCGACGACGACAACCGGCTCCTGCCGCATGACGGGACCACCTTCGGCCGGTTGAAGGTGCGCGGGCCGTTCGTGGTTGGCGAGTATTTCCGCGGCGACGGCGGCAATATCCTGGACGATGGCGGCTTCTTCGACACCGGCGATGTCGCCACCATCGACGGCCACGGCTACATGCAGATCACCGACCGCGCCAAGGACGTGATCAAGTCCGGCGGCGAGTGGATCAGCTCCATCGAGATCGAGAACATCGCCGCCAGCTATCCGAAGTCGGCGCTGGCCGCGGTGATCGGCGTCTTTCATCCCAAATGGGACGAACGGCCGCTGCTGCTGGTGCAGCTGAAGCCGGGCGAGACCGCGACCAAGGAGGAGTATCTCGCCTTCCTGGAAGGCAAGATCGCCAAATGGTGGATGCCGGACGACGTGCTGTTCGTCGACGACATTCCCCTGGGCGCCACCGGCAAGATCGACAAGAAGCTGATCCGCCAGCGCCTGGAAGGCTATGTGCTGCCCACGGCCGGCGGAAGCCCGGCCGCCGCGCCGAGCCCGCCGCCCACGCCCGAGGGTTCGCCAGTGATGATGACCCGAGCCCCACAGCCGGCGCGCGCGCCGGTCAAAACGCCGGTGTGGATCGTCGGCGCGCTGATCGTGGCGATCACCGGCCTCGGCCTGGCCTTCACCCCGCATCACGGCCAGAGCATCGCCTCGCGGCTGGACGAGGTGATCGCCGTCGCCACCAACGCCCCCGCCAGCTGGCAGAGCGTGCATCAGGCGGGCGACAAGCTGGCGGCGAACTGACGACCGTTCCTCATCCTGAGGCGCCCGCGCAGCGGGCCTCGAAGGACCCAGTGGCCGTGACAGTGCGTCCTTCGAGGCTCGTCGCTACGCGCCGAACACCTCAGGATAGGGAGCTTTGTTTAGGGCGACCTAACCGCCGCGGATTCGCGTGAAGACGAACAACGCGACCAGCACCGCCATCGCCGCGGCGAACAGGGTGACGATCATCGGGCGGTGGCGCCGGAACAGACGGGCCATCTGTTGACGGGGGGTGTGGTGATGTCGGGACCGGCTACTCATCTCAAATCCCTGCCTGGGGCTTTCGGCTTCCTCTTCGGGCGTCACGCCAGCCGGTAACGGCTGTCCGCGCGCGGGGGGCCGTCACAGGCGATGACACCTTGTCGCACCATATGCAGTATATGTGAATAAACCGAGCCCGCCGCGGCGGGATGTAAGCGGGGGTCGACCGCGGCATACAGGATCGGCACCATCTGTCTGATCTCGCCCTGGCCGGCGGCGATCTGCTCGAGAATCTGCCGTTCGCGGTCCAGCCGATGGGCTTTGTAAGCCGCGAGAAAGGGCGAGACCTCGGTGATCGGCGGCCCGTGCGTGGGCCAGAGGATGTCGAAGCCGCGCGCCGCGACCCTGTCCAGGCTGGCGTAGTAGTCGGTCATGTCGCCGTCGGGCTGGCTGATCACGGTGGTGGACCAGCCCATCACATGGTCGCCGGAGAAGAGGGCGTTCTCCTCAGGCAGGGCGTAGCAGACATGGTTGGAGGCATGGCCCGGGGTGGCGATGGCCTCCAACGTCCAGCCGGGGCCCTGGAGCCGCTGGCCGTCGGCGATGGCCACGTCGGGGCGGAAGTGGCCGTCGTCGTCCTCCTCGACCCGCACGCTGGCCGGGCCCAGCTCCGGCGAGGCGCGGCCATGGATGATGGCGCCGGTGCGCGCAGCCAGGGGCCGGGCCAGGGGCGAATGGTCCAGATGGGTATGGGTGGTGACGATGGTGCTGATGGTCTCGCCGGCCGTCGCCGCCAGCAGCGCCTCCAGATGATCGTCCATGAGCGGGCCCGGATCGATCACCGCCACCTCGCCCCGGCCGATGATGTAGGTGCCGGTGCCCTTGAAGGTGAAGGGGCCGGGATTGTTCGCCACCACCCTGCGGATCAGCGGCGAAACCTGGTCGGCCTGGCCGTACTCGAACTCAATGTCGCGGACGAAGGGGATCATCGGGAAGGCCTCACTGGCGGCGGCGCGGCGCTTGCGTGGGCGACGCTGTACACGGTTTACAGGAGCTTACCATGGCCGCCCGCGCTGCGATTTTCGTTTCAAAACGGCTGCAACGGCCGGCGGCGGCCCTGCTCTGTCTCATGACGGCACAACTGCTGTTCACCCTGGCCAGCTGCGAGGCCGAGCCCTCGGCCATGGCCGCGAAGGTCGCGATCAGCCCGCGTTAGGCGCCGAGAGAGAAAAGGTGTCAGAGTCATTTATTGACCCGAGCTGTGGCGGGCTGCGACCGGCCGGTCAATAAATGACTCTGACACCTTTTCTCTCGATCAGCCCGCGCTAAACCCCCAACACCGCCGACAGATCATATCCCGCGTCGGCGCCCAGACGCACCAGGTCATCGCGCGGGCGCGCGCCGCTCGCGGCCTGGCCAAGCGACCAGGTGATGATCGAGCGCGTGCCGGAGCGGCAGAAGGCCAGCACCGGCCCCTTGGCGCCCGCTACCGCCTCGGCCACCGCCTCGACCTGATCCGGCGTCGGGCCGCCGCGGACGGGGATGTGGACATAAGCCAATCCCGCCGCCGTTGCGGCCGCCTCCATCTCCGCGCTCGCGGGCTGATCGGGGACTTCGCCGTCCGGGCGGTTGTTGATCACCAGCACGAAGCCGTCCCTGGCCGCCAGCGCCATGTCCTCAGGCGCTATCTGCGGCGCGACTGCAAACTCTTCGGTCACCTTGCGAATGTCGGCCATGGAACAGCTCCTTTGTGCGTGGTTCGTTGACAACATCGGGGGCCAGTGGAAATTACGCAACCGCGCGGAGCGATGCGCTTCGCCCTGACAGGCTGCTGAATGTTCCGATTCCTGTTGCGCCGCCTGCTTGTCGCGATACCGACCCTGCTGCTGGTCATCACGGCGTCCTTCTTCATGATGCGCGCGGCGCCGGGCGGACCGTTCGACTCCCAGCGCAGGCTGCCGCCGGAGGTGGAGCGCAACGTCAAGGCCAAGTACGGCCTCGATAAGCCGCTGGCGATCCAGTACCTGAACTATCTCGGCGGCGTGATGCGGGGCGATCTTGGCCCGTCGCTCAAGTACAAGGACAAGTCGGTCACCGACATCATCAAGGAGGACTTCCCCACCAGCGTCCGCCTGGGGCTCTCCTCGCTGATCATCGGCGTGGCGTTCGGCGTGGCGCTGGGGTCGCTGGCGGCCATGCGACAGAATACGGCGCTGGACTACGGCCTGACCACCGCGGCCATCTTCGGCATCTGCATCCCCACCTTCGTCACCGCGCCGCTGCTGATCCTGCTGTTCGGCTCGACCCTCGGCTGGCTGCCTACCGGGGGCCTGTCGGACGCCCGAAGTTACATTCTGCCCGTGCTGACCCTGGCCCTGCCGCAGATCGCCGTGGTCTCCAGGCTGACCCGCGCCGGCATGATCGAGGTGCTGCACTCCAACTACATCCGCACCGCCCGCGCCAAGGGCCTGTCCGAGGGGCGGATCGTCATGCGCCACGCCCTGCGCGCGGCCATCCTGCCCCTGGTGGGCTACCTCGGGCCGGCCACCGCGGGGATTATCACCGGCTCGCTGGTGGTGGAGCGCATCTTCGGCATCCCCGGCCTCGGCAAGTTCTTCGTCTCCAGCGCGTTGCAGCGGGACTACACCGTGGTGCTGGGGGTGGTGATCCTCTACGCGGTGCTGGTGATCCTGCTCAACCTCGCCGCGGAGGTCGTCCAGGCCCTGCTCGATCCCAGGCTGCGCCTGTCATGACATGGAAGGTGGCATGACCGGCGCCGTGCTCGCCCCCGGTTCGCGCAAGGCGCCGCCGCTGATGGAGGCGGCCCGCGGCCGCAGCCTCTGGGACGACGCCCGCCGGCGTCTGGTCCGCAACCGGTTCGCGGTCGCCAGCATGTTCGTTCTGGGCTTCCTGGTGATCGCGGCCATCGTCGGCCCCTATCTCGCGCCCTACACCTACGACCATCTCGACAAGACCCACGTCTGGGTCCCGCCGCTGACCGGCGACCACCTGCTGGGAACCGACTCCCTCGGCCGCGACCTCCTGGCCCGGCTGCTGGCGGGCCTGGGCGTGTCGCTGGAGATCGGCGTCGTCGCCACCGTGGTTTCCCTGGTGATCGGCATCAGCTGGGGCGCCGCGGCGGGCTATTTCGGCGGCTGGCTGGACGAGGTGATGATGCGCTTCGTCGACATCCTCTACTCCCTGCCCTTCATCTTCTTCGTCATCCTGCTGATGGTCACCTTCGGTCGCAACTTCATCCTGATGTTCGTCGCCATCGGCTTCGTGCAGTGGCTGACCATGGCGCGGATCGTGCGCGGCCAGACCATGTCGCTGAAGCAGCGGGAGTTCATCGAGGCCGCCCGCGCCGTGGGGCTCTCCGGCGGCGCCATCATCGGCCGCCACATCGTGCCCAACCTCTTGGGTCCGGTGGTGGTCTATGTCACCCTGACCATCCCCGACGTGATCCTCACCGAAAGCGTCCTCAGCTTCCTCGGCATGGGGGTGCAGGAGCCGCTGACCTCGCTCGGCACCCTGATCTCCAACGGCGCCACCGAGATGGAGCTGGCGCCCTGGCTGCTGATCATCCCCTCCATCCTCATGGTCGTCACCCTGATGGCCTTCAACTTCATCGGCGATGGGCTACGCGACGCCATCGACCCCAAGGAGCGGTGAGGCGTTTGCGCGGACCTGGCCTTCTGACGCTGATGGGGCTTTTGCTCGCGCTCGCCGGGTGCGGCGGCGAGCATCCCAAGAAGGCCCTGCGCCCGCCCTGCCCCGCGGGGAAGGTCTGCATGGAGCTGGGCAATGACGGCGATCCCACCTCGCTGAGCCCGCTGAAGATCACCGGCACGCTTGAAGACCGCATCACCAGCGACGTGATGATGGGTCTGACCCAGTCGGCGCCCAACGGCGACCCGATTCCGGGCATGGCCTCGTCCTGGGAGACCAGCGCCGACGGCCTGACCTGGACCTTCCATCTGCGAAACGCCGTCTGGTCGGATGGCGTCCCGGTGACCGCCGACGACTTCGTCTATGCCCTGCGCCGCCTGATGGATCCGACCGAGGCGTCCGAGTACGCCTCGGTGCTCTATGTCATCAAGAACGCCGAGGCGGTGAACAGCGGCAAATTGCCCGCGACAGCCCTGGGCGTTCGCGCCATCGACGACCACACGCTCGAGTACACGCTCGAGCACCCCGCGCCCTATCTGCTGGAGCTGGCCAAGCACCAGACCATGTTCCCGATCCCGAAGCATGTGGTGGAGAAGTGGGGCGACGCCTGGAGCCAGCCCGCCCACTTCGTCGGTAACGGTCCCTTCAACATCGTCTCCTGGAAGCTCGGCGACCATATCCACGCGGTCAAGAACCCGCTGTTCTATGACGCCAAATCCGTCTGCGTGGACCAGATCAACTACTATCCAACCTACGATTCGGTGGCGGCGGAAAAGCGGGTCCGCGCCGGCGAGCTCGACGCCAACGGCAACATCGCCACCAACCGCATCGCCTTCCTGCGCCAGCCCGATCAGATGCCGGCCTATGTGCATGTACACACCTACCTCGGCACCTCCTATTTCGCCTTCAATGAGCGCGATCCCGGCCCCTTCCGCGACCGTCGGGTGCGCATAGCGCTGGGCATGGCGATAGACCGGGACTTCATCACCCAGGTGCTCAGCCACGGCGCCACCGAGAGCGCCTTCACCTTCGTCCCGCCCGGCATCGCCGGCTACACGCCGCCCGCGCCGCCGGTCTGGGCCGCCTGGCCGCTGGCGCGCCGCCAGGCCGCCGCCCGCGCCTTGCTGGCCCAGGCCGGCTATGGTCCGGACCATCCGCTGAAGTTCGAACTGACGCATCCCTCCTCGCCCACCGCCCTCATCCAGATGCCGTCGGTGCAGGCCGACTGGAAGGCGATCGGGGTGCAGGCCAGCTTGAAGCAGGAGGATATCCAGATCCTGTTCCAGGACCTCCGCCTGCGCGCGTTTCAGGTCAGCTGGGCGGGCTGGATCGCCGACTATGACGACGCCATGAACTATCTCTACCTGAACCAGTCCAGCAGCGGGATTCAGGACTATTCCGACTATCACAACCCCGTCTACGACCACCTGCTCGACCTGGCCAACAAGGAGCCGGACAGCAAAAAACGGGCGGAAGACATGCGTCAGGCCGAAGCGGTCATGCTGGCCGACCAGCCGATCACGCCCCTGCTGTTCCAGGTCAACACCGACCTGGTAAACCCCCGCATCACCGGCTGGGTCGACAATATCGTCGACCAGCACCGCACCCGCTGGCTGTGCGTGAAGGGCGTTTCGGTGGTGCATTAGGCTAAAAGCCTTCCCCCTCTATGGGGGAAGGTTGGATGGGGGTTTAGCCGCGAGGGCCGGGCGAGTGGCGCGAATGGGCGCCGGCGCCCATCGGCGTTTCAGTCATCACCGCCGGCGCGAGCACCCCCAACCCTGCCCTTCCCCCATGGAGGGGGAAGGGTTCTGAGCTCAGAACCCCGGCCGGGACATCAGCACGTCGGCGCCGCTGGCCCGCAGTTTGGCTTCGGTCAGGTTGTGCAGCAGCGCCTGGGCCTTGGGGTCGCCGAGCAGCCAGGCGACCTGGGAGAAGGCCTGGGCGGACTTCGACGAAGCGCCGAAGGCGTGCGCCAGGGCGTCGAAGGGCGACTTGTGCGGATTGACGTCCTTCAGCCGCACCTCGCCGCTGATTCCCGCCAACTGTTTGGCCTTGTCGACGGCGGTGTAGAAGCCGCCCAGCTGGTCCACCAGGCCCAGGTCCTTGGCCTGCAGGCCGGTCCAGATGTGGCCTTTGGCGATGTCGGCGACCCTGGCCGGCGGCAGATGCCGGCCCTCGGCCACGCGGGCGATGAAGCCGGCGTAGACCTTGTCGATGGAGGCGGCGAAGGCGGCCTTCTGCTGCGGCGTGAACTCCTGGCCCGGATCGTCCGCTGTGGCGTACTGGCCGCCCACGCTCATGTTGCGCATGTCGACGCCGAACCGGCCAAGCGCCTCGCCCAGGGCGAACTTGCCGCCATAGACGCCGATGGAGCCGGTCAGGGTGGTCGGCTCGGCGATGATGGCCGAGGCCTGGGATGAGATCCAGTAGCCGCCGGAGGCGCCGTAGGTGCCCATGGAGACCACGATCGGCTTCTTGGCCTTCACGGCGCGCACGGCGGCCAGGATCTCCTCGGAAGCGGTGTCGGAGCCGCCGGGAGAGTTGACCCGGAACACCACCGCCTTGACGCTGTCGTCGTCGGCGACGTCGTAGAGGGCCTTGGCGGTGGCGTCGGAATTGATGCCGTCGGAGCCGAAGTCATCGGCCGGGCCGGTGGCGATGTCGCCCTCGGCGTTGACCACCGCGATGGTCGGGCCGCTGCCGGAGCCGTCCGCCAGCTTCTGGGTGGCGATATAGTCCTCGATCGGCTCCAGCCGCGCGCCGTCGCCGCCCTTGGCCAGGGCCGCGTTCTCGGCGTCCTTGACCTGGCCGATCTGGTCGATCAGCCCCTTGGCCTTGGCGTCGGCGGCGTCATAAGGGCCGGCCTCGAGCACAGCCTGCAGATGGGTCGGGTCCTGGCCGCGATCGTGCGCGGCGACCACCACGGCGGTCTGGTAGACCGAAGTCATCCACGACAGCTGCGCGGCGCGGTGCGCCGGGGTGTAGTCGTCATAAAGGTAGGGATTGACCGCGTTCTTGAACTCGGCCCGCTGCTCGTAGTCGGCCTTGATCCCGTACTTGTCGAAGAAGCGCTTGAAGAAGATGTCCTGCGAGGCCAGCCCCACGGCCTGGAACGGCGCGCCCGGCTGCATCCACAGCTGGGTGCCCGCCGCGCCCAGCATATAGGTCGAGGTGACCACGCCCTCGGGCGCCAGGCCCTGGCTGTGGATGATGATCGGCTTGCCGGCGGTCTCGAAGTGGCGGAAGGCCACGCGCAGCTCGTCGGCCTCGCCCGGCTCGATCCCCACTTCCGGCAGGCGCACGAACAGCGCCTTGACCCGGCTGTCGGTCTCCGCGGCGTGCAGGGCCGAGACCACCGACATTACCGCGTATTTGGAGCTGCCCAGGAAGCCGAAGGCGCCGGCCTGTTCCTGGTCGGTGAGGCCCTTGCGCAGGTCCATGGTCAGCACCGCCGCCCCCGGCGTCGGCTGCGGCTTGGCGGCGCCCGCGGCCATGCCGATCAGGATGAAGGGCACGCCGATGAAGAACAGCACCAGGCCCGCGAACACGCCGGCCATGGTCAACAGGAATTGCTTCATCGCGGGGTTCCGAACGGGTCAGTTGAAGCCCACCCTAACCCCGAGCGCGTTGCGGTCAAATGAAGGAATGGGCAGGTTCGCCTACAGCGAGAACGAATGCTCAAATCCTTCTCCCCTTACGGGAGAAGGTGGCAGGCGAAGCCTGACGGATGAGGGGTCGCGCCGGCGGGCAGGGATTGGCGTGGTGAGAGATTTCGCGCGGATGGTTCGGCGCGACCCCTCATCCGACCTCCTTCGGAGGCCACCTTCTCCCGCAAGAGGGAGAAGGAATTCATGATTGCGACTGGCCGAAATTCGGCCTCGACGCAGCTTTGCGATCAAGGGGCGGGATGATTGGTCGGAGTAGGAGGATTCGAACCTCCGACCCCCGCCTCCCGAAGACGGTGCTCTACCAGACTGAGCTATACTCCGACGCGAGCCGGGGCTTATAGACGAGGCCGATCAGGCCCGC
>Ga0302314_10001181_pt1 | contig 48882 bp, 41 predicted proteins | sample III_Palsa_N2_3_FD_200533 | JGI IMG/M metagenome (GOLD analysis project Ga0302314, IMG submission 200533) | Peat permafrost microbial communities from Stordalen Mire near Abisko, Sweden - III_Palsa_N2_3 | ecosystem: Environmental > Terrestrial > Soil > Palsa > Peat permafrost | place: Sweden...
AGCCTTGGCAAGGCTTTTTGGAAAAATATTTTGAATATCGTTTACTTGATTTTCGCGGCGCGTTCTGGCACTCACGTATGCGCGCCCACAGATTCAAGGATGGGCAATCGTATAGGTTGGTCAGAGGCCCGTAGGGTGGGTGCAACCCACCGGTGCTTAAACACAAATTTTCGCAGCGCTGGTGGGTTGCACCCACCCTACGACTTTGGCATGCGCGAACGCATCAAGTAATGATCAAGCAGCCAATGCCTTGTTGATGACTTCGTGCACGTCGCGCGAGAGCTTGGCGGTTTTGGCGACTTTGGTGAGCGCCGCTTGCATGTGCTTCTGCAGGGCCGGCGTGTATTTGCGCCAGCGGTCGAGGCTGCGCGCCAGGCGTGCCGCCACCTGTGGATTGAGCGCATTCAAGGCGATCACTTGCTCGGCCCAGAAGACGTAGCCGCTGCCGTCGGCGGCATGGAAGCGCGCCGCATTGGCGTTACAGAACGAAAACACCAGGCTGCGCGCGCGATTCGGGTTCTTCAGCGTGAAGGCCGGATGCTTCATCAGTTCGCGCGCACGCGCCACGTCGGTGGCATGGGCCGCGCCTTGCATCATGAACCACTTGTCGATCACAAGCGCATCGCCGGCGAACTCCTGGTAGAAGCCTTCAAGCGCAGCGGCACGGCCCGGCGCGCTGCTGTTGACCAGGGCGCCCAATGCCGCAAGGCGATCGGTCATGTTGTTGGCCTTGTCGTATTGCGCCTGGGCCAGCGCCTGCGCCTTGGCGTCGTCGAGTTCGATCAGGTAGGACAGCGCGAGGTTTTTCAGGCCGCGCTTGCCGGCCGATTGGGCGTCGGGGCTGTAGGCGCCCGGCGTCTGGTAGGCCGTATAAGCGCGCTCAAAGTCGGCGCGCAGGCTCTGGGCCAGCGATTTGCGCACGAAGCGGCGTGCAGTGTGGATGGCTTGCGGATCGATCGCGTCCATCTGTTCGGCGACCATGGTCTCCGATGGCAAGGTCAAGGCCACTTCGCGGAACGCCGGGTCGAGCTTGTCGTCGTTCAGGATGGCACGGAAGGATTTGGCCAGGGCTTCGTCGAGGAACAGGGTTTCGCCCTTTTGCGCGGCGGCGGTCAGGCCCAAAAGACGGCGCATGGCCAGGCGCTGGCCGGCTTCCCAGCGGTTGAAGGGGTCGCTGTCGTAAGCCATCAGGAAGGCCAGGTCGGCATCGCTGTAGTCGTATTGCAGCGTGACGGGCGCGGAAAAGTCGCGCAGGAGCGACGGCACGGGCGCCTCGGCAATGCCGTTGAAGACGAAGCTTTGCTTGGCTTCGCGCAATTCCAGCACTTGCGTGTGTTTGGTCGCACCTTCGCCGCCTACCGCGCGCAGGGCCACGTCGCGTCCCTGTCCATCGAGCAGGCCGACGGCAACGGGGATGTGAAACGGCAGCTTTTCGGCCTGGCCCGGCGTGGCGGGGCAGGATTGCGACAGCGTCAATGTGTAGGTTTGCTGCGCGGCATCGTAATGCGCTTCGGCGGTCACAATGGGCGTGCCGGCCTGGCTATACCAGCGCTCGAATTGCTTCAGGTCGGCGCCGTTGGCGTCGGCCATGGCGGCGCGGAAGTCGTCGCAGGCGACGGCATGGCCGTCGTGGCGCTCGAAATACAGGTCCATGCCCTTGCGGAAGCCGTCGCGGCCGAACAGGGTCTGCACCATGCGCACGACTTCGGCGCCCTTTTCATAGACCGTGACGGTGTAGAAATTGTTGATTTCGACGTAGGAGTCGGGCCGCACCGGGTGCGCCATGGGGCCGGCATCCTCGGGGAATTGCGCCTGGCGCAAGACGCGCACGTCTTCGATGCGCTTCACCGCCCTGCCGCTGTCGCTGCCAACCATGTCAGCCGAGAATTCCTGGTCGCGGAATACGGTCAAGCCTTCCTTGAGCGAGAGCTGGAACCAGTCGCGGCAGGTGACGCGGTTGCCGGTCCAGTTGTGGAAGTATTCGTGCCCGACCACCGATTCGATGGCGGCATAGTCGTTGTCGGTGGCAATGCGTTCGTTGGCCAGCACGTATTTGGTGTTGAAGATGTTCAAGCCCTTGTTTTCCATCGCGCCCATGTTGAAATCACCGACGGCGACGATCATGAAGCGGTCCAGATCCAGCTCCAGGCCATAGCGCTCTTCATCCCAGCGTATGCTGTTCTTCAAGGATTCCATCGCGTGCTGGGTTTTGTCGAGGTTGCCGTCTTCGACCCAGACTTGCAGCAATACTTCGCGCCCTGTTGCCAGCTTGAATTTTTCTTCCTGGCAAACCAGCTTGCCGGCCACCAGGGCGAACAGGTAGGACGGCTTCTTGAACGGGTCTTCCCACTTGGCGTAATGACGGCCGTCGCCCAGGTCGCCTTCCTCGATCAGGTTGCCGTTGGACAGCAGCACCGGGAAGCGCGCCTTGTCGGCGCGCAGCATGACGGTGTACTTGGCCATGACGTCGGGCCGGTCGGGGAAATACGTGATCTTGCGGAAACCTTCGGCTTCGCATTGCGTGAAGAAATTGCCGTTGGACACGTACAGGCCCATCAGCGAGGTGTTCTTGTCCGGGTGGATAAGGGTTTCGATTTCGAGCACCGCATCAAGGGGCGCATTGGGGATTTCCAGGACGCCGTCAGCTATACGATAGGCGCGCTTGGTCAGTTGCTTGCCGTTCAGGCGCAGTTGCAGGAGTTCAATGTCTTCGCCATACAGCTCGATGCTGCGGCTCTTCGAATCCGGATTGTGGCGCAGCGTCAGCCGCGCGGCCACGCGCGTGACGGAAGGTTCGAGATCGAAGCCAAGTTCGACGGTGTCGATGAGGAAGCTGGGGACGGTGTAATTCTTGCGGTAGATTGCTTGGGGGGTATCGGTACGCATGAGTTGGGTTAGGCACGCCTGTTAAACGGTCAGACGGCCATTTTACCAATGTGCGCGACGCCGATTCAAAATCACCAAAAGTCCATACTCGACTAGGGCAACAATATCGTGGAGCCGGTGGTCTTGCGCGCTTCGAGATCGCGATGCGCCTGCGCCACATCCTGCAGCGCATAGCGTTGATTGACTGCGATCTTGACCTTGCCGCTTTCGACCACATCGAACAGATCGGCGGCCATGGCATCGAGTTCGCCGCGGCTGGCAGCATAGCTGAACAGCGTCGGACGCGTGATGAAGAGCGAGCCGCGCGACGCCAGCTCGTTCAAGCCGAACGGCGGCACCGGGCCGGAAGCGCTGCCGTAGCTGACCATCATGCCAAGAGGCGAGAGGCAGTCGAGCGATTGCAGGAAGGTATCCTTGCCGATCGAATCGTACACCACGGGCACACCCTTGCCGCCGGTGATTTCCTTGACGCGCGCGACGAAATCTTCGGTGTTGTAGTTGATGACGTGGGTGCAGCCGTTGGCTTTCGCCAGCGCCGCTTTTTCTTCCGAGCCGACCGTGCCTATCATGGTCACGCCGAGCGCCTTGGCCCACTGGCACGCGATCAGGCCGACGCCGCCGGCAGCGGCGTGGAACAGGATCGTTTCGCCGCCCTTCAAGGGAAAGGTGCGGCGGAACAGGTATTGCACCGTCAAGCCTTGCAGCATCATGGCCGCAGCGGTGTCGAAATCGATCGAATCGGGCAGGCGCACCAGATTGGCGGCGGGCATGACGCGCGCCTGGGCATAGGCGCCCGGCGGACGCCCCGCATAGGCCACGCGGTCGCCGACGGCGACATGGGTCACGCCCGTGCCGACCGCCTCCACCGTACCGGCGCCTTCCATGCCGAGACCGGCGGGCAGCGACTGCGGGTAGAGCCCGGTGCGGAAATAGACGTCGATGTAGTTGAGACCGCAGGCGGCATGCTTGATGCGAACTTCGCCCGGACCGGGTTCGCCGACTTGGACGTCAACCCATTGCATGACTTCGGGGCCGCCGGTTTCGAATAGTCGTATCGCCTTGGTCATGGGGGCTTTTCCTTTATCTATGTCCGCGCGCGTGCTTCCAATTCGAGTTGGGACAGCAACAGGCGCGCCGAAGAACTGTTGGTTGCGCAAGGCACGTCGTGCACGTCGCAGCAGCGAACCAGCGCATTGATGTCGGGTTCGTGCGGTTGCGGCGTCATGGGATCGCGCAGGAAGATCACGCAATCGACCTTCCCTTCCGCCAATTGTGCACCGATTTGCAAATCGCCGCCGAACGGCCCCGACAGCATGCGCTCGACCGTCAGGCCGACTTCATCGGCCAGGCGCTTGCCGGTGGTACCGGTGGCCAACAAGTCGCATTGGCGCAGGAAAGCCGCGTAATCGGCAGCCAGGGCCACAATCTCTTCTTTTTTCTTGTCATGCGCAATCAGCGCAATGCGTTTTTTCACGCCATCCCCTTCAATTTCCAAATAAAAGGCAACGCCGGGATTTATTCGACGTCGCCCGATTTCATCATATGGCCCAATTTATCGGCCTTGGTTGTGAGGTACTTTTCGTTGTGCGGATTGCGCCCGACGAGGATGGGCAAGCGTTCCGCCACGACGACGCCCATCGATTCCAGCGCATTGATCTTGCGCGGGTTGTTGGTCATCACCTTGAGCGAGGCGATGCCGAGTTGTTTCAGCATGGGATAGCACATGCTGTAATTGCGCTGGTCGGCAGCAAAGCCGAGTTCCTGGTTCGCCTCCACGGTGTCGGCGCCGGCTTCCTGCAAACGGTAGGCGTGGATCTTGTTGATCAGGCCGATGCCGCGTCCCTCCTGGCGCAGATAGAGCACCACGCCGCGTCCTTCCGTGGCCACGGCGCGCAGGGCGGCTTCGAGCTGTTCGCCGCAATCGCAGCGCTGGGAAAACAGCACGTCGCCGGTCAGGCATTCGGAATGCAAGCGCGCCAGCACCGGCTGGCCGTCGGCCACGTCGCCCAGTGTCAGGGCCAGATGCTCCTTGCCGGTGGATTGTTCGACGAAGGCGTGCAGTTGGAAGGTCGCCCAGGGCGTCGGCAGCTTGCAGGGCGCGACGTAGACCATATCGTGGCCTATCGGCGCGTCGGCGATGTCGCCTTCTTGCAAATACATGGTGAGTCTCACGTTCTATAATCAGTTAGGTTAACATATTTGGGTGCAGGAAATGATTTCGCAAGTGCTCTTGTGATACTGTCTTGCAGCCCAATATGGGTGCCAATCTTCCTGCGCCGAACCGCTACCGCGAGCATAGAGCCATGCAGAAACTCATGATATTGCTGCAACAATACGGATTATTGATCCTGTTCGGCAATGTCTTGCTCGAACAACTCGGCTTGCCCATTCCGGCCGTGCCAGTACTGGTGGTGGCTGGGGCCTTGGCCGCCATCGGCAAGCTGTTCTGGCTCGAATGCCTGGCTGTGGCCCTCTTTGCCTGCCTGATCTCCGACTTCATCTGGTATTCGGCGGGCCGGCGCTATGGCAGCAGAATCCTGAAAGTGCTGTGCCGCATCTCGATCTCGCCCGACTATTGCGTGAGCCAGACCGAAGACACCTTCAACCGCTGGGGCCCGAAATCGATGATCGTGGCCAAGTTCGTGCCGGGTTTTTCCACCATCGCGCCGCCGATGGCCGGCGCCATGGGCACGTCGCGCGAGCGTTTCCTGGCTTATGCGCTCTCGGGCGGGCTGCTCTGGACCGGCACGTTCATGGGCCTGGGGGCGATTTTCCACGATAGCATCGACGATATCCTGCATTTCCTGTCGACCATGGGTGTGACTGCGCTGGCGGTCATCGCCGCCATCTTCGGCCTGATCGTCGGCGTCAAGTTCTACGAACGGCGCCGCTTCTACAAGGCCTTGCGCATGGCGCGCATCACGGTGCGGGAATTGAAGGACTTGATCGACGACGGCCATGAACCCCTGATTGTCGATGCGCGCAGCCTCACGGCGCAGCAGATGGAGCCGGCGATCCCGGGGGCCTTGCTGTACAACCGCGAGGCGCCGGGCGACGTGTTCCTCGACATTTCGCGCGACCGGCCCATCATCGTCTATTGCAGTTGCCCCAATGAGGCGACCGCTGCGGTGGTGGCCAAGCAATTGATCGGTCATGGGTTCCGCGAGGTGCGCCCGCTGATCGGCGGACTCGACGCGTGGAACGACATGCACGCCGATGGGCTCGTTGCAGAACAGCCGCTGGAAGCCGCTGCAGGCTAAGGGCCTGCTTAATGTCTCTTTGGCATGCACGCAGCCCCGCAAAGGGGCCGAATGCAAGGCGTGGCGACGCGTCGTAGCGGTGCTACGGCAAGGAGCCACAACGCCGCAAGCGGCTCCTTTGTGGGGCTGCCCGGAGGGTGCGAGCGAGAAAGGCGCATTGCGGCGTTGCGGCGCTTGCACAGGGGGCCACCCTGTGCGGCGCACCGCGCCTAGCACTGCATCCCTTCTCGCTCGAACGTGCATGCCAAAGAGACATTAAGCAGGCTCTATTCCCCACTTGCAATGTGGTAAAATCATCGACCGCCGATACAAGCGCGGCGAGGTGGTTGCTCGCCCCTGTGCCGGCTCGTCTTCATTACACCTCCGGGAAAGAGTCGTCATGGCTGGACACAGCAAATGGGCCAACATCAAACATAAGAAAGCCGCAACGGACGCCAAGCGCGGCAAGGTCTGGACGCGCCTGATCAAGGAAATCACCGTGGCCGCACGCATGGGCGGCGGCGACGTGAGCGCCAATCCGCGTCTGCGCCTGGCGGTGGAAAAGGCGGCCGATGCGAACATGCCCAAGGACAACGTGCAACGCGCCATCTCGCGCGGCACCGGCGGCCTGGATGGTGCCAACTACGAAGAAATCCGCTATGAAGGCTATGGCATCAACGGCGCGGCCATCGTCGTCGATTGCATGACCGACAACCGCGTGCGTACCGTGGCTGAAGTGCGCCATGCATTTTCCAAGTTCGGCGGCAACATGGGTACCGAAGGTTCGGTGGCTTTCCTGTTCAAGCATTGCGGCCAACTGTTTTTCGCGCCCGGCACCGATGAAGACAAGCTGATGGAAGCCGCGCTCGAAGCCGGCGCCGAAGACGTGGTGACCGACGACGAAGGCGGCATCGAGGTGCTTACGCCGCCGCACGATCTGTCCACCGTCAAGGAAGCGCTGGAAAAGGCCGGCTTCAAGTCGGAAATGGCGGAAGTCGTGATGAAGCCCGAAACCGAAACGGTTTTCACCGGCGACGATGCGGTCAAGATGCAAAAGCTGCTCGACGCCCTGGAGAATCTGGACGACGTGCAGGAAGTTTTTTCAAACGCGATCATCGACTTGTAACCCCATGAAAATTCTGGTCATCGGTTCAGGCGGCCGCGAACACGCCCTGGCTTGGAAAATCGCCCAATCGGAGCGTATCCAGATGGTGTACGTGGCGCCCGGCAACGGCGGCACGGCGCAGGATTCGCGGCTGAAGAACGTGCCGATCACCGATGTGCAGGCGCTGGTCGAATTTGCCAGGAACGAACACATCGCGCTGACCGTGGTCGGCCCCGAGGCACCCTTGGCGGCCGGCGTGGTCAATGCGTTCCGCGAACATGGCTTGAAGGTGTTCGGCCCGACCAGGGAAGCGGCCCAGCTCGAAAGCTCGAAGGATTTCGCCAAGGCGTTCATGAAACGCCACCACATCCCGACTGCCGAATACCAGAGCTTTTCCGATGCCAAGGCGGCGCATGCCTACATCGATGAGAAGGGCGCCCCGATCGTGATCAAGGCCGATGGCTTGGCTGCCGGCAAGGGCGTGGTGGTGGCAATGACGCTGGCCGAAGCGCATGAAGCGATCGACATGATGCTGTCGGACAATCGCCTGGGCGACGCCGGCGCGCGCGTGGTGATCGAGGAATTTCTGGCCGGCGAAGAAGCCAGCTTCATCGTCATGGTCGACGGCAAGAATATCTTGGCGCTAGCCACCAGCCAGGACCACAAGCGCCTGAAGGACGACGATCAAGGCCCGAACACGGGAGGCATGGGCGCCTATTCGCCGGCGCCCATCGTCACGCCGGAACTGCATGCACGCGTGATGCGCGAAATCATCATCCCGACCGTGCAGGGCATGGCCAAGGATGGCATTCCTTTCACCGGCTTCCTCTATGCCGGCCTGATGATCGACGACCGCGGCAACCCCAAGACGCTGGAATTCAACTGCCGCATGGGCGACCCCGAGACGCAGCCCATCATGGCGCGCCTGAAGACCGATTTCGTCACCGTGGCCGAGCATGGCATCAACGGCACGCTCGACACCATCGAACTCGAATGGGATCGCCGCACCGCGTTAGGCGTGGTGCTGGCCGCCGCCGGCTATCCCGAAGCGCCGCGCAAGGGCGACGTGATCAGCGGCATCCCCGCCGAAACCGCCGATTGCGTGACCTTCCATGCCGGCACCACGTTTGCCGACGGCAAGCTCACCGCGTCGGGCGGGCGCGTACTGTGCGTGGTGGGCCTGGGCGATAGCGTCAAGATGGCGCAGGGCCATGCCTACCAGGCGATTGAGCATATCCGTTTCGATGGCATGCAGTTCCGCAGCGACATCGGCTGGCGTGCCATCAAACGCCGCGCCTGATCAACCCGGCATGGGAGCCGTCGCTCCCGTGCCATTTTTCTCCCCTCCCGTGACTACCGCCCCCTCCACTCCCGCCGTCAAAACCTATCTGCAAGGCTTGCAGCAGCGCATCGTCGCTGCGCTTGAACAGATCGACGGCAAACCTTTCATCACCGACTCCTGGCAGCGCGCCGAAGGCGGCGGCGGGGTGTCGCGCGTGATCGAGGAAGGCAATGTGTTCGAGCGCGGCGGCGTCAATTTTTCGCACGTGGTGGGCAAGAGCCTGCCGCCGTCGGCCGCGGCCAACCGGCCCGACATTGCCGGCCGCGCCTGGGAAGCGATGGGCGTGTCGCTGGTGCTGCATCCACGCAATCCTTTTGTTCCGACGGTGCACATGAACGTGCGCTTTTTCAACGCGACGGCCGAGGGCTTTGATCCGGTGTGGTGGTTCGGCGGCGGCATGGACTTGACGCCCTATTATGGCAAAGCCCAAGACGCACAGCACTTCCACCGCACCTGCCGCGATGCCTTGGCGCCGTTCGGCGACGATCTGCATCCGCGCTTCAAGCACTGGTGCGACGACTATTTTTTCCTCAAGCACCGCAACGAACCGCGCGGCGTGGGCGGCATCTTTTTCGACGACTATAATGTGGCCGGCGAGGCCGGCTTCGAGCAGAGTTTCGCCTTGCAGCAAAGCGTGGGCGATGCCTTCCTCGATGCTTACCTGCCCATCGTGGAGCGGCGCAAGGATTTGCCCTACGGCGAGCGCGAACGCGACTTCCAGGCCTACCGGCGCGGGCGCTATGTCGAATTCAATCTGGTATTCGACCGCGGCACCTTGTTCGGCCTGCAATCGGGCGGGCGCACCGAATCGATCCTGATGTCGATGCCGCCCATCGTGAAGTGGCGCTACGACTGGAAGCCCGAGCCGGGGAGCGCCGAAGCGCAACTCTATACCGACTTCCTGGTGCACAAGGATTGGCTGTGAGCGGCACGCAGGGGACCAGGCGCTGCGTTGCCGTGCTGGGCGGCACGTTCGACCCGATCCACAACGGGCATGTTGCGCTGGGCAAACACTTTGCCGAGGTTTTGCAAGCCGATGAGTTACGCATCCTGCCGGCCGGCAATCCCTGGCAAAAGGCGCCTTTGCACACGGATGCGGCGCATCGCGTGGCCATGATCAGTTGCGCTTTCGACACGCAATCCCTGCCCGTCACCATTGACCAACAGGAAATCCGGCGCCACACTGCGACTTATACGGTCGATACGCTGAAAAGCCTGCGCGAGGAATTGGGTCCGGACGTGGCCATTGCCTTCCTGCTCGGCGCCGATCAATTGCAGCACTTGAACACTTGGCACGATTGGCAACGATTGTTCGATTACGCCCATCTCTGCGCCGCGGCGCGCCCTGGTTTCACGCTCGACGCGAGCCATGTCCCGCCCGAGGTGGCGGCGCAATTTACGCAACGCCAGGCCGGGCCAGAACAGATTCGCAACCAGCCGGCGGGCCTGACCCACGTGGCGCCAAACCTGGCCATCGACGTTTCCGCGACTACCATTCGCGAAGCACTACAACGCGGCGAACAGCCGGCCGGCTTGCCGGCCAAGGTGCTGCGCTATATTCACACACACCAACTCTATAAGAACTGAATGGATATCAAAAAACTGCAAGCCGTCGTGATCGACGCCCTGGAAGACGTCAAAGCCCAGGAAATCCGTGTGTTCGACACGGCCCACCTGACCAGCCTGTTCGAGCGCATCGCCGTGGTTTCGGGTACGTCCAACCGCCAGACCAAGGCGCTGGCTTCGTCCGTGCGCGAAAAGGTCAAGGAAGCCGGCGGCCACGTGATCAGCGTCGAAGGCGAAGACACGGGCGAATGGGTGCTGGTCGATTTGGGCGACATGATCGTCCACATCATGCAACCGGCGATCCGCGCCTACTATCGCCTGGAAGAAATCTGGGGCGAAAAGGAAGTCAAGTTCGGTGCCGCCAAGCGCACGGCCAGGAAATCGGCCTCGCCCAGCACCGATGACGACGAAGCCAAGCCGAAGAAGGTCGTCAAGCGCCATATCACTGCCAGCCAGACCACGGTGGACGATGAACCGAAACCGGCCCGCAAGCCGCGCACGCCCAAGGCCGAGGGTGCCGCTCCGGCCAGGAAGAAAGCTGCGCCCAAGACGCCGACAGGCAAGACCGTCAAGGTCGCCTCGTCCAAGAGTGCCGGCGCAAAAAAGGCACCGGCCAAGCGCAAGAGCGCCGCTTAAGCCCAAGCCGGCGTCAAGCTTAGTCCGATGCAACTCGTCATTGCTGCGGTCGGCCACAAGATGCCGGCCTGGATCGAGTCGGGCTTCAACGAGTACGCCAAGCGCATGCCGCCGGAGTGCCGCATCGTCTTGAAGGAAATCAAGCCGATCGAGCGTTCCGACAGCAAGACCGCTGAAACGGTGATGCGCGGCGAGCGCGCCAAGATCGAAGCGGCGCTACCCAAGGGCAGCCGCGTCGTGGCGCTCGACGAGCGCGGCCGCGACCTGACCACGATGCAACTGGCGCAACTGTTGACGCAATGGCGCCAGGACGGGGGCGACGTTGCCTTCGTCATCGGCGGGGCCGACGGACTCGACGCCGAATTCAAGGCGCAAGCCGATCTCCAGGTGCGCATTTCCAGCCTGACCCTGCCGCATGGGATGGTGCGCGTGCTCTTGGCCGAGCAACTCTACCGCGCCTGGTCGATCACGCAAAACCATCCGTACCATCGCGTCTAAAAACCTCCAGCAGCAAACCTTTAACCCGTCATCCCCGTGAAAACGGGGATCCATAGCGCCTCAGTCAAAGGTCTTAAAGTGGATTCCCGTTTCCACGGGGATGGCGGAGGCGCGAGAGACGCCGGTCGGAGGAAAAACATCGTACACACGACCGGCATTGGAAGAACGTCATTTGATGCGCCCGGCGGAATGCGCCTTCGGCTTTTCCACCCTACAAAATCCGTTCTACGCTATGCTTGCGGCATGGCTCCGAATGCGCAAAAAATCTATCTCGCCTCGAAAAGTCCGCGCCGGCGCGAATTGCTGCGCCAGATCGGCGTGCAGTTCGAGTTGCTGATGCTGCGCGAACAGGCGCCGCGCGGCCCCGACGTGACCGAGGAAGTCCTGCCCGGTGAAGCGGCACGCGATTACGTGGCGCGCGTGACGTGCGAAAAAGCCGCATGCGCCGCCCACATCATGCAAGTGCGCCGCCTGCCGTTCCAACCCATCCTCACCGCCGACACCACTGTCGTGGTCGATGGCGCGATACTCGGGAAGCCGGCCGATGCGGCGGAAGCGACAGCCATGCTGCGCGCGCTGTCGGGCCGCAGTCACGAAGTGCTGACCTCGATCGCGCTTTCCCACGGCGACGAATTGACCCAGGTCACGCAATGCTCGGAAGTCGAATTCGCCGCTTTGTCCGACGACGACATCGCCGCCTATTGCGCCGGCGGCGAACCGTTCGACAAGGCCGGCGGTTATGGCATCCAGGGCGCCGCCGCGGCCTTCATCGCGCGCATCGGCGGCAGCTACACCGGCATCATGGGCCTGCCCTTATTCGAAACTGCACAACTGCTGAAACAAGCGGGTATAAAAATCTCATGAGTGAAGACATTCTGATCAACATCACGCCGCAGGAGACGCGCGTGGCGCTGATCCTGCAAGGTGCGGTGCAGGAATTGCACATCGAACGCACGCTCTCGCGCGGCATGGCCGGCAACATCTACCTGGGCAAGGTGGTGCGCGTGCTGCCCGGCATGCAATCGGCCTTCATCGACATCGGCCTGGAGCGTGCCGCCTTCCTGCATGTGGCGGATATCTGGGAAGCCAAGCCGCACGACGGGCCGAGCGGACAAAACAGCCAGAACGGCGCGCCGACGCCCATCGAACGGCTGCTCTACGACGGCCAGGCGCTGACGGTTCAAGTGGTCAAGGACCCCATCGGCACCAAGGGCGCGCGGCTGTCGACGCAAATCTCGATTGCCGGGCGCATGCTGGTCTACCTGCCGCAAGATGCCCACATCGGCATCTCGCAGCGCATCGAGAACGAAGCCGAACGCGAGGCCTTGCGCGCCAAGGTGCAAAGGCTGATGCACCCGGAGGAAAAAGGCGGCTTCATCATCCGCACCATGGCCGAGGACGCAACCGACGCCGATCTCGCAAGCGACGTGGAATACCTGCGCAAGACCTGGGCCACGATCACCCAACAAGCCAAGACGCGCCCGGCGCCGACGCTGTTGCACCAGGACCTGAGCCTGGCCCAGCGCGTGTTGCGCGACTTCGTCAACGACGAGACCTCGACCATCCAGGTCGATTCGCGCGAAAACTTCCAGATGCTGCAGCAGTTCGGCACCACCTTCACGCCGTCGGTCCTGCCCAAGCTGATGCACTACACCGGCGAGCGCCCGCTGTTCGACCTGTACGGCGTGGAAGAGGAAATCGAGCGCGCGCTGGGGCGGCGCGTCGACCTGAAGTCGGGCGGCTACCTGATCGTCGACCAGACCGAAGCAATGACCACCATCGACGTGAACACCGGCAGTTTCGTCACGGGGCGCAATTTCGACGACACCATCTTCAAGACCAACCTCGAAGCGGCGCACGCCATCGCGCGCCAGCTGCGCCTGCGCAACCTGGGCGGCATCATCATCCTCGACTTCATCGACATGGAAAACGCCGAGCACCGGCAAGCGGTGCTGGCCGAATTGAACAAGGCGCTGGCGCGCGACCGCACCAAGATATCGGTATCGGGCTTTTCCGCACTGGGCCTGGTCGAAACCACGCGCAAGCGCACGCGCGAATCATTGGCCCACATCCTGTGCGAACCCTGCCCGGCCTGCCATGGCAAAGGACAAGTCAAGACCGCGCGCACGATCTGCTATGAAATCCTGCGCGAGCTCTTGCGCGAAGCCAAGCAATTCAACCCCAAGGAATTCCGCATCCTGGCGTCGCAACTCGTGGTCGACATGTTCCTGGAAGAAGAATCGCAGCACCTGGCGATGCTGGGCGACTTCATCGGCAAGCCGATTTCGCTGCAGGTGGAGAGCATTTATCATCAGGAGCAGTACGACATCATCCTGATGTAGCGGCCTCTTCCATGAGCGCCTGCAAGGCTTGCGCCACGTCGGCGACGACTTCCGACCAGTCGCCGGCCTGACGCTGGCGAAACAGGCGCATGACGCCGGGATACCACGGGGAATCGGTGCGCTCCAGATGCCAGCGCCAGTCGCAACCTATGGCCGGCAGCAACACCCAGCAGCGCTTGCCCAACGCGCCGGCAACGTGGGCGATGGCGGTATCGACGCAGATCACCAGGTCGAGTTGCGCCACGATCGCGGCGGTGTCGCCCAGATCGGCGATGCGTCCACCCAGATGCAGGAGGCGCCCGGAAGCTGCGGCGGCTTCGGCTTGGTCCTCGCCCTGCCCCTTTTGCAGACTGAAGAATTGCACGTCGGCGGCATGCCACAATGGCTCCAGCACGCCAAGTGAAGGCAGCGAGCGGTTGGTATCGTTCTTGTGTCCCGCGGCGCCCTTCCATACCAGGCCGACCTTGCGCTTGCGCGTCTCCAGTTCCGGTTGCCAGCGTTGTACGCGTTCCGGCAATGCATGCAGATAAGGCAGCGCCGCGGGGACTGCGCCGTTTTGCGTATCGCAGCGCAATGCCAGGCTCATCGGGAACGTCCAGTAGTCTTGGGCGGCGAGTTCGGCCTGTTCGGAAACGATCGCGTCGACGCCTTCCGCACTCTGCAGCAAGGGCGCGAGCACGGCGGTGCAGCACACCGTCAGGCGCGCCAGCCCGCGTTGCTTGAGCAACGGAAAATAGCGCGCGAACTGGATGATGTCGCCCAAGCCCTGCTCGGGCCAGACCACCAGTGTCTTGCCGTTCAAGTCTTCGCCGCGCCATTGCGGAAACGGCAGCGGCGGCAATTTCACCGGCGCATCGGGCGAGGTGGGGTCGAAGCGCGCCTCCAGGTCGGGCAACCCGCGTGCATAGTCTTCCTGCGCCAGGCGCGTCAGGCTCAGGTTGTAGCGCGCCGGCCCGTAATCCGGCTGCAGCTCCAGTGCCCGCTCAAGAGCCTGTTGCGCCTCCTGCTGGCGATTGATTTCCTGGTAGAGCAAGCCCAGATTGTTATACGTGTGCGCCGACTGCGGCTTGAGTTCGAGTGCGCGCCGGTAGCTCGATTCGGCTTCGTCGTATTGCGCAAGCTCCTTTTGCACGATGCCGAGATTGCTGTGTGCATCGGCCAGCGCCGGGTCGAGCGCGAGGGTGCGTTGCAGGCAATCGGCAGCCTCGGCGAGGCGGCCTTGCTTCCACAGCAAAATGCCAAGATTGTTCAAGCCGGGTGTGCCGCTCGGGTCAAGCTCGATGATGCGCCGGTACAACGCTTCGGCTTCCGTCACGCGTCCAGTGTCCTTGAGCAAATTGGCCAGGTTGCACATCATGCTGACATCGTCCGGCGCCAATGCGAGCGCGCGCCGCAACCAGGATTCGGCTTCTTCGACTCTGCCCGTTTGTTGCAGCAGCATGCCGAGCTTGTCGGCATAGGCCGGATGCTCGCGCAGCGCGAGCGCTTGCCGCAAGTGGTTTTCGGCGTCGCTCCGGGCGCCGCCTGCCAGGGCGACCAGGCTCATCATGAACAGCGCTTCGTCGTGTTCGCCGTCGAGGGCCAGCACGCGCCGGCATGTCTCCTGCGCCTGTGCCCAGTCCCCCGACCGGTAGGCAAGCTGGGCCGAAGAAAACAGTGCCGCCGCTTCCACGCGGTCGGTCACGCTGGATTGCTGGTGGAAAAAATCTGCCGCGAGGTCGGCAATTTGCCTGGCACTGCGGGTCAGGGCGATCGGTGCAAGCCAGGACCAGTTGGCTTCGATGCACACAGCCAAAAAGGTATGCGGCTCGAGCACCGCGCCGGTTGCCTCGCGCAAGGCAAGGGCAATCAGCAAATTGTCTGCCGTCAGGGAGGGCGGTATCGCTGTGCCTGCGTCACCCAGGCGATGCGGCGGCTTCAAGCCCACCAGCAGATAGGTCCGGCGCGGCCAGGTCAGGCGCGATATTTTCAGGGACTCGATGGAAGACCACGGTATCTCGACCTCGCCCAGGAGGTGCAAGACGGCGCGCTCAAAGCCGATATAGGCCCTGGCTTCGCGGCTGGAGGGGAAGAAGGCGCGCAACCTGTTCAGGTTGAACAAGCGAAAAAGCGCATGGAACAGGCAGGGCAAGCCGAGTATGAGCGCGGCGACGGCCAGGCCGGCATGTCCGGGCGGCAGCAACGTCGCCACGCCCAGCAAAGCCAAGGCAATGCAGCCGATTGCGATGGCCGACCGAACCACTCTCGCGGCATCGATGTGAATCGCGACGGATTCCGCTTCGGCTGATTCCTGGTCGGATGTCATGCGCATGGCCCGGTATGAAATTGCGCACAATTATAAGTCGGTCAAGCAAGATCCCGTTCATATCCCTGCGAGCCTCAATGCGTGGGGACAACAGAGTCGCATCTCAGGTGCCCACTTCAAGCAACATTAACCAGGCGCCATCTTCCGCAGCATGGCCGCCGCAACAGCGATAACCGAAGTGTAAATTCAAGTAAGTATTTGTAATAAATCAACGCCAGTTGCATGGCGCGCCAATATATTGCTACAGTCGAGAGACACCCTATAATTCCGCGTCAAATCCAATGAAGAATCTGATCGTTTTCTGCATGGCGGCCGCAAGCGCCTGTTTTTGCGCCTGTGCCCAGGCACTACCGGCCATGGATGTCCAGGTCGACGTGTTGCTGGCGCAAAGCGCCGACCTGAAGCAGGCCTTGAACCTGAATGCCAATCAGCAAACCCTGTGGCGCCAGACCGAAGCGAAAATGCGCGCCATCCTCGACGAGCGCCGGCGCCGGCGCGATCACTTGCAAAGCGACATCAAGCAGGGCGTCGGCAATCCCAAGGAGGAATTGCGCGATCTGGCCAAGCTTTACGACAATGAAACCGATCTGAGCTATCGTGAGGATAAACAGTTGCGCGAACTGTTCCTGACGGTCAACGACGCGCTCGACGATACGCAAAGGCAAACCGTGCTGACCACGCTGAACGACCAGTTGCAGCGCGTGCCGGACCGCGGCTGCGAGAGCACCAAGGATGCGGATCAGCCACGCACCCGGGGCATGGGGCACCAGCGCGGCGGCGGCAGCGGACAACCGCAGCAATGAGCATGGAACCTTGGCCATTTGTCCATCTCTTAGGTAAGATTAATCCTTTTTTCGCTGGAGCACGATCATGAAACTGTCGCATCTTGCCGCCTGTGCCTTGCTGGCCTTGCCGCCGCTTGCTTTTGCCTCGCTCGGCGGCAACGCCGATACGGTGCAATCGGACCAGGCGAAAATGAAGGTCGCCGCGCGCGTCACGAAGAGCGCGCTCAACTATACGGTGCAGGAATTGCAGCTCGCCTCGGGCACCGCGGTGCGCGAGTACGTGGCGCAAAACGGCGTCGTCTTCGGCGTGGCCTGGCGGGGGCCGGTCAAGCCCGATCTGCAGCAGGTTCTGGGGCAATATTTCAGCGCATTGTCGGACCCCACCGCCATCAAACACAGCAACCACACACAATTGCATGTGCAAAAAGATGACTTGGTGATCCATTCGAGCGGCCACATGCGGGCTTTCGCCGGCCAGGCCTATCTTTCGAGCGCACTGCCGCAAGGCGTCACAGCTTCCGATATCCAGTGAGGTAAATCATGAAATCGATCAAACTGTATGCGTTCATCGCGGCTTGCGCCTTACTGCTTGCCGCTTGCGGCGGCGGGGGCGGGGGCGGCGGTTCCGGCACCTCATCGACCGGTTCCAGCAGCGGCTCAAGCGGCAGCTCCGGCAGTAGTGGCAGCAGCGGCAACAACACCGTCAGCGTCATCGTCGACGACGGCCCGGCGGCGGTCGGCGGCACGGTCAACGAGCCCTTCGTCAGCGTGACGATCTGCTCGCCTGCGAGCCCGACGACTTGCCAGACCATCGACCATATCCTGGTCGATACCGGCTCGTTCGGCCTGCGCATCATCTCCTCGGAATTGTCCCCCTCGCTGTCGCTGCCGCTCGAAACCGATAGCAGCGGCAATGCACTGGCCGAATGCACCATGTTCGCCGACGGCTATAGCTGGGGTCCGCTGCGCCAGGCGAATGTGCAGATCGGCGGCGAATCGGCCACGTCGGTGCCGGTCCAGGTGATCGGCGACCCGAGCTATAGCGCCCTGGTGCCCTCGGCCTGTTCCTCGACCGGCACGTCGGAAAACACGGTTGCCACCTTTGGCGCCAACGGTGTGATCGGCCTCGGCCCCTTCGTCCAGGATTGCGGCGACTCGTGCGCGCAAAGTTCCGACTCCGGCTTCTATTACGCCTGCAGCGGCTCGTCCTGCCAGGCCAGCACCGCCAGCCTGACGCAGCAGGTGCCGAACCCCGTCGCCCTGTTCGCCAGCGACAACAACGGCAGCAGCCTCACCTTTCCCTCGGTCGCCGCCGGCGGCACCGCCAATCTCAGCGGCACGCTCACCTTCGGCATCGGCACGCAATCGAACAATGGCTTGGGCAGCGCGACCGTCTACACCACCGACGACTACGGCTACATCGTGACGCAATACAAGGGCCAGAGCTATACCGACAGCCTGCTCGACAGCGGCTCGAACGGCCTGTTCTTCAACGATAGTTCGATCCCGCAATGCAGCGACGGCAGCGGCTTCTATTGCCCCAACTCGGCCTTGAGCCTGTCGGCCGTCAACATCGGCCAGAACGGCAACAGCGGCGTGGTCAGTTTCATCATCGGCAACGCCGACGACATGTTCAACAACGACCCGGACGCGACCGCCCTGGGCCAGCTCGGCGGCATCAACGGCGATGGGCAAAGCTTCGACTGGGGCTTGCCGTTCTTCTTCGGCCGCACCGTATATACCGCGCTCGCAGGCTATACTACGAGCGGGGGCACCGGCCCTTATTTCGCTTACTGATTTTTGCCTACTGCTTTTCGATACGACCATGCAAAAGAAATTGAATCTCCGCCCCTGGATTGCCATCCTCGCCTTGTGCGCCTCGAGCGCCGCCCTGGCTTATCAACCCAACGTGGAAGTCCGCGTCGGCGTCCGTCCACCGCCGATGCGCGTCGAGCGCGTTCCGGGGCCGCGCGCCGGTTACGTCTGGGGCCACGGCTACTGGGGCTGGCGCGGCGGCGCGCACGTCTGGATCGGCGGCGGCTGGATTCCGGAACGTCCGGGCTTCCATTACATCGACGCACGCTGGGTCCTGGTTGACGGCGCTTGGGCGTTTTACCCGGCCTACTGGGAACCAGTCGCGGTAGCCCCCGTGATGGTGGTGCCGGCGCCGGTGGTGGTGCAACAGCCGCCGGTGACGTACATCGAACGCCCGCAATCCGATAGTCCGCCGCAGCAGAGCGCGGCGCCCGATGGCATGGACCCGAGCTTCTGGTATTACTGCCATGACCCAGCCGGCTACTTCCCTTACGTGCAACAGTGTGGGAGCAGTTGGCAGCAGGTCACGCCGACTCCGCCGCGCCAATAAAGCGGGGCCGCCCCGGGAATCCTCATGCGCTTTGCGATCACCGGCAGCGACCGTTACTCCCGCATATTCGAGGAATTCCTGGCTGCCGGCTGGAGCCCGGTCAAGCTGTTTTCCTGCCAGCCGGTGAACCGCATGTCGGCCAACGACAGGGTGATGGCGCTGGCCAAGCATCACGGCTGCCCGGTACAACTGACACGCATGCGCGAAGCCGATCTGGACGACCTGGCGCAACGCGGCTGCGATGCGCTGATCGTCGCAAGCTACGACTGGCGTATCGGCCCGTGGCAGAACTACATGCCATACGCCGTCAACTTCCATCCTTCGCCCTTGCCCGTGGGCCGCGGGCCGTATCCGCTGCCGCGCGCCATTATCGAGCGGCGCAAGAGCTGGGCCATGAGCTGCCACAAGATCGAGCATGAATTCGACAGCGGCGACTTGCTGGACATGGAAGAATTCGGCCTGCACGAAGGCGAATCGCACGAAAGCCTGAACCTGAAGCTGCAGATGGCCGCTGGACGCCTGGCGCGCAGGGTCGCGCCGAACTTCGTCGCGTCATGGAACGCCGCCCAGCCCCAAGGGACCGGCGAGTATTGGCCGCTCTTCACCGAGCCCGAGCGCACGATCGATTTCACGGGGACCGTGGCCGACGCCATGCGCATGATGCGTGCCTTTGGCGTGCTCGAATGCTATGGACGCCTGAACGGGCAGCGGATTTTCGTCAGGCAGATGCAGGCCTGGCCGGAGGCGCATAATCTCGCGCCGGAAACCGTGGTCCACGTCAACGGACACGACGTGGTGCTCGCGGTGCGTGACGGCTTCGTCGCCCTGACCGACTGGGGCATCCTGCCCCCTGCCCCGCCGCCGCAACCGAAGTCAACGCCTTAGAGGCTGCGACAAAATTAGCGTGGCTAGGCGCCGCGACGCAGACAGTACGAATGTACGGCAAGGAGCGGCAACAACACCACGGTAATTTTGCCGCAGCCTCTCAGAACCCGCCGGCGAACTGATAGCGACTACCCGGATGCCACATCGTGGCGCTCGAAGCCACGCTGCCGCGCGACAAGGTCTTCCGGTGCAGCACCAGGCAGGCTTCCTTTTGCGCGATGTGCAGCATGTCGGCGATTTCGCGCGGCGGCGACAAGGCTTCGATGCTGTAGTTGACGCTTTGCAGCGGCGCCACCGCCATCAGATATTCGTTGGGCGTGGTGAGGGAAAAATCCTGTTGCAGGTAATCCGGCGCAATCGCCGAATTGACCCAGCGATCCTCGACCTGGATCGGCAAGCCGTTTTCCAGGTGTACGATCACGCTATGAAACAGCAGGTGGCCAATGGCGACGCCGAACTCGGCCGCCAGCACCTCGCCGGCCTTGCTGCGTTCGAGCTTGTGCAATTCGCTGCCATGCCGATGGCCGCGCGCGCGCACTTCATCGGCGATGCTCTTGATTTCGACCAGCGTGGATTGATACTTGTGCTGCGCCACAAAAGTGCCCGACCCTTGCACCCGAGTGAGCACTTGCTGCGTCGTCAGCTCGCGCACGGCGCGGTTGACCGTCATGCGCGAGACGTTGAACTGGCGCGCCAGCTCCTGCTCCGACGGAATCACGTCGCCCTCTTTCCATTTGCCGGCATGGATTTCAGCCAGCAAATGATCCTTGATCTGCTGATAGATAGGAATGGCAATCGCCTCGGCAACGCCTGAATTTTCATTATTTCCCATCTGCGCATCTTAGCATCTTGTATAGTCATGGTAGAAATTTCTTGCTCAAGTTGTCTATACAACTTAAACTAAGCGCCATCCGCCTTTCATTCCCCCATTCGAGGAGTTCGACATGAATGACATGACCGACCAGCCGCTCCAAATCGCCGATCCCCGGCTCGACCCCAGCCGCAATATCCGCGCCCCGCGCGGCAGCGAAAAGACCTGCAAGAGCTGGGTCGCCGAAGCGGCTTACCGCATGATCCAGAACAATCTCGATGCCGAAGTGGCCGAAAATCCCAAGCACCTCGTGGTCTATGGCGGCATCGGCCGCGCCGCGCGCGACTGGGCCAGCTTCGACAAGATCCTCGACACGCTGCGCGAGCTGGAAGACGACGAATCGCTGTTGATCCAGTCGGGCAAGCCGGTTGGCGTATTCAAGACCCATGCCGATGCGCCGCGCGTGTTGATTGCGAACTCCAACCTGGTGCCGAAGTGGGCCAACTGGGAACACTTCAACGAGCTCGATCGCAAGGGCTTGTTCATGTACGGCCAGATGACGGCCGGGAGCTGGATCTACATCGGCAGCCAGGGCATCGTGCAAGGCACCTATGAAACCTTCGTGGAAGCCGGGCGCCAGCACTTCAACGGAGATTGGGGCGGACGCTGGATTTTGACTGCCGGCCTGGGCGGCATGGGCGGGGCACAGCCGCTGGCCGCCACCATGGCCGGCGCCGTCTCGCTGGTGGTCGAGTGCCAGCAAAGCAGCATCGACTTCCGCCTGCGCACCCGCTACGTCGACAAGCAGGCCAAGGATATCGACGACGCGCTGCGCCTGGTGCAGGAACACTGCGCGCGCAAGGAAGCGGTGTCGATCGCCCTGCTCGGCAACGCCGCCGACGTGCTGCCCGAACTGGTCAAGCGCGCCCGTGCGGGCGGCATCAAGCCCGATCTGGTGACCGACCAGACTTCCGCACATGATTTGATCAACGGCTACCTGCCGGCCGGCTGGGACATCGCACGCTGGAAGAGTACGATGCAAGACCCGGCGCAGCACGCCGATTTGACGGCGGCGGCGGCGCGATCCTGCTCGGTGCACGTGCAAGCCATGCTCGATTTCCACGCCATGGGCATTCCGACCGTGGACTACGGCAACAACATCCGCCAGGTAGCTTTCGACGACGGCTTGAAGAACGCCTTCGATTTCCCCGGCTTCGTGCCGGCCTACATCCGCCCCTTATTCTGCGACGGCAAGGGCCCGTTCCGCTGGGTCGCGCTGTCGGGCGACCCGGAAGACATCTACAAGACCGATGCCAGGATCAAGGAGCTGTTCCCGCAAAACAAGGCGGTGCATCATTGGCTCGACATGGCGCGCGAGCGCATTGCGTTCCAGGGTCTGCCGGCGCGCATCTGCTGGCTAGGCCTGGGAGAACGCCATCTGGCCGGCCTGGCCTTCAACGAGATGGTCAAGAGCGGTGAATTGAAGGCACCGATCGTAATCGGGCGCGACCACCTCGACACCGGCTCGGTCGCCAGCCCCAACCGGGAAACCGAAGGCATGCGTGACGGCACCGATGCGGTGTCGGACTGGCCGCTGTTGAACGCGCTGTTGAATACTGCAGGCGGCGCGAGCTGGGTCTCGCTACACCACGGCGGCGGCGTCGGCATGGGCTATTCGCAGCATGCCGGCATGGTGATCGTGGCCGACGGCAGCGATGCCGCAGCCAAGCGGCTGGCACGCGTACTGGTCAACGACAGCGGCTCGGGCGTGATGCGCCATGCCGATGCGGGCTACGAGCAGGCAGTGGCCTGCGCCAAGCGCAATCACCTCAACCTGCCGATGATCACGTAAAAGAGAACCACAGAATATGTCACATACCTTCACTATCGAACCGGGCAAGCTGACGCTGTCCGACATCCGCAACGTCTGGCTTGCGCCGCAAACCTTCGCGCTGGCTGCAAGCGCCTACCCTGTGATCGAGGCTTCGGCCGCGACGATTGACCGCATCGTCGCCAAGGGCGACGCAGCCTACGGCATCAACACCGGCTTCGGCAAGCTGGCCAAGACGCGCATCCCGGACGACCAGCTCGAACAATTGCAGCGCAACCTGATCCTGTCGCATTCGGTCGGCACGGGCGATCTGCTCGACGACACCGTCGTGCGCCTGATCCTGCTGATGAAGATCGGCAGCCTGGCGCGCGGCTATTCCGGCATACGCGCGGTCGTGATCGACACCATGATCGCGCTGGTCAACGCCGGTATCATGCCGTGCATTCCGGCCAAGGGTTCGGTCGGCGCCTCGGGCGACCTGGCGCCGCTGTCGCACATGACGCTGGCCCTGATCGGCGAAGGCGAGGTGCGCGTCGCGGGCAAGATCATGCCGGCCAAGCAGGCGCTGGAACAGGCCGGCATCAAGCCGGTGGTGCTGGCGGCCAAGGAAGGCCTCGCCTTGATCAACGGCACGCAAGTGTCGACTGCACTCGCCTTGCATGGCCTGTTCATGGCAGAGCGCTTGCTGCAAGCTGCAACGGTTACCGGTGCGCTCTCGGTCGATGCAGCCAAGGGCAGCGATGCGCCGTTCGATCCGCGCGTGCACGTGGTACGCGGCCAGCCGGGCCAGATCGCGATTGCCGATGTCTATCGCCAGCTGCTTGCCGGCAGCGGCATCCGCCGTTCGCACCTGATCGACGACGAACGCGTGCAAGACCCATACAGCCTGCGCTGCCAGCCGCAAGTGATGGGCGCCTGCGCCGACCTGATCGCCAACACCGCGCGCACGCTGCTGATCGAGGCCAATGCCGTGACCGACAACCCGCTCGTCTATGCCGAGCGCGATGAAGTCATCTCGGGCGGCAATTTCCACGCCGAACCGGTGGCGTTTGCCGCCGATACGCTGGCCCTGGCGATTGCCGAAATCGGTGCGCTGGCCGAGCGCCGCATTGCGCTCTTGATCGACTCGAGCTGCTCGGGCCTGCCGCCGTTCCTGGTTGCCTCCTCGGGCTTGAACTCGGGCTTCATGATTGCCCACGTGACCGCCGCCGCTCTGGCTTCGGAAAACAAGTCGCTGGCGCATCCCGCGAGCGTGGACAGCCTGCCGACCTCGGCCAACCAGGAAGACCATGTCAGCATGGCGACGTTTGCCGGCCGGCGCCTGCGCGAGATGGCGGAAAACACCGCTACCATCGTCGCCATCGAATTGCTGGCTGCGGCGCAGGGCATCGACTTCCACCAGCCGCTCGCGACGTCGGACCACCTGGCCAAGGTGCATGCCTTGCTGCGCGAAAAAGTTGCCTTCTTCGACAAGGACCGCCTGTTCGCGCCCGATATCGAGGCGGCCAAGGAATTGGTCGTCACGGGCCAGGTCAGCGCGGCCTGCGCGGACTTGTTCGCCAAGCTGCCGCAATAAGGCCATGAAGCCCGTCGCCTATGGCGAACTCGTCGCCGCGCCGTGGAAAAACGGCGGCGGCATCACGCGCGAGTTGGCTTGCTACCCGGCGGGTGCGGGCTTCGACGATTTTCTGTGGCGCGTGTCGATTGCCGACGTCATGCAATCGGGACCGTTCTCACGCTTTCCCGGCATCGACCGTGTGATCGTGCTGCTCGATGGCGGCGGGATGGTGCTGCGTAGCGATGAAGGCGCACATGCCTTGACCACGGCGCTCGCGCCGCACGCGTTTCGCGGCGAAGCACAGGTCGAGGCGGAACTGGTGTCGCCGTCGCGCGACTTCAACCTGATGCTGCGGCGCGGCCGGGTTGAAGGGTCGGTATCGGTGTTGCGCGCATCGACAAAACTGGCATCGGGCCGAGCCGCACGCCTGCTGTTTTGCGCAAGCGGCAAGTGGCAGATCGGCAGCGGCTGCGTGTTGAACACTGGCGATCACGTGCTGGGCGAAACCAACGCGGCAAACGACATCGCCATGTTCGAAGCCGGCGCCCTGCTCTGCGTCGACATCGCTCATCCAAGGGATTGATCATGCAAAACTGCGTCTGGACCCATGCCCGCATCGCGCCACATGGCGACCCAACCGAGGTCATCGAGCAAGGCGCCATCGCCGTGCGCGCCGGCAGGATCGACTGGATCGGCAGCTTCGACGACTTGCCCGCATCGTTCGACGACCTGCCGCGCCACGACACCGGCGGCAAATGGATCACACCCAGCCTGATCGATTGCCACACCCATCTGGTCTATGGCGGCAACCGCGCCGACGAATTCGCGCTGCGGCTGGCCGGCGCGAGCTACGAAGAGATCGCGCGCCAGGGCGGCGGCATCGTCTCGACTGTAATGCAAACACGCGCCGCAAGCGAAGACGAACTCTATGCGCAATCGGCACCGCGCCTGAAGAACCTGATCGCCGAAGGCGTGGGCGTGATCGAAATCAAATCGGGCTATGGCCTCGATCTGGAAAGCGAACGCAAGATCCTGCGCGTGGCGCGCCGGCTCGGGCGCGATTTCCCCGTCACGGTCTACACTACCTTCCTCGGTGCGCATGCTTTGCCGCCCGAGTATCGTGGCCGGGCTGACGACTACATCACGCTGGTGTGCGACACCATGTTGCCCGTGCTCCATGCCGAGGGCCTGATCGATGCGGTCGACGTGTTTTGCGAAGACATCGGCTTCACACTGGAACAAAGCGAGCGCGTCTTCGCCAGGGCGGCGCAGTTGGGCTTGCCGGTCAAGATGCATGCCGAACAATTGTCCAACATGGGCGGCACGCAACTGGCGGCGCGCTACAAGGCATTGTCGACCGATCATCTCGAATATCTCGCTGAAGCCGACGTGCTGGCGATGAAGGAAGCCGGCACCGTTGCCGTGCTGCTGCCGGGCGCTTTTTACTTCCTGCGCGAAAAGCAATTGCCGCCGATCGATTTGCTGCGCAAGCATGGCGTACCCATGGCGCTGGCCACCGATTGCAATCCCGGTACGTCGCCTGCCACCTCGCTGTTGTTGATGTTGAATATGGCATGCACGCTGTTCCGCTTCACCGCGCCCGAGACGCTACGCGGCGTGACGCTGCATGCGGCACGAGCCTTGGGCCAAAGCGCCAAGCACGGCGCACTCGAAGCCGGCCGCGCCGCCGATTTTGCGATCTGGGATGTAGCGACATTGGCCGAACTGGCTTACCGCCTGGGCGGCAATCCGTGCAGCGCGGTCGTGCATAACGGCAAGCTGGTCAACCTGTGAATAAACCAATGACGACACCCCGACTACTGGCCGAACACGCGCTGCTGCCCGAAGGCTGGCGCGACGATGTCTTGCTCGAATGGGATGGCGATGGCTGGCTGACGTCGGTGCAAGCCCGGTACGCCGGGCCATTCGACGGCGAACGCGTCGCGCTCGTCATCCCCGGCATGACCAACCTTCACTCGCACGCCTTCCAGCGCGCCATGGCCGGCTTGACCGAATACCGCGCCAATCCGGTCGACAGCTTCTGGAGCTGGCGCACGCTGATGTATCGCTTCGCCGCCGGGCTCACGCCCGACATCCTGAAGGCCGTGGCGCGCCAGCTTTATAGCGAAATGCTGATGGCGGGCTATACCTCCGTGTGCGAATTCCACTACCTGCATCACGATGCGAACGGCAAGCCTTATGCCAACGGGGGCGAGATGTCGGCCTGCCTGATCGAAGCGGCAGCCGACGCCGGCATCGGCTTGACGCTGTTGCCCGTGATGTACCAGTACAGCGGTTTCGGCGCCAAGCCGCCGCTGGACAACCAGGCACGCTTCATCAATTCGCCGCAGTGGATACTGCAGACCCTGCACGAATTGCAACGCGCGCATCCGCAGCACGCAGGCCTGCGTTACGGCGTCGCGCCGCACTCGCTGCGGGCCGTCTCGCCCGACAGCTTGCGCGAACTGCTGCACGGCCTGCACGCGTTCGACCGCACAGCGCCGGTACACATCCACATCGCCGAACAGGTCAAGGAAGTCGAAGACAGCATGACATTCTGCGGCGCGCGGCCGGTGCAATGGCTGCTCGACAATATCGAAGTCGACGCGCATTGGTGCCTGGTCCACGCCACGCACATGACGCTTGACGAAACCGCCGCACTTGCCAAGAGCGGCGCCGTAGCCGGCATCTGCCCCAGCACCGAAGCCAACCTCGGCGACGGCATCTTCAATGGTGTTGAGTATCTTGAAGCAGGCGGCGCCTGGGGCATCGGTTCAGACAGCCATATCTGCGTCGATGCCTTCGAGGAATTGCGGCTTTACGAATACAGCCAGCGCCTGCTGCACCACCGGCGCAACGTACTGGCTGGCGAGTCGGGCCATGTCGGCGCCGATCTCTATCGTGCTGCGTTGCATGGCGGCGCCCAAGCCAGCGGCCGGTCTGTCGCGGGATTGCAGCGTGGTCAATGCGCCGATTTCATCGTGCTCGATGCGGATCATCCCAATCTACACGGCAAACGCGGCGACACCCTCGCCGATTCCCTGGTTTTCGCCCGCCATGGCGCGGACCCTGTGCAAGCCGTAGTCAGCCGGGGGCAATGGGTGGTGAAAAATGGGCAACACCGGCGCCATGATGCCTATGGCGCCGAATATCGCCACGCCATCCGCCATTTGCAGGATAATTGAGGCCAGGAAAACGCGTTCGTCCAAGGGACCGTTGAAAAACGTAGCGAGCGACAGGATCATGACCAGCTCAGGCACACCCATTTTCAAGTTTCACCAAGGCAGCACACCGCTCCTGGTGTCGATGCCGCACGTCGGCACGCACATCCCGCTGTCCATCGCGCAATGCATGACGGAAGACGCACTGCGCCTGGCCGACACCGACTGGCACCTGGAGTTGCTATACGACTTCTTGGATGAGCTCGGCTGCTCCACCATCGCGGCAACCCATTCACGTTACGTGATCGACTTGAACCGCCCGCCCGACAACGCCAATCTTTACCCCGGCCAGGACACGACGGGCCTGTGCCCGATCGACACCTTCGACCGGCAACCGCTCTACCGGGAAGGCATGCTGCCCGACGGCGCTGAAATCGAGCGTCGCACGGCAGCCTACTGGAAACCCTACCATGACGCCCTGCAGGCCGAGCTGCAACGCCTGCGCGCCGAGCATGGCGTCGCCATGCTGTGGGATGCCCATTCGATCGCCTCAATCGTCCCGCGCTTCTTCGAAGGAAAGCTGACCGACTTCAACCTCGGCACGGCTTCCGGCACATCCTGCACCGACGAGCTGGCGCACCAGCTCTCGGCTATCGCCAATTCGGCCTCGGTCTACACCACGGCCTTGAACGGCCGCTTCAAGGGTGGCTACATCACGCGCCAATACGGCAGGCCGGCGGACAACATCCATGCCGTGCAGCTTGAGCTGTCGCAGATCACCTACATGGAAGAGAGCTTCCCGTTCCGCTTCAATGAAAAGGTAGCGGCGCAGGTCCGGCCGACCTTGAACCGCTTGCTGGAAGCCATGCTGGCGTGGGCGCAGAAGCATCGCTGAACATAGCGTGGCGGCGCGGATGCGGCGCGGTGTGTCCCCGCCTCAAGTAGAATGGATGGCGACACCATTCAAAAAGCGACGCTCCATGCCTGCCCTGCCACCCGACCTGCCAACCCGATTCCTGCAAAGCGGCATCCGGGACGTCGAATGCATCTTCCCTGACGTTTCAGGCTACCCGCGCGGCAAGCTGATGCCGGCGCTAGCCTTCTCGCAAGGCGCCGAATTGCGCATCGCGCAGGCGATTCCGATGCAGTGCATCACGGGCGAATATTCCTATCATCCGATCTTCCCCGATGCCGACCCCGATGTGCGCCTGGTGCCTGATTACAGCACCTTGGTCGATATCCCCTGGACCAGTGTGCCGCGCGCGCTGGCGATCCACGACTGCGTGGAATTGAACGGCGAGCCGTGCGCGTTTGCGCCGCGCTCGGTGTTGAAGGCCGTGCTCGAACGCTATGCCGCAGCCGGATTGACCCCGGTGGTGGCGCCTGAAATCGAGTTTTACCTGGTAGCGCCGAACACGAATCCCGATCTGCCGCTGGCGGCGCCCGCCGCGCGCAACGGCCGCGCCGAAAACGGGCAATCGGCGTACAGCCTCAATATGCTCAACGAATTGGCGCCGTTCTGGGATGAATTTCACAAGGCGATCGATGCGCTTGGCATCAAGGGCGACACCTGGATCCATGAAGTGGGTCTGTCGCAATTCGAAATCAACCTCGTGCACGGCGATGCCCTCGCTGTGGCCGACCAGGCCTTCCTGTTCAAATACGCGGCCAAGGAAATCGCCATCAAGCATGGGCTGAACGCCGTGTTCATGGCCAAACCCATTGCCGGACAGCCGGGCAGTTCGATGCACCTGCACCAAAGCGTGGTGGATGCGCATGGCGCCAACATCTTTGCCGAGGCGGACGGCAGCGACAGCGCGAAGCTGCATCATTTCATCGGCGGCCTGCAGCATTACCTGCCCGATTTGATGCTGGTGTTCGCGCCGTCAGTGAATTCGTACCGCCGCTTCGTCGCCGGCAGCCAGGCGCCGATCAATCTGCAGTGGGGCGTCGACAACCGCACCACCGGCTTGCGCATTCCGCTCTCAGGCGCAGTAGCGCGCCGCGTGGAAAACCGCATTGCCGGTGCGGACGCGAATCCATATCTGGCGTTGGCGGCGTCGCTCGCAGCCGGTTTGGCGGGCATTGAAGAACAACGCATGCCAAGCGTTGCAATCGATGGCAGCGCCTACGATTGCAAACACGAGCTGGCGCCAACCATGTTCGCCGCCTGGGAAAGCATGGTGAACAGCACCGATGCGCGCCGGCTGATGGGCGACGGCTTCGTGACAGCTTACTGCGCGGTGAAAAAACTGGAATACGATCACTTCCAGAGCGAGATCGGTGCCTGGGAGAGGCGCTACCTGGCGCCGCAGGCCTAGCCCGGCAGGGTTGCAAGCGCGCTAGTCCAGCATGCCGCGCAAGGCGTCCCACACCATCTGCGATTCCAGATGCTTCATGCAGTTCTGATGCCCCAATGGGCATTCGCGCTGTTTGCACGGCGAGCACGACAGCCGCAATGACAGTGCCTTGGCGACGTCGGAGAACGGCGGCGCGTGGTCAGGGTCGGTCGGGCCGTATAGCGCGACCACGGGGCGATTCAGTGCGGACGCGATATGCATCAGGCCCGAGTCGTTGCTCACCACAGCATCGGCGCTGGCGAGAACAGCCAGCGCCTGTTCCAGGCTCGTGACGCCCGCCAGATTTTTTACCGTGCCGGCCTGGGCGGCAATCTCTTCGCACACGTCGTGATCCTTGGCCGAGCCGAGCAGCACGATGTCCGCGTCCGGATGAGCGTCGCGTATGGTGTGCGCCAGGCGCGCGAAATGCGTGGTCGGCCAGCGTTTGGCGGAACCGAATTCCGCGCCCGGTGCGAAGGCGATCATGGGCCGGCCGAACTGCACGCCCAGTTCGGATAAGGCCTTGTCGCGCACCGCGTCGGCCAGGTGCAGGCGCGGGCGCGGCAACTGGTCGGGGTGATGGAATTGATGCGTCGGCTTCGCTGCCAACGCCGCATAAAACGACACCATGGGCCGCGGCGCGGCGCGGTCGTCGTGGTGCATGATGTTGATCAGGCCGTAACGGGTCTCGCCCTTGTAGCCGACGCGATGCCCTATTCCGGCCAGCCAGGGAATCAGGGCGAATTTCAGGGTGTTGGGCAACACATAGGCCGCGCGATAGCCGCGCTGCCTCAAGTGGCGTGCGAGCTTCCAGCGCTGGCCCAGTTGCATCTTGCCGTGCTTCAAGGGCGTCTCGATCACCGTATCGATCTCGCGCATGGCGCGCCAGACGGGCGCGACCCAGGCAGGCGCCAGCACGTCGATGGGATGACTGGGATCTTCCTTGTGCAGCAACTGCACCAGCGGCTGGGCCATGACGGCATCGCCGATCCAGTTCGGCGAAATGATCAGGCGGCGCGCCGTCATTTGCGCGGCACGCGGCCCATGAGGTAGAACTCGTCGTTGGGCCGCATCGAGGTCACATTGGCCATGCGGTTGGACAGGCCGAAGAAGGCGGTAATCGCCGCAATGTCCCAGACGTCTTCATCGTCGAAGCCGTGCGCGTGCAGCGCCTGGTAATCGTCTTCGTTCACGCGTTCCGAATCGAGGCAGACCTTGAGCGCGAAATCGAGCATGGCGCGCTGGCGCAGCGTGATGTCGGCCTTGCGGTGATTGGTCGCAACCTGATCGGCGATCAGCGGATTCTTCGAATAGATGCGCAGCAAGGCGCCGTGCGCCACCACGCAATACAGGCAATGGTTGCGCGCGGACGTGGTGGTGACGATCATCTCGCGGTCGGCCTTGGTCAGGCTGCCGGTTTCCTTGAGCATCAAGGCGTCGTGATAGGCGAAGAAGGCGCGGAATTCGGCGGGGCGATGGGCAAGCGACAGGAATACGTTGGGCACGAAGCCGGCCTTTTCCTGTACGGCGAGGATGTTTTCCCGGATGTCGTCGGGCAAGTCCTTCAGCTCGGGCACGGGAAAGCGTGAAATCGGTAAAGACTGCGTCATCAAGCCACCTCTTTCTCAAATTGGGAATGGTACAGGCTGGCGTAAGCGCCGCCCTTGGCCAGCAATTCGGCATGCGAACCGATTTCGACGATGCGGCCATGCACTAAGACCACGATGCGGTCCGCGCGTTCCACGGTCGATAGCCGGTGCGCGATCACCAGCGTAGTGCGGCCCTGCATCAACTCATCGAGCGCCTTTTGCACCATGCGTTCCGATTCGGAATCGAGCGCCGAGGTCGCTTCGTCGAGGATCAGGATCGGCGCATCCTTGTAGATCGCGCGCGCAATCGCCAGGCGCTGGCGCTGGCCGCCGGAGAGCTTGTTGCCGTTGTCGCCGACTTCGGTGTCCAAGCCTTGCGGCAGGCCGGCGATGACTTCGGTCAGGTGGGCCGCACGCGCCGCCGCTTCCACGCGCGCCGGGTCGGGGTTCGCGTCGCCATAGGCGATGTTGGCTCGCACCGTGTCGTCGAACAGCACCACGTGCTGGCTCACCATGGCCATTTGCGCGCGCAAGCTGTGCAGTGCGAGCTTGCCGATCGGCTCGCCGTCAAGACGGATTTCGCCGCTGGTGGTTTGCTGGAATTCCGGCACGAGATTGACCAGCGTGGTCTTGCCGCCGCCGGACATGCCGACGAAGGCGACCGTCTCGCCGGGCGTGATCGAGAGATCGATATTGGACAGGGCCGGCCTTTCGGCCCCGGTATAGGTAAAGCCGACATCGACGAAATCGAGCCGGCCACGGGCGCGTTCGACCAGGACCTTGCCGTCGGTGCGCTCGCCCTCGGCATCGACCAGGGCGAATACGGCATCCGACGCCGACAGGCCGCGCTGCAGCGGGCCATTGACCTCGGCCAATTTCTTCAAGGGTGCCAGGATCATCAGCATATTGGTGATGAAGGCGACGAATTCGCCGGTAGTCTGTTCGCCGTGCGTGGCCTGGATCAGGGCGATGACGATCACGATCGACACCGCAACGGCTGTGAGGGTCTGCGTGATCGGCACGGTGGCGGCGAAGGTGCTGGCCATCTTGATCGAATAGCGTCGCACCTCGTCGGCGCGTTGCTCGAAGCGCTTGCGCTCGTAATCCTGGCCGCCGAACAGCTTGATCACCTGGTGCGCACGCGTGGTTTCTTCCAGCACCTGGGTCATGTCGGCATTGATGGAGAGAAACCGCTTGGTGAGCATGCTCAGGCGCTTGCCCGTGATGCGGATGATGACGGTGGTGATCGGAATCAGCGCCAGCGTAACCAGCGTCAGGCGCCAGTTCAGATACAACAGATAACCCATCAGGCCGAGGGCGGTCAGCCCACTGAGCATCGCATTGACCAACACATTCTTGATCATCTCGATGACTTGCTGCGACTCGAACATCATCGAGTTGATCACCTGCCCCACGGACTTGGTGTTGTAAAAGCCGAGCGGCACATCAAGCAGGCGGTCGAACATGCTGCGCCGCATTTCATTCAACAGGCGCGTCGAGACCCAGGTGATCAGGTAGGTTGTGGTGAACGTGGACACGCCGCGCACGATGAACAGGGAAATGACCGCGACCGGCACGCTCCAGAACGGAATCGTGGGCGGCTTGGCAAACCCGCGGTCGAGCAGCACCTTGAGCATCCAGACCAGGGCCGGCTCGGTGAGCGCCGTGAAGGCCATGGTGACCAGCGCCAGCACCAGGCGCCCGGTATGCGGTTTCATGGCCTGCAACAGGCGCTTGAGACTTGCGGGGATCATTGTTTCTTGTCGTGATGGAATTCGAATAATCGGAAGTACACCCGCCGGAAGTGTAACCGGCATTTGCGGCAAGTCCGCCGGCTTTCAAGCCGTATGCCGCAAGCAGTCGGTGAATGACGGAACTGCCGACGAAACTGCGGACGAATCTGCCCGTGAAACCGCGCTACAATCCGGCAATTGCATTTTGATCACGATCATGAAACTTTCCGTCATCATCATCACCAAGAATGAGGCGCAACACATCCAAGCTTGCCTGGACAGCGTCAAATTCGCAAATGAATGGATTATAGTGGATTCGGGCAGCACGGACGGCACGCAAGACATCGCACGCGCGTTCGGCGCCACCGTGATCGAAACGCCCGACTGGCCCGGTTTCGGCCCGCAAAAGAACCGCGCGCTGGACGCCGCCACGGGCGATTGGGTGCTCTCCATCGACGCCGACGAACGCATCCCCGATGCCCTGCGCGAGGAAATCGCCGCCGCCATCGGCGCCAGCGCGCATCCAGCCTACGCCATCCCGCGCCTGTCGAGCTTTTGCGGCCGTTTCATCCGTCATTCGGGCTGGTATCCCGACTACATCGTGCGCCTGTTCCAACGCGACGCCGGCCGTTTCTCGACCGACCTGGTGCACGAAAGCGTCAAGCTGAACAAAGACGATTGCGGCAGGCTAAAAGCCGCCATGCTGCATTACAGCTATGCCGACGACGAAACCTACCTGCGCAAGCTGCAGCAATACTCGACCCTGGGCGCACAGCAAGCCTTCGCCCGCGGCAAGCGCAGCGGCCTGGGCAGCGCCATCCTGCACGCCTGCACCTCATTCCTGCGCGCCTACATCATCCGCTGCGGCTTCCTCGACGGCAAGGCCGGCTTGATGGTGGCGCTCTCGTCGGCGGAGAGCACGTATCACAAGTATTTCAAGTTGATGCTGTTGACCGAGGCCGAGAAAAAGAAATAGTCGACGCATCGGCAAGCGAGGTAGTAGGGTGGGTGCAACCCGCCAGCGTTTAAAGAAAGCCATTTGACGCACCGGTGGGTTGCGCTGCGCTCCACCCACCCTACGATCCTTACCGTGATCGAGGTTGGCTTCATAACACTCAGCCCAACCTACAAAAACGCTACTCCCCCGCAATATCCCGATAAATATCAAGATAATCGCTAGTCATCGCCGCAATATCATGCGCCTGCGCAAACCCGAGCGCACCAGAACGCAGCTTCTCGCGCAAGGAAGAATCCTCCAGCACCCGCTGAATCGCCGCAGCCCATTGCAAGGGATTGACGCTATCAAGCATGATCCCGCGCTCCTGCTCGCCAACCAGCTCGGGCAAGCCGCCCACATTCGACGTCACCACCGGCACACCGAGAAGCATCGCGTCCAGCACCGAAGAACCCAGCCCCTCCTCGCGCGAGGGAAAGGCAAACACATCCATCGCCGCAATCCACGAGCCCACGTCGTCCTGGAATCCGGCGAACACGATGCGCGGATCATTGCGCGCCTGACGCTGGAATTCGCCCTTGTCCGGTCCTTCACCCAGCAGCACCAGGCGCGCTTGCGGATACTGCTCCGTCAGAATGCGAAACGCCGCAATCAGCGTCGACTGCCCCTTGTGATGATCATGCAAGGCGCCGACGTTGCCGATGACGGGCGCGCCGCCGAGTTCGGCACGGATGGCCTCGGCACGCCCGAGGTCGCCGCCATGGCGCGTGCAGGAATCGAGGATGGTATGGACGTGATGCCCGGTGCCTTCCTTGAGCCGCGCCGCCACGTCGCGCGACACGCCGACCAACTCCGTTGCGCGGCGGTATACGATGCGATTGATGAAGTTGGCCGACACCGGATTGGGAATGCGGCGCGTGATGAGATAAGGCGTGCCATGCATGAAGTTTTCGATCGCGGCCCAGTACGCGCCGCGCGCTTCATGCACGTGGATGATGCGCGGTGCGGCTTCATGCACCTGGGCCTTGTGGCCGAACAGCGGGCCGCGCGCGTGGCGCACCGCAAAACCGGCTGCCTTGGCACGCCGCCCCAGTTCCGAGCGGGGTTGGCACAACAGGCCTTGCGCCACGCCGTGCGCCGCCAGACCTTCCATCAAATTCAAGGTCTGCCGCTCCCCGCCGCGAAATCCCCTGGCGAAATTGACGTGTTCTATGAACACTCAATACTCCACTTCGGCATTCACCACACCGAGCCGCTCGTTGAGCAACTGCTTCAGCGCATCGGCGGGCATCACGCGCCAGTCGTCGGGCCAGGCGATGTCGCAACTGCCGATCCCTTGCGGCGTGTAGCGTAGCACGAAGGGCAGACCGTCGGCCGAGCGGTACGGCGCCAGCAGGGCCTTGATCTGTTCCGTGTCGAACGCCTGCGCATAGGGAAACCAGAACTTCTTGCCGAAGTGCACACGCGCGGTGGCAATGTCCATCACGCGATCAGCCGTGATGCGCAAGCCGCCGGTAAAGCGGTCTTCCGACACCTTGCCCTGCACTGCCAGGAATTCGTCTTCCTTGAACATGTTGCGATTGGCGTCGAACACCTCGTTGTACACCGTCACTTCGACCGCGGCGGTGCCGTCGTCGAGCGTCACGATCAACATCTTGCCGCGCTGGGTCATCTGCGTGCGCAGGCCTGAAATCACGCCGGCCATCAGGCGCGGCTCGCGCGATGGGCTGAGATCGGCCAGCTTGCCGCGCGCGAAACGGCGCGCTTCGGGCGCATAGGCGTCGAACATGTGGCCCGAGAGATAAAAGCCGAGCGCGAGCTTTTCTTCGGAAAGTCTCTGCTTGTCGCTCCACGGCCGGGCCTTGACGTATTCGGGCGGCGATTCGAGGTCGCTATCTTCGCCACCGAACAAACTCACCTGATTGGCCGCCGCCTCGGCCTGCTCGGCGCCTTCCAACGCAAGCGGCACCGAAGCGAGCAGGATGCCGCGATCGATGCCAAGGCTGTCGAACGCACCGGCACGAATCAGCGATTCGATCGTGCGGCGGTTCACCTGTCTCTTGTCGACCCGCTTGGCGAAATCGAACAAATCGGTGAAGGGCTTGGCCTGGCGCGCCACGATGATGGCTTCAATGGCATTCTGGCCCGAGCCCTTGACGGCCCCGAGGCCGTAGCGAATCTTGGTCGCCTTCTTGCCCGGCTCGCCCTCGGGTGTGAAGCGATAGTTGGAGAAATTGATATCGGGCGGCAAGAGGGCGAGCTTGCAGGTTTCGATCGCGTCTTCGACCAAAATCTTGATCTTGTCGGTGTCATCCATCGCGAGCGACAAGTTGGCCGCCATGAAGGCGGCCGGATGATGCGCCTTGAGGTAAGCCGTGTAATACGACAGGAGCGCGTAAGCGGCCGCGTGCGACTTGTTGAAGCCGTAGCCGGCGAACTTTTCCATCAAGTCGAAGATTTCGTCGGCCTTCTCTTCCGAGAGGCCGTCCTTGCCCGCGCCTTCGCGGAAAATCTTGCGATGCTCGGCCATTTCCTCGGCCTTCTTCTTGCCCATCGCACGGCGCAGCAAGTCGGCGCCGCCGAGCGAGTAGCCGCCCACCACCTGGGCCATCTGCATCACCTGCTCCTGATACACCATGATGCCGTAGGTTTCGGCCAGGATGCCTTCGGCGCGCGGATCGGGATAGTCGAATTTTTCGCCGTGCTTGCGCTTGCAGAAGTCCGGAATCAGGTCCATCGGGCCGGGGCGATACAAGGCCACCAGCGCAATGATGTCCTCAAAGCGGTCGGGCCGCGCTTCCTTCAGCATGCCTTGCATGCCACGGCTTTCAAGCTGGAACACCGCCACCGTCCTGGCCTTGGTCAGCAGCTCGTACGATGCCCTGTCGTTCAACGGCAGTTTCGCCAGGTCGAACTCCGCCAGCGCAGGATCGAGATCCTTGATGTAGCGCACCGCGCGGTCGAGAATCGTCAGCGTGGTCAAGCCCAGGAAGTCGAACTTCACCAGGCCCACGGCTTCCACGTCGTCCTTGTCGTATTGCGAGACCACGCCGGTCTCGCCGCCTTGCGTATAGAGCGGGCAGAAGTCGGTCAGCTTGCCCGGCGCGATCAGCACACCGCCGGCGTGCATGCCGATGTTGCGCGTGATGCCCTCGACCTGTTGCGCCAGTTCGAGCAATTGCTTGACTTCTTCCTCCTTGTCGCGCCGCTCGGCGAGCAAGGGCTCCTCTGTGAGCGCGTCGGCAATCGTGACCAGCTTGCCCGGCTTGAACGGAATCAGCTTGGAAATGCCGTCGCAAAAGCCGTAGCCGAAATCGAGCACGCGGCCCACGTCGCGCACCGCGCCCTTGGCCGCCATGGTACCGAAGGTGGCGATCTGCGACACGGCATCCTTGCCGTAGCGGTCTTTCACGTACTGGATGACGCGGTCGCGCCCTTCCTGGCAAAAGTCGATGTCGAAGTCGGGCATCGAGACGCGTTCAGGGTTCAAGAAGCGTTCAAACAGCAGGTTATATTCGAGCGGATCGAGGTCGGTGATCAACAGCGAATACGCCACCAGGGAACCGGCACCGGAACCACGGCCCGGCCCCACCGGCACGCCGTTGTTCTTGGCCCACTGGATAAAGTCGGCCACGATCAGGAAGTAGCCGGGGAAGCCCATCTTGATGATGGTGTCGGTTTCGAACTTCAGCCGCGCTTCGTAGCGCGCGCGTTCCTTCTCGCGCTTTTCCTCGTTGGGAAACAGATGGACCAGACGCATTTCCAGCCCGGACTTCGCTTCGGTCACCAGGAATTCGTCGATCGTCATGCCGTCGGGCGTCGGAAAATCCGGCAGCTTCGGCTTGCCCAGCACGAGCGTGAGATTGCAGCGCTTGGCGATCTCGATCGAATTCTGCAAAGCCGCAGGCATGTCGGCAAACAGATCCGCCATCTCGGCTTGCGTCTTGAACGAGAGTTGATCGTTGAAACGCTTGGTGCGGTGCGGATTGGCCAGAATCTCGCCTTCGGCGATACAGGTGCGCGCCTCGTGCGCGATGAATTCATCGCGCGAAACGAATTGGATCGGATGCGTCGCCACCACCGGCAAGCCCAGGCGCGCGGCAATCGCCGCCGAATGACGCACCTGCGGTTCCATATTGGGCTGGCCGGCGCGCTGCACTTCGACGTAGAAATGGCCGGGGAAGATTTTCGCCCAGCGTGCGGCGTTTTGTTCCGCCGCAACGAGATTGCCGTTGTCGATCGCGTGTGCGAGGTCGCCGAACTGGCCGCCCGACAACACGATCAAGCCGCCCGGCTCCAGCGCCTCCAGCCATTCGGCGCGGATTTCGCCGCGCCCGCGGTATTGGTTGGTCAGCCAGGCCTGGCTCAATAGCTCGCAAAGCTGCTTGTAGCCGGCGGCATTCTTCACCAGCAGCAGCAAGCGCGTTGCCTTGTCGCGGTCGTTGTCGTTGGTGATCCAGACGTCGCAGCCGGCGATCGGCTTCACGCCTTTGCCGCGCGCGGCCTTGTAGAACTTGACCATGCCGAACAGGTTGTTGAGGTCTGTTACGGCCAGCGCGGGCTGGCCATCCTTGACGGCAGCCTTGACGGCGTCGTCGACCCGAACGAGGCCGTCGACGATGGAGTATTCGGTATGGAGGCGGAGGTGGGTGAATTGCGGTGCAGTCATCGCAGCATTTTACTCGTTACCCCGAACAGCAAGAAAAGCGCGGCAAAAAAAACCAGGCGACGGCTTGCCCGGCATCATCGGCAATTCGTCAAAAAACCCGCCGCAGGCTATATAATATAGTCAAATCAATGACTTACCGCCCTATTCCCATGCAAGCCCCCATTACCGCCGAAAGCGGTGCGGCCCATCCCGTGGCCGCTGCTGCCGAAGATTTACCTTACGTCAATATCGCGGCGTATAAATTCATTACCTTCGACGATACAGTCGAAAAGCGCCCGGCTTTCCGCGCGCTGTGCGAAGAATTGCAATTGAGGGGCACGATCCTCCTGACGCCCGAGGGCATCAACCTGTTCCTGGCCGGCCTGCGCCCCCAGATCGATGCTTTCCTGGCGTGGCTGCGCGCCGACGTGCGCTTTGCCGACATCGCGGTCAAGGAAAGCTATTCGAAGAAGCAGCCGTTCAACCGCATGCTGGTGAAATTGAAGTCCGAGATCATCACCATGAAGCACCCGCTGATCAAGCCCGAGGAGGGGCGCGCACCGGCCGTGGAGCCGGCCACGCTCAAGCGCTGGCTCGACTGTGGTCACGACGATGCGGGCAAGCCGGTGGTCATGCTGGACACGCGCAATGCTTTCGAAGTCGATGTCGGCACCTTCGACAACACCGTCGATTACCGCATCGCCAAGTTCACCGAATTCCCCGAGCTGATCGCCGCACACAAGGAAGATTTTTCCGGCAAGACCATCGTGACCTTTTGCACCGGCGGCATACGCTGCGAAAAGGCGGCGATCCACATGCAAAACGTCGGCTTCGACAACGTCTACCAGTTGGAAGGCGGCATCCTCAAGTATTTCGAGGAAGTCGGCGGCGCGCACTACACGGGCGACTGCTTCGTCTTCGACTACCGCACTGCGCTCAGCCCGGAATTGAAGGAAACTGCCGTGGCGCAATGCTTCGCCTGCCGCGCCGTGGTGACGCCGCGCGAGCAATTATCGCCCTATTACGTCCCCGGCAAATCCTGTCCGCATTGCCGGAAAGCGGTGCGCGCCGAATAAACGACGACGCTTAACCTCTTCGGCACCGGTTCTGCCACATGCCGCGCAACGCGGCTTCCAGAGAAATGCCGACTCCGTATGGTCAGCAAGCAGGGCTTGCGCCCTGCTTTCAAGTTAGGCATGGCGCCCACCTTGCAGCAACCCAAGCAACTCTTTTTGCAGGAGCGGGGTCAGCTCGATGTGGCTTACGTCCCGCTCCCGGTTGGCACCGCCAAAAGCGGCGCGGCTTACTGTCCCGCGCTGAAATTGGCGGCGACGGTGCGCAGATCGTCCACGCTCAGGACACCGGCGTCGGAGCGCAGCTTCAAATCCGCCACCATGTAGGTATAACGCGCCTGCGCCAGATCGCGCTGTGCCACGTATTGCTGCTGCTCCGCATTGAGCAGGTCGAGGTTGACGCGCACGCCGCCCTTGATGCTCTGCTTGGTCGCCGTCACGAGCAGCCTGGCCGATTCGACCGACTTCTCGAGCGCCGCGATCTTGGCAATCGAAGAGAGCACCGTGTAGTGCTGCTTGTGCATGTCGAGCATGATCTGGTTGGTCTTGTCGTCGAGATCGCTCTTGGCTTTTTCATATTGCGCCACGGCCTGGCGCGTCAAGGCGCTGACCGAGCCGCCGGCATAGATCGGCACCGTGATCTGGATGCCATAGCTGCGTATCGCCGAATCGGTGGTATAGGTGTCGATCGACGAGGAGTTATCCTTGCCTATGCTGGCGACAAAGTCCATATGCGGCAAGTGGCCGGCACGGTTCTTGGCGACGTCATCCTTCGCGACTTCGACGGCCACGCGCTGCGCCGCGATGTCGGGATTGTGTTCCAGCGCAGTCGTGCGCCAGGACTCGAAATCGCGCGGCTGCAGGGGCGTCGGTTCGTAGGTGCCGACCAGCCCGTCGAGGCTCTTGATTTCAACGCCGACGATGGCCTCGAGCGCCTGGAAGTTCGTGGAATGCCCATCCTGCGCTTCGATCAATTGCGCTTCGGCCAGATCGAGCTTGGCCTCGGTTTCGAGCATGTCGGTCTTGGTGCCTTCGCCTTCCTTGAACATGCGGTCGTTGGCCGCCTTCTGTTCGAGCAAGGTATCGCGCTGCGAAGTCACGAGGCGCAGGTTGTCGCGCGCGAACAGCGCGTCGACGTAGGCCCCGATCAGACGCATCAGCAAATCCTGCTGGCGGCTCGAGAATTGCATGTCGCCGTAATCGGCCTGGGCCATGCCTTCATGGTAGCGCGCCAGATTGTCGGGCGCGAACAAGGGCTGGGTGAAATTGAGACTGCTGGTCGAACTGACGTAATGCGGCCAGCTCTCGTAGGGCCCCTGGTTGGTAGACTGCGTCGAGGTGGCGAAATTGCGCGCACCGGAATAGCTTGCGGAGAGGGCCGGCAGCAGATTCGACTTGGCCAGCGCGCGGTTCTCGCTGCCGGCATCGTGTTCGTGAATGCCGGATTGGTACACCGGATCATTCTGCAATGCCAGGTTGTAGGCTTCCATCAGCCCCATGGAAAAGGCGCTGCCGCAAGGCAGGATCAAGCCTGCGCAAAACAATCCGGCGGCCAGCCGCTTCGGCGAAAAAGGAGCGCGCATCATCACTCCTCGGTCATCGACGTCTTGGCGCGGTCGAACACAGGCTTCATCAGGTAGCTCATCATGGTGCGCTCGCCGGTCTTGATGAAGGCCTCGACCGGCATGCCGGGACGCACTTCGAGGTGAGCCAGCGCCTTCTTGCCGGCAGGCGTGGTTTCGGCACGGAATTTATAGAACGGCTGGCCGGTCTTTTCGTCGACCACGCGGTCGGCCGCGACCTGGGTAATCACCCCTTCCACGTGCGGCGTCTGGTTGCGGTTGAACGCCGAGAACGTCATCTCGACCTTGAGGCCCACGTGCACCTTGTCGATCAGGTTGACCGGGATCTGGCCTTCGACAACCAGCGGATCATCCGAAGGCACCAGGTCCATCAAGTGGCCGCCGGCCTGCACCACGGCGCCACGGGTAAACACGGCCACGCCGACCACGGTGCCGTCGACCGGCGCACGCACCAGGACGTTGTCCAGTTCGTAATCCTGCTCATGCAGCCTGGCGCCAAGCGATTCAACGTCGCGTTGCATCTCGGACAATTGCGAGCGCACTTCCTTCTGGTATTCCTGCAGCCGCTCGGTCTTGCGCAGCATGGCTTCGGAAACCTGCCGCTGCACGCGCCCGACGTTGCCGATGTTTTCCGCCAGCGAGCCGTTGACCTGGGCGTAGGTGCGTTCGGCGTCGAGCAGGCGATTGCGCGCAATGTAGCCGTCCTTGGCCAGGTCGCGCATGCCCTCCAATTGCTCCTTGAGGAATTGCAATTGCTGCTTCATGTCGTCGCGCGACTCTTCCAGGCCGTGCTGCTGATCGCGCAGGCCGGCGATATTCTCATCGGTGGCCGCCATTTCGCTGCCGATCGCGCCACGGCGCGAATTGAACAGTTCGGTCTGCGAAGCGATCGCGGCACTCATACGCGGATCGCTCTTGACCTTTTCCAATTCCGGTGAAAAGGTAATGACCGACTTGGCATCGCGTTCTGCCGTCAGGCGGTCGCGCGAAGCCAGGTCGGTGTAATACTGGGAACGCGTGATTTCAGCCTGCGCCTTCAACATCGTATCGTTCATCTTGACCAGCACCTGGCCGGCCTTGACCACGTCGCCATCCTTGACCAGAACATCGTCGACGATGCCGCCGGCCTGGTTCTGGATGGTCTTGCGGTTCGATGCCACCGACACGTAGCCCGACGCCGGCACGCCCTTGTCGAGCGGCGCGAAGCAGGCCCAAACCAAGAAGCCGCCCACGCCGAGCAGGACGATCAGCCAGCCCAGTCGGGCATGCTTGCGCGAATCGAGATTGACGACCTGCTGCGGCACGTCGTGCACCACCACATCGGTGACTTCGGTCTTATTGCTGAGAATGTTTTTCATGATTGATCATTACCCCTGCGCGGTAGCCGGCGCGCCCTGGGCTTGAGCCTGTGCCTGGGGCTGCGCGATCTGCTGTTGCGCTTGTTGATTTTGCTGCTGCAAGGCCTTGAGCACGTCGCCGGTCGCGCCGAACATGTGCGCGGTGCCGTCGCGCAGCAACAGCAATTTGGTCGTGACGCCGATGACGCTGGTGCGGTGCGTGATCAAGACCACGGTCTTGCCGCGCTGGCGCAAGTCCTGGATCGAAGCAAGCAGTGCCGCCTCGCCGACGTCGTCGAGATTCGAATTGGGTTCGTCGAGCACGATCAGCGAGGGGTCGCCATACAAGGCGCGCGCCAGGCCGATGCGCTGCTTCTGGCCGCCCGACAAGCCGCCGCCGCCATCGCCCAGGATCGTGTCGTAGCCTTGCGGGAAGTGCAGGATCAGGTCGTGCACACCGGCGGCCTTGGAGGCGGCCAGCACCTTGTCCGGGTCCAGCGTGCCGAAACGCGCGATGTTTTCGCTGATGGTGCCGGCAAACAGTTCGATATCCTGCGGCAGGTAGCCGATGTAGGGGCCGAGCTCGTCCTTGTTCCATTGATAGATGTCGGCCGAATCGAGGCGCACCTTGCCCATCATCGCCGGCCAGACGCCGACCAGAAGACGGGCCAGCGTCGACTTGCCGGCGCCGCTCGGGCCGATCACGCCGACGACGTCGCCGGCCTGGATCGCAAGACTCAGATTCTTGATCACCGGAATGCGTCCGCCGGGCGGCGCAGCCGACACCGCTTCGAGGGTCATGTTGCCCACCGGCTTGGGCAAGGCCATGGGAGTACCGCGCACCGGGTTTTCTTCCAAGAGCGTCACCAGGCGGCTATAGGCGCTGCGCGTGCTGCTCCAGTTCTTCCACACGCCGATCAGCGATTGCACCGGCGCCAGCGCACGGCCGACCAGGATCGATGCGGCAATCATCATGCCTGCGGAAATCTTGCCGTCGACGGCCAGCAAGGCGCCAAAACCCAACACCAGCGACTGTTGCGAAACCTGGATGAACTTGGTGACCGCCTGCAGCGTGCCGGCCTTTTCACTCGCATCGGCCTGCAGTTTCAGGAAGATGCTGTGGCGCGCAAACCAGCGCGACATCAGGCTGGGCAGCATGCCCATCGACTCGATCACTTCGGCATTGCGCATGTTGTTGGTGGCTTGCGCGGTCGAGGCGATCGCCATGGTATTGGCGTCGGACAGGGGCTTCCTGGTGACGTATTCGTTGATCACGGCGATGACGATCAGCACCGCCGTACCGGCCAGCGAGAACCAGCCCAGCGACGGCTCGAAGGCGAAGATGACGGCCAGGTAGATCGGGAACCACGGCACGTCGAAGAAGGCGAACAATGCGCTGCCGGTCACGAACTGGCGCAGCGTGGTCAGGTCGGTCAGCGCCTGGCCGGCGTTGGTCATGCCGCCGCTCTTCAAGCTGCGCTCGAATGCCGCGGTATAGATACGCTTGTTGAGCTTCATGTCCAGGCGTGCCGAGAGGCTGATCATCACGCGGCTGCGGGAATATTCCAGCGCAGCCATGAACAGATAGGCGCCGAGCATCATCAGGGTCAGCATCAGCAGCGTGACGTCGTTGCGGCTGCCCAGGACTCGGTCATACACCTGCAGCATGTACAGCGACGGCACCAGCATCAAGAGATTGATGATCGCGGAGAACGACATCACCGTGACCAGTTCACTCTTGAAATCGTGCGCCAATTGCCAGATTTCATTCTTCGGGATTTCGAATTTCAGCTTCATAGCTCGCCATTACTACATCAAAAGTAAAAAGCGGCGACGAAATCTGACACCGCGGATAAAAGAATCACAACCTGAATCGAGTCAGCGCAGACCCCGGCGAAGAAACGTGGGCGGGAATTGCTGGCCACATTAGACACGAGGTTACACCGAATTTATGTGATCCAAATCACATTTTGCGAGATAGTAGCATAAGCAAAACCCACTGCAAAGGATTTTGCAGCGGGTTTCGCCTTTTAGTACAACAGGGATCGACTGTGATTTACAAAATACCAAGCTGGCGCCAGACGGGCAGCTTTTTAGCGAGAACTTCCCCGACCAACATGGTCAATTCGGCAATATTCTGCTCATCGCCTTCAATCGGCGCACCGTTGCGCAACAACCTGCGCCCTTGCACTGCCATGAGGCGCCAGGCGCGGGAGGCGATCGCGGCGGCATCGCGCGGCGCATCGGGAGCGGAAAGCATCAGGTACGTCAGTGAATCGATCATGGAAACGGCGACACCGTTGCCCAGCCTGGGGGCAGCAAGCACCTGGAAATCGTCGCCATACTGGAGTTGTCCGGTCAATGCCCGGTTCATGGCGGCGGACGACGGCACCGCTTCCGCGGGTTGCTGCAAGGGATAGATGGCGGCTTGCGCGGTGGAACTCAACAGCGCCGCCACCTGCACCAGTTGCGGCAAGCCGCTGCCCTGTATAGCAGGCAGCGCCGCCAGCTCGGCCAGACTGTGCGGCCGTTGGGCCAGCGCGTCGATCACGGGGATATAGAGGTCTTCCCTGCCGTTGATTTCGCCGAAAGGCAGCTTCATTTTCAGGCTCACCTGGTCGCGCGGTACGCACAGGGCCAGGCCGAACTGGAATAGCCGGTCAAGATAACGCTGGCTGCGCATCGCGCGTGCGCCCTTCACGTACACATCCTTGCGGAAACTCGTATCGAGCAGGTAATCCTTGGTCGTCTCACGCAGCGGCGCATCGGGAATGGATTTGAGCAAATCCTGCTTTTCCTGGTTCAGGTACAGTTGCTGGAACGTCAGCGACAGCTCCGTCGATCCGACGAACTCGACCTTGGCCGCCTCGCCCAGTTCGCGCGCCACGTCGGCGTGGTAAAGCGGTTCCCAGTGGGCATTCATGTATTCATGCACCAGGTAGTGCGGATCACCCGTCTTCAAGGTCTGCAGGCGTCCTTCGATGTTCGGGTTGCGCGTGAAATAGCCGGCCTTGGCTTCGGTCATCCTGCCGAAGAACTTGCGCACCTGTTCGATCTGCGCCTCGCTGCCGCCCGGGTGCAGCGCGGCGTACTCCAGCAGCAGGCGCTGCATCGGCGCGGCGCCCGCCCAGCCCGGCATGGCGTTATAGCTGACGTACACGATGCCGCCGGGTTTCAGGTAGCGCTTGATGAATTCGCGCATATAGGTGCGATTCTCGCGGCTGACCCAGGTATAGATGCCATGCAGCGTGATGAAATCGAACTGCGGCAGATTGTCGACCTTGCCTTCGGCCAATTCGGCGAAGCTGTTTTCCAGCAGCGTCAGATTCCCCAGCCCGGCGGCCTCGGCGATCTGGCGCGCGCCGCACACGTGGGCCGGATTGAAATCGGCGGCATAAAAACGGCCCTGCGGATTGGCGGCAGCCTGGACGTTGACCGTCACCCCGCGGCCGAAACCAAGTTCAAAGTAGGTGAAGGGGCGATCCAGCGGAACCGGCTCGTAGCCGTTCAAGACGCACACGAAGTTCAGATGCACCGGGCTCTGTTCGCGATAAAACCCGGCCAGGTATTCGATGCCAGATGCATAGCCTGCGGTCCATTCCATGCCTTGCCTCCCGGTTGAGGATTCGGAAAATCAGCGAACAGGCTCCACGTTCTGCGGCAGCATGCCGCGCGCGCGCAGCAGCGCCAGTACCAGGCTCACGCATTGCTCGAGCTCCAGCGTGCCGGTGTCGACCGCCAGCTCCGGCGCCAGCGGTTCTTCATACGGCGAGGAAATGCCGGTGAAATCCTTGACGCCGCCGGCGCGCGCTTTTTTGTACAAGCCCTTGACGTCGCGCTGTTCGCAAATCTCGACCGTGCAGCGGCAATGGATTTCGAGAAAGTCGCCCGGCGCCATCCAGCTGCGCACGCGGTCGCGGTCGACGCGAAACGGAGAAATGAAGGCCGTCAGCACGACGATCCCGGCGTCGACGAACAGCTTGGCCATCTCGCCGATGCGCCGGATGTTTTCGCGCCGGTCGGCCTCGGAAAAGCCGAGGTCGCCGCACAGGCCATGGCGCACGTTATCGCCATCGAGCACATAGGTGCGCACACCCTGCGCATGCAGCCTTTGCTCCACGGCGTGGGCGAGCGTCGATTTGCCCGCGCCGGACAAGCCGGTGAACCACAGGATGCCGCTCTTGTGCCCGTTTTGCGCCTCGCGCTGCGCGCGCTGCACGGTTGCCTCATGCCAGACGACGTTGGAGCTGATGTTAGCCATGTCTTTCCTGTTCGAGTTCCGCCCAATACGCTTTTTCGATCGCGCCGACCTCGGCCAGCAGCGGCTGGATATAGGGCTCCCACTTCTTCCACTTGCCGACCGACGTCGAATAGATCGGCTGGCGCACCTGCGCCACGCTGGCGGTCTGCACCGGCCGGTTGGTTTCGTAGAAGCGCAGCACCTTGTCGTCCCAAGGCAGGCCGCACCACTCGAGCAGCTTCCTGGCCTGCTGCTCGATATCGCCCACCACCTGTTCGTAACGCAGTTCCAGGAAGCGCCCCGGCAGCACGGTACGCCAATGCTGCATCAGGTCCCAATAACGCTGGTAAGTCCGCCCCAGCGCAGGAAAATCGTAGCTCCAGTAATGTTTGGTCGCAAACAGCGTGTTGTAGCACGAGATGCAGTTGTCGACCGGATCGCGCCGGCAATGAATGATGCGCGCATTCGGAAACATCGCCGCGATCAGGCCGAGATTGTAATAATTCTCCGGCAGCTTGTCGGTGAAGTGGCGATGCCCGGCCGCAGCGGTATGTTCTTCGACGCGTTGCAAATAGGTTTCGCCCCGGTCGCGCATGCTGACGCCGTCGGGCATGCGCGAACCGATCGGATGGCCGAGCCGCACCCCGCCCGGGAAATCGAGCCCGTCGAGCACGGAACTGACGAAAGGCAACTCGCCGCCGGCATACACCTGCGGATGGCTTGCCAGGATCTGCTCGACCAGGGTCGTGCCGGAGCGCGGCATGCCGAGCACGAAAATCGGCCGGTCAGACGGATGGCCCTGCAATGCGAGGCGCGCCAGATATTGCTCGCTCACCTTGTCGCGCATGACCTTGAACAAGGCCACGTCTTCGCGATCGTCATAGTTCGAGGTCAGCAACTGCATCGACGCGCCTTGCGCATAATTGACTGCCGCGCCCGCGATATCGCCGATGTCCTGGTAAGCCTTGCCCAGCGCAAAGTGCAACTGGATACGCTTGGCGCCGCGTACCTCGCCGGCGCGTTTTTCGAACTGCATCAAATGGGCGAAGAAAGGCTCGTCTGCCTTGACCTTCTGCACCGAGGCGCGCGCATGCATCAACCCCACCTCATCGGGCAGCGCAACAATGGCGGCATCGAAGGCGACGCAGGCTTCATCGAGCCGGCCCAGCACCTCAAGCACCCGCCCCTTGATCTGCAAGGCTTCCGCTTCGTGCTTCGGCCCCATGGCCAACAATCTGTCAACGATCGCCAGCGCCTCTTCGTTGCGTCCGAGCTTGTTGAGGCAACTCGCCAGGCCGATCAAGGCAATGCCGCTGGCCGGAAAACGCTTGGCCGCACGTTCGTAGGCTGCCTGCGCTTCGCGTGTCAGGGCCAGCTCGAAATAGACCTGCGCCAGGTTGCACTGGATTCCTTCATGATCGGGCGCTGCGGCACTGCCTTGCTCCAGCACCGTGCGCGCCTCGTGAAAGCGCAGCGCACCGATCAGCATCAAGCCGAAATTGCTCCAGGCGTCGGCATAATTGGGTTCGAGATCGAGTGCCTTGCGGAAACACAATTCGGCCGCAACGCGCTCGAACCTGGCGCTATAACAGGTGCCGAGATTGTTATAAAACGACGCCATCACGGGGTTGATCGAGATCGCCGTACCGATACTGTCAATCGCTTCGCCGAACTTGCGTTCGGAACGATAGGCGCATCCCAGCAAATGATGGGCATCGGCATTGCGCGGCTCGCGCGCCAGGACTTGCTGATAGAGCGTCTTCGCCGCTCCCAGGTCACCGGCCTGATGCCGGGCAAGCCCTTGATGCAGTAGTTCCAATATATTCATGTAAACAATCTGTAACGCAGCACTTGCCGCATCTTGAAATATGACAGGCAAGTATAGCAATAAGCTTCGATCGTACGGGCGGGAAAGAGGGCGGAAATGATATAAACAAAAAAGCCGGGCGAACCCGGCTTTTTGTTGCAGGAAGCGGCAGCGCCGCCTCCGTTTGGCTTTGGCTTACCGATATGCCGATTAGCCGTTCACCAGGTGCACCGTGCCGGCTGCGCCCGTGGCGTGGCTGAAGG